>ENA-OSJC01001620-OSJC01001620.1-marine-metagenome-genome-assembly--contig:-NODE-1620-length-18117-cov-12.738692_pt1 | contig 18117 bp, 33 predicted proteins | sample MGYA00237885_ERZ534234 | MGnify/ENA primary metagenome ERZ534234 (study PRJEB26413, sample SAMN06343907) | marine metagenome | isolation source: coastal waters | place: Atlantic Ocean: West Antarctic... | reverse complement strand
GAATCTATATAAAACAATGGTTTACGAGGTTTCGATTTCGTTGGGATTTATAAGGCAAACATAGCTATAGCCCTTTATATATAGGCATTTCAGCCATTTAGAGGGTTCGAATCCCTCCCTCTCCGCCATATTTTTAAGTTGTTGTTCCGTATACGTTTTATGCTATCCTGAAAGTTCATGACACCCATATGACACCCATAGGATTTGGTATGCACGTAAGGAAGCGCGGCGACGGTTGGCAAGGAATCGTCAAATCAAAAGCTCACCCCACTCAACAAAAATCTTTCAAGACTCAAGTAGCAGCTAAATCGTGGGCACGCCGCATAGAAGCGAGCATGGACGACGGTACGTGGATCGATGAACAAGAATCGCGCTCCGCGACTATCGATCAAATTTTCGACAAGGCAGTTGCTGTGCTTACGAGTGCAGGTATCCCCCCAGCAATTCCCAAGATGACCCAACTCAATCAAATCAGAAATCACTTCTATGGAGTGACCCTGCACGATCTGACCTATGACGAAGTGATAACGTTCGCGGTTGCTAGGAGAAAAGTCGTTGGTGCAAGCACACTGCAAACGCAGATGTATTATTTCAAGCAAATAGTTAACGAGTCACGCATCAAGACATCAGAGTCTGTTGTTGCCGATGCCATTAAATGGCTGACGAAAAAGAAGCTGATCAAGGGAAGCACACAGCGTGATCGTCGATTAGAACCTGGGGAATATGAGGCACTGATTCACGAAGCTAACTTTGGTACGCGCATCAACCATGCACACTGGATTGTTCACGCGATTGATATCGCGGTAAGTTCTGGAATGAGACAGGGCGAGATTCACGCTATGAAATGGGAAGACATAAACTTTAAAACAAAAATCATACGGTCAATGCGAAAAGACTTACGCGAAATAGGCGGTAAAAAACTTCACAAAATACCGATGGTAGGTCGCATGAGAGAGGTGCTCCTGCGCGCACAGGATGAGCTTGGCGGGGACGGTAGTGTGTTTGCCGTTAAGGAAGCTGCATCAATATCTGACAAGTTCGCGATTATGCGAAAGAAACTAGAGCTAAAAGACCTCCGCTTCCATGACCTACGTCACGAAGCGATAAGCCAGATGTTCGAGAGCGGATTGAGAATTGAAGAAGTGAAACTCGTCAGCGGCCACTCTACTCTTGAGCAACTCTCGCGCTACGTGAACTTGCGGCCCGAAGAAGTTGCGAACATCGACCCTGCTAAGCGCTAACTTGAATCTTGTCGTTTAAGAAGTTGGCTACCTCTTCTGTAGGGAATAGGTATTTCTTGCCAAGTTTTGCGTGGGGTACATCAAACTTTCCGTGGTAAATACTCTGGTACATTGATTGTCTTTTGACCTTTAGTAAGTCTGACAACTCATCGATATCCATAAACGGGCCGTACTGTTGCAATAAAATCTCGGTCATTCCTGCCTTCATTTCACGTTGCTCCCTCGTCGCGAATACTTCTTATTATTAATTTACTAATACTTGTTTTGAGGACTTACTGTAGCTTACTACAATTGTTATTACTACCCAGTAACTGGCTTTATTTAGTTCTATTACGCTGTAATTATGTCTACTTGCAATTACATGTATGTAACTGATACGACGGACCAAAGCTCTTTAATCTTGTCGTTAGTTGGAAGGTTTTCGGGTTTAAAAAACTGCAAGTCTTTTTTACCTTTAAGTCTTACGCCAAACACTTTGGGGTGTTTTAATTGCGACGTTCTAATCAAACGAACAAAAACCTCATTCCATCCTGGCCCAAGGTGTCCATCACCACTCATTAAAAACTGAGATGTATATGGCTCTTGGTTTGGGATTCGCACTAGTATAGAAGCAGCTTCTGATCTGTACGGTATACGTTTATCTTTTAGCCTTTTTGACATATCAGACGCAACATAATCAAGGCGTAGGGAGCTTACACTCGGGAGGTGCGGCTCGATGTCTGGATCGATATCGCGGGGGTCAACGTCTAGGAAATTTGCGAATTTAATTATTGCTGCTGGATTAAGTTCTGTTAGCGCATTTAGATAGTGGCTAATTGCGCCCTGTGTCCAGCCAAGTTCTTTTGCTGCTGTAACTTGAGTAAATCTAATGTCTAGTTTTTTACTGTCCCAAATCCTACGAAGATTTTTTACTTCTATTGGAAGTTCTTTGTTGTCTGAGAAAGTCATTTGCTCGTCCTGAGTTGGAGGTTTTTACCTCAAAAGTTTCACGGTAAATCCAATTAGCGACATCCTGTCGCGAAATACCTTCTTCAAGAACGGAGAGTGTACTTATATTAGCTGAAAAGTCATTAACTAATATTACTGCAGTATTATCTACGCCAACGACTAAAGCGGCTTTGGCAGGTCCATTTATCCTGTCAAGCCATTGGGCTTGCAGGGGTGAGAGTGTGTGTCTTACATTTGTTGTTAATTTCTTAGGTAGTTCTTTCACATACTTATACTCGATGAACAGTAGGCTTTTAGGTCCAACATACATAGCGTCGGGTACACCTCCCGTAAATGTATCGTGAATTTTCCACGAGTAAACATCAGGGTGAAGATAGCGGTGTACCGACTTTATAAAGCTATGTTCGTTCATATTTAAGGCGATGCGTTACGGCCACGAGTGCATCAAGCTCGCAAACAAGGGAACTACCCCTTCGGCCCCCCCAAGGTAGGGTTTAGGAGTACTGCTCGTACATTGCTTCGGCAGCTTTGTAGTCAGCTTCTTGAGCGAAACCAACATACGAAACTTCGCAGTTCATAAAGCTCTTTCCCATCTTGTTTTCAGTGGGAACACCGCTGACTTTCCAGAGGCAAGCGAAACGATCACCGCCCTTCATGCCGATCTGGCTGTTCCACGCCTTGGACACGCGCACCTTAGATGAAGCGAAGTCCATGATAGATGGTGCGCGGTCAAGCTCGCCAGTCTCAGGGTTCTTGAGTAGTAACACATGGGAGTGAGTCTCCATAGCGTCCCAGTCAGATGGCTTGTCTTGGGTGGCAATAAGGTCATTAGCTTCTCCAAGTGTGGAGAATGCCCCGCCGTAACCGCCACCTGCTTCGATGTCGCGCCATACGACGTACTCAGTTTTGAACGTCAGGCTTAACGCATATATGTCGTTACCGTAGTTCTCAGCAGTAACAGTATTAATAAACTGTCCTGGCACACTACCTTTGACATGCGAAGCGTGGTGCTGGTCTACTTCATTTGACATCTTTTGTAGCAGTTTGATACGGGGGATTTGTACGGCACTACCTACATTCTCATTACCGCGACCTACGCCTTCAACGGCTTTTAGGTGAGCGGGTAATGTGTCAGTAGATGCCACGAGGTTGACGGATACTGCATTAGCTGATTTAGCCATAGTTTCTTTTCTCTTCTTTTAGGTTGTGATTAAAGGGTTTTGAAATTGATTCGTTTTATTTCGCGAGGCTGCAGACCAGGAACTTCGATGCCCATCTTTAGAAACTCTTTGTAAGCAGTTGAAGATGCTCGTCGTTGTAATAAAGTGGTGTCTTTTGTTGAGAAAATGAACTCGTAGAATGCATCCCAGTCCACCACATCTGGTACGGTACTTGTGTTGATCGACACACTCGCTTCCTTGTTTGCGGTACGAGATAATCCTTGCGCTTCGAGTGCGCCGATAAGCTGGTAGTCCAGATTATCTTTTGATGCTTGTAGGTCTTTGAGGCTGCTAGTTAGAGATTCCATTGAAGTCTTAACTTCTGACCTTGCTTCGATTAGTTCATTAATGTTCATACTTATTCCTTTAAGCGGCTTGTTTTAGTTTGTTTAAGATCCCTAACAACTCGTCCATGCGTTCAACTTTGCTGGATAGCTTTTCGTAAACATCTGGCTCCCACGTATCACGGGCAGCGATTTGTATAACTTCTGTTTTCTCGGTTTGCCCAGCGCGATAGATGCGTCGATTGAATTGCTGGTAATGTTCTGCGTTGTAAGTGGGTGATGCCCATATGACTGTCTTAGCTTTTGTCATCGTGAGTCCATGACCAGCTGACTGCGGGTGGCAGAACACTACTTGCAGCTGTCCGGCTTGAAGACGATCTACAACTTCTTTGCGCTTGTTTGCAGGTGTATCACCGTCAATTGTTGCGTGCTTAATCTTTAGCTTGTCTGCAATCTCGACCATGCAGCGTTGTTCGTGCTTCCAGTTAAATGCGACAAGCGAATGAGCACGTTCTTGGACTAGTTGCATAACAAGGTCATAACGTTCGGTATGAATGTTCTGCGTCACACCGTGCTCGTCATACACAGCGCCAGTGCATAGCTGAAGCAACTTCTTAACCTTGGCACCTGCATGAATTGCATTGATTGTGGCTTTGCCGGTGTATAACACTGAGTCTTCACTAAGTGTTTTGTATTGTTTCATGATGTTTTTTGGCAACGTCACGTACATTGTTTGGAAGCTTTGTTCGGGCATGTCGATACATTCTTCGAGCATGAATCTAATGTTGATGTCGCTTAATGCAGCTGCAACTGTTTCTTCAGCGTTGTCTTTTTGTACCCATTCATTAGCAAAGCCATTGAAGCGCGGCGTACATACGGTTGCTCGAAAGCTGTAGAACCGGCGACCAAGGCGTTCACCTTCATCAACGATAAGCGTTGGGTGCCACAGGTCTAAGATACCGTTGCTATTCGGTGTACCTGACATTGCTATGCGATATGTAAAGCTTTCTGCTATTCGTAGCATTGCTTTGCTACGTTGGCTGTCTTTGTTTTTGTACGCAGTGAATTCGTCGATAACTAATGTGTCGAAGCCATTCAATATTTGAGGGTTTTTAGCAATCCACTTCACTGCATCGTGGTTGGTAATGACAACTTGTGCGTCACTCGTGAATGCTTTCTCACGGTTCTTTGCATAAGCAACTGCGTATGTCAGGTTAGGTGTGAACTTTTCGATGTCATCGCCCCATGACGCTTCCAGAATAGACAGTGGTGCGAGGACTAAGGTTCGTGATTCACGGTCAATGATCGCGTCTAAGACGCTGCGTGTCTTACCAGTGCCAGGATCAGAGGTAACAAGACAACGTGGAGTATTTCTAATGTAGTCTGTTGTGATCACTTGATGATCAAAAGGTTTTAACATATGGCTCACTCTTTGAGGGTTTATAATAATACCCTAGCTAATACTAATGCTCAATAAAAACTACTGGATTATTGCTAGTCCAGCAGTACCCGCAGGTAGCACAGCTATCTGTTTTGTTTGTTTGTTCTGGGCACATGATGCCACCCGTGGTTTTGGTTTCAGTACCTACATGAGCGCTGAACTTTGTACTTAGATCATCACTGAAACGTATACGCCAACGGTCACGCCATAAGCGATTCATGTCAGCGAGTACAGAGCCAATTTCAGACTCTTGTCGGTGATGGGTGTAACCAAATACTCTTAGGTTTACAAACTGTCGCAACCAGCGTTCCCACTGTCTGGCATAGTCAGAGCTAAAGAAGTCACCTAGAATATGTAGGCGCATCACAAATCCTTCGGAATGTTTTTTGTCTAGCTTAGTAAGCTGTTCTTCTAAGAGGTAGTAGAAGTCATCTTGTGTATGGTCAAACCTATGACCGAATGGCATGTTGTCGCCGTAACAGTTGTCCCACTGTTCGCAGCTAGTAGGACACGTAGCGCGCTCCTCTAACGTCAGAGAATAGATAGTCATGCCTTTCCACATCTTGACGGTAACTTTGTCACCCAGCTTGTCGTTTTGTTTCCCTCTTTTTAGCATGTTGTTGTTTGGAGCTTTTACGCCTTTTCGGAATCTCGTCGTCGGCGGGCGCAAGTTTTTTACTGGGATTAGGTTCGCGGCTAAGGATGTCATCAAAGATTTCCTGTCGTATTTCAGTTGATATTTTTTTATCGAGTTTTACTTTGAGAAAGATCTCGCCTTTTTTGAGTCGGTGAGTTGACCAGTTCACAGCTTCGACTGGATCAGTTGCAACTCGGTATTCAATAAACTCTCCCTCTCTTCTATAAAGCATCTTCATCGTCTTCGTGCTCCTCGTCTTCGTGGTCGGTGTAGAAGTAAGGGTCTTCTTGCAGATCTAACATCTCGAACATTTCTCTGTTCATGGATCTACCTCCAGCCAACGTAATTTTCTATAAGGGAATGATTTTGTTTTGGTCCAAGTAAGCTCTTCGCGAGTCATGGTGGACTTCATAACAAACAAAGTGATTGAGATAATTAAGCCGCCGACCATTGCTGTCATCATCCCTCCGAATGTCCCTGCGAACAGGAACATCAAGAGGGCGGTGAAGCCAATGTCAATTGGGATGTCGAAGGTGATAACTCGACGTATACCAAATTTAAACAGCAGGAACAGTAGTCCAAGTGCTGAGATAGTGCCTGCTAAGACCATAAGCAGCTCCTGTTAAATAAATAAGAATTGCGATTAAGCATCCGGTAAAAACGTCTGCTAAGAAAAGTTCGATCATTTAATTACTCCTATAAAAAAAGAAACAGCCGCCCGCCACCGCAGCTATTAGGAGTAATGCATAGAAACCTAATGCTACGATGTGGGCGCTGAGTGTGAGGAATGCCGCGAGGGCAAGGGATATACAAAAGTATTGGAATAGTTTTTTCATTGGGAATCTCTCTTCATGGTTCGTGAGGACAATTTGAATTCCTGTCGGGAATGAATAAGTGGCCCCTATCGCTCAGAGCGGGGCGAGTTCTCCATTCACGTAGTTAACGCTGAGCTGACTTGATTTTTGTAAGCTGTTGCCATTGTCCGTAGGTTTGCTGGCAGGCAAGCCTCCGCAGGCAACTGTCTATGAGAATAGGAACAGACACTCACGTTGTTTAACGACGCATCAAGCTAAGCGTCTGCTTGGAAAATATTAAGTAACGCCCCAGTGACACTCTGGGTTATCACCTGTTTTGAAGTGGCACCAACGACAGCTGTTGCTGTTTGGCGTAGGTGCGAATTCTGTTTCGGTCGTCATCTTGATTGCGCGGCGATGAAAGCCAGGGGCAAACTGCATAGCTTGTTCGCGAGTGTATTGTTTCTTAGTAGTTTCTCCTTTATCGAGATACCAAAATTCTGTCTGGACAAATTGTAGATGTGGGTATCGAAAGAAAGTGCCAATTGCATATAGCAGACCTTGTTGCCCGTGAGCTAATTCGTTGCCCCACTTCTTACCAGTCTTATAGTCAATGACTCTTGCTGATGTTTCGTCTTCTTGTACAAGGGCATCTAATTTGATGCGTGCCCAAGTTTCTTTTTGCATCCAGCCGACTGTTGCCCAGTCGAGGTCGAAACCCCATTCACCTTCTAGTTCAACTTTTGCAGTGGCGAATCCTTCGCGGAGTTCTTCAAACTGGTCTTTGAACTTATGTAGTTCTTTAGGCATTTCACCAATGGTGCCGTTTACATAGTCTTCAGCGTATTGGTGTATGTGTGTTCCGCGATCAGCTGCAGGGTTACTTGGTTCTTTGACCCCTTTAACGCGACTGATGTACGTTCGATATGGACATTCTTCGTATACTTTTAGTGCGGAGTAGCTCCACGCTCTTACGTCGCCAAGCTTCTCTGGTTTTTCGAAGTCGAGTACTTTATCGGCGCGGCTGTCAGCAGTAAGCTTGATCATCTCTCATCCTAAGAATAGTATCGTGAAATATAAGTTTACTAATATAGTTATGTCGCAGCAAGGAGCTTCATGTCTCGTTCATTGAAATACTTATCTGTTATTTCTTTGAACAATTCTTCATCGAGTTGCCACGTTGTAACAACGCCATAAACAGCTCCAGCAGATCTAGGAGATTTGTGTTCACGCTTACGTTCTTTTTTGACTCCGTTACGTTCTGCACGTTTAGTAAACTCGCGAGGCGATAAACGGTCTTCGGTAAGTATTCCGTAAACAGTTCGTAGATGTTCAATGGGTATTACTGAATGCGGATACTGCGACTCTACTATCCACTGTTTAACGAGGCGTTGTGCAGTGGTAATTTCTTGCCCTTGCATCACGTTCGTTAGGTTTATGTCTAAGATATCTAAAAAGAATTGTAGATTTCCTTCTCTAGTAGCAAGGAAGAACTCTTGCATGACGCTCATTGTGATTCGAGCCATCTCTGCTTTGGCTGAGTTTTCGATTGGGCTATCTATCAGAGTTTTATTGAATTTGAATTTTTGCAAGATTCTTGCAAAGGGTTCAAGTTCGTTTTTAATATTAGGTATATTCTCAATTACTTCTGGATGTGCGTCTTTTAATTGCACTTCTTGTCTTGGTGCTATGTTGTAGCGTCTATCTTTCTCTTCGATGTTGACAGCATCTTGTCTGTTAGTAAGAAAGATATAGTTTGTGTAGCTTTTAACTTCTTCAACGTTTGCTCTCATTGCGCGTATGTTGATCATAGGCTCAGTGATATTGCTTTTTAGTTTGTCTGCAACTTTGATTGTTGCCGCATTAGCAGATGCCATATGGAATTCATCTACTACTAAGAACAGCGCTTTTTTCATGTAAAGGTTATATTGCTCTTCGATATTCTGGAGCGTTTTCATGGGTACATATTCTGTACCGAATAATGGCCTTAACACTTTGTCGTAGAAGACTCCTTTACCAGTGCCTGGGACACCTTGGAATACCCATGATGTGCCTGATTTCTCTCTTGTCTGGAATATGTATGCCAGCCAATTGATAAAGCGTTCCATTTCTAGGTCATGCCCGCCGATCATGTGTTTTGTTAATTTATAGATAGTAGGACAGGCGTTTTCAATTTGTTTTGAATCTCCTACCCCTAGTGGGGCGGGTTCGTTGTCTCCGTAGATAAGTTTCATGAACTTAGTTCTTTTAAACATGTTGATGTAATAGGGCACGTTTATTAGATCTACGTTTTCGTTACCTGATACTGGGTCAAAGACGACGGTAGCTTCAGGTACAAAGTCAGGCTTAGTACGCCCATGACTTCGCATGAACCCATCCATGTCACCAACCGCGCACGGTACGAGCGGGTTGTTGGTTGTAAACTCATATATGTTTGGGTCAAACACACCGTTGTAGTAAGTCGCTGTCTTGAAGTCGCGCATTACAACAGGGAACACGGTGCGCGCTCCCTCTTCGCCTTCTTCTTCTCGCATATCTTGTAGGGCATTGAAAAAGTCTGGGTCGGCTTTCTCAATAAGCCAGATTGGCTCGCCTTTAAAGTTATACATGTAACTAGGGTCGTTGGTGTTGTAGTAGTACGCGCCTGAGTCGCCTCCATTCACGTTGCATGTGATGAATGGATCGTACTGGTGCGATAGTATTGAGATAGACATCCTGTCTGGGTTGTCGAGAATCTCTTCTCGTTTCTGAGCTACAGTAGCGTAGGAGATCTTTTCTGTTTTTCGATTGAAACCACTCTCAGTTCGTATGCGATTTTTATGTGCAGTAGTGCGTTGGAATACACCTTCTGGGCTGATGTTACATATTGCTGCTAGGTCTAACGTCTCTGTGATTCCCGAAACGCTCACGATCCGCTCGGCAGCAGTGCTGAACGGATCGTGGGTCGGATCTTCATACATAGGAGGCGCTACGAAGATTAGTTTTGAGTTATCTGCAACGCTAATGTCTAGCTTGTATTTTAAGGTGCTGCCGTTTGCAGATAGGTCTAGTTGGTTTGTGAAAAGCTCTGATTCGTAATTACAATTTTGTAGCCAGAGCTTTACGCTCGCTACTGGCATTGCCACTTTTAAAAGAATAAAGATATGTAACGATATCTTGTCGCCTTTCATACCAAGACTTGCTGATGCTTGGGCAATGAAGCTGCTGTCTTGTACTTCTGGGGGTAATTCTCTAAGTACTGTTTTTGCTAGGTTAATAACATCTTGGCTAGTGAAAGTTTTTGGTGCTAGGTAATTTGGTAGCGTGAGCGCATCGACATCTAGTACGAGAAGGTTGGTTAGTTCTAGTTTGTTTGTCTTACCAGCCCTGGATACATTCTCTATGTGTCGTTTTAAGTTACCTTTCATCATGCAATGGCCTTTGTCCCCGTGATCTCGGATAAGGTCTTCAAGCATGGCTAAGCCAGTAGCATCTGCAGGTATTTGATGCTCGTGGGATGTAACGTTTTTTACATGGGGGTAGGGTATTGACCCTCGGATGTTATGTTTTTTTGTGAGTCTAACTCCGTTTTCTGACTCTAAAAATGTTACTTGCATAGCTACTCCTTAGACGGGCCAAATATATTAGCAGATTAATATACAATTGCTAAGACTATTTGTTAAAGGTAGCGTCTTGGTCGAAGATTTCTTCGCGATCAATGCTGATCTTGTTGTCTGCTTCAAAGGTTAATCGCACTTGATTGCGATCTACTTTAGAAACTTTTACAGTTGCCAAAACACCGTTCTCGTCGTGTATAACGACGGATTCTTCTATTTTTCTACTTAGAACTAGTCTTGACATAAATCATTTACTGTAACGAGTGTCGTACCCGCCTTCAGCATCCAATGGTAAATCGGGTGCCCAACTGGGTGGTTGGCACATATGTTCTATTAACTTTGCCATTGTAGCATCTGGATTATTAGCTGCACCAATAATTACGATCTCGTCGTGAACGGTTAAAACGATATCGACATCGAGTTCAGTATCATTTTGAATGCGAAGCATGGCGTCTGATATAACTATTCGTGATAAGGCTTGAACGACATTTTCGGTAATGCGTCCACCCCAGGTAGTTTCTATCTTGTTAGAGTCATAGGTGAGTTGTTTGTCTTCGAATCTAAGGTTGTTGTAGTGCAGGGAGAGTTTGTTTGGCAGTTCTATTTTGGTGTTGTCAAAGAACAGGCCATGCCAATGCTCGTCGTAGGTAGGGTTTAAGGTGCTAGCTAGTTTCACTTCTAGCTTTTTCCAAAGCATGGGTACACCAGAATAAGTTGTACGGTATGTGTTAACTACGTCATAGGCTTCTTCGGTAGTGAACTTCATGGGTGGCCCCATCGCTCCAGCTTCCAAGGTCGTCTGGAACTTTTGAGCACCCATTCCGTAGCCAAGTCCAAGAACAGCGGTTTTTCCGACGAAGCGTTCTAGTGGGTCGTCATGCTTGTTGATAGTTCTGCCGTAGATTTTTGTAGCTAAGTTACTGTAGATGTCGTCGCCATTGCGGAATTGCTGCAGTAAGTCTTCTTCGTCAGCTAACCATGCAAGCATTCTAGCTTCGATGTTACTGAGGTCAGCAACGTAAACGTATTTGCCTTCGGGGGCGCATAGCGCTTTGCGTAGCGCTGATCCACGAGGCAGGTTCTGCATATTGATCTTTTCGATACCTGTCCAGCGTCCGGTATGAGCACCATAGTATCTGAGGGGTACGGGCATAGTGCCGTCTGGGTGGATCGCATCGATGAATCGTTGTGCTCTGGTTTCATTGATTCGACTCTTAACAGCTTTTCTAGCCTTCCATATGTCCTCGAATTGCGGGTACATAGTTTGCAGCTGAGTAAACGCTTTGTCGTTTTTGCCTAGAGCAGGGATGTCCTTGCCAGTCGTAGGGCTTTTCTTGACCGGCGGTACAATACCCATCTGCTCGTGCAGATAAGCTGAGAACTGTTGATTGGAGCTGAGTATCTTGCGGTCGATACCGGCAGCTTCGATAGTTGCTTCGCTAGTAGCCTGTTCTTCAGCAAGAAACGTGGTGAGTGCTTCGCGATCCGCGACTAACTTTGGTTGGCAGAACATTCGACATGTCATATCGATGAGGTCTAACTCAGATACGGGCATGTCCCATACCATTTTGTGATACAGCTCGGAGGTAAGATCAACGTCTTGAATGCAGTAGCCCGCTATTGCTTGCTCAAGCTCTGGGTCAAGATCGTAGATACCTTTGGCATCTGCCAGCTCCTCACCTTTCCGCATGTTTTCATCGTTGGGGAAGAAGCGAATCGCGCAATCTTTTAGGCGTGCTGATTTGCTCGGGTGCAAAGCTCGTGACATAGCAGCTGTGTCTGTGTAATACATTGGCGTGAGGTTGAAGATTCGGTTGAGGATGTAGCCGTCGAAGTGTGTGTTGTGGCAGACGAGGGTCGCGATTTCCCAATCAATATCGTGGAGCGCGGTTTCTGCTTCGTCTTCGCCAAACCATTCAGTCTCTTCGTCATTGATCTTGATGCCTACGCCCCAGACTTTGAAGTCAGGGTGTCGGACATAGTCCATTGTGCTCATCTTTGTGAGGCTTAGATCCTTGCTAAAGTATGTTTCAAAGTCGAGAGTTACGAGCATTTAGAACATTTCCTGTTGAGTGGGAGTCTGTTGGAAAGCATAAATCTCTGCTTCATCTTTGCGAAAGTCTTTAATAAGGTCTGCGTGGACGAGGGGGAATTGGTTACGAACCCACGTTCGGACATACGTGTCGAACTCGGGATGCATTTCGTCGTTTTGCAGCTCGGGTAGTGTGTTGAAAAATTCTTTTAGGTCCATACGTCCTCCTGACGTTATTTCGGATAAAAGTTACTTCCTATAATGAGTAAATCTGTTGTGTTGGTAATGCAGATTGTTTTAACTTCGAATCGCTCCTCAATTCTAGTTTTGTCTGCAGAACACAGCGTTTGCTGTTCTGGCTGGTTGTAGGTGAGCAAGGTGTACCAAACACCGACGGTGATGACGTAGAGCGTGGTGGTCACTTGACTACAGTTGGGTTAGCTAGCTCTGCTTCGATTAGTTTGTCGAGGAAGGCTTTAGCTTTACGCAGGTCTTTTAACGGTGCGTTTTTATACGGCCAACGGGCCATGTATTTTTTAACGCTGCCGTCAAAATAGCCTTTGCCTTTGTCGGGTTGGCTACCTGCGATGTAGTCCCAGGTTTCGATAACGCCGTTCGTATAGTGGGGGGGATGATCTACATCATCTACAGGTGAATTCGGTTGGTCGGCGTGCATATCATATGGGTCGATGTAATGTGCAGCGGCTGCTTGATTCCATTCTTCGGGTGTTGCGTCGGTGATATTGGTCAACTTCACGGCTCTCATTCACAGTCCTTGTTCTTTAGAATAATACTGGGGGTATTACCTACACGCAAGTAATAACTTCCAATTCTGTTTCGATCCAGACTTTGGCTCCGCAAGATAAAGGCTTGTCAGGACTGTAAACAACAGTCGCTACTTTTGTGCCATCTGCAGACAAAATTGTAGCGCTATTGGTTTTCCGATTGTTTTGGTAGTCCTTCACAGTGATGACTGGGAGATCGCTACCCTTGTTGTTGGCTTTTATATTGTGCTGGTTTATATGAATCTTCGTCTTCATCAGCTGTCTTCTTCTTCTATGATTGTTGTCAATTTGTTGATGATTGCAGCTAGAGATTGTCTTTCGTGATACCCAAAACGGGTATATAAGTCTTTTGATTGACCCGTAAGCGAGTCTGCGAATGCTGATAAGTCAGCTGCGAATTCGGTCAGTGGTACGCGTATATGATTGACATAGTTTCCGTCTAAGTCAGTGTCCATCTGCTGTTCCTGTAATTTGCGGTTGAGGTGTCCATGTGCGATGGAGCCATGTGTTAGCGGTTTTGCACATAATGCGTGGCTCTTTGTATTCAGAATTTATTGTCCACCTAGCAGGGTCTACTTCTACTTCTACTTCTACTTCTACTTCATTAGATGTGCTCATCGATAGCCTGTTGGATTCCTTCCAGATTATTGTTTAGGCGCGTAAGCTCATCAGCAATCGTTTGGATTGCATCGAGTAACTGCTGGGTTTGTTCGTCGTTCATGGTTCGCGGTCCATGCGGGGTCAATCATAATACCGTGGGTATTACTCATAGGCCAGCGATTATGTGATCTCCCCATTGGGAAGCCATTGCGTTTGCTAAGCCTTTGTGGAATTTAGATCTAATCTTCCAGCGATCTGGGCCAGGGGATGCCTTGTGGATATCGTCTCTAGCCGTAGTTATAGTGAGATGTCCTGTTGGCCGTAAGTTTGGCAGTCCTTTTAACCAAAGGCAGGTGCGTTTCTTGATGTTATCTTCAGCGTCAATGCTGTTTGCAAACTGGTAAGGATGTACGGACTGTGCAAATTGCACGTAGTTCCTGATCCGTTCTTTTGCATACTTATGCATAACGGGGTTTTCGACCGCGATACGCGGTACGTCTGCATTTAAGATGTCTCCGAAAAGCTCGGTGCCTTCTTCTAGCTCTTGCCACATTTCTTCTAGTGTCCGACCAGGGGGAGGTTTCTTGAGCCACCGCACCCCTGAGTTACAGTTTCTGGTACACGGCGGGTGAGTTACGATGGCGAGTTTCCAGTCGTCCATCTTTAGAACATCTCTGATGTCTCCAACAATGTGCTTGTTGGTAGAGTCGTCAGCTGGTAGCAGGTCACATGACCATGCGTCGAACCCAGCTTCGTTAAAGGCTTCGCGCACAGTGCCGCTCGTTTCGCAGCCCACTAGGATTTTAATGGCTTGTCTTTTTTCGGCTGCTTGTTTTTGTTCTGCGTATATAAGTCTCATGAGTGTGTGTGTCCGTCAGTTTCGATGACAAGCCACATGTTGCCCCAGTGAACTACAGCAGCATCGCAAGCGATCATAGGTGCTACGGTTCGTCGGAACTTCATGAAGCTCAAGTTCTGGTCGTTGATCTGCCATTTCTTATGCAGGCTTTGCACTTGAGGTTTCGTTAGTTTCATTGATATGCGCTCTCGTCTTCAAGCAACTCAGGCTTAATCAGTTCGCATGGGCCACTGCATTTGCCGCACCAAGCGTCAACTTCAAGGTCTGGGTTGGCATACCTACTGCCGTGAAAGATAAAATGGTTGTAATGAATGCTGTTATTTGTTCCACAGCTGCTACACACTTTATCTGCGTCATATCTGATATGTACGTCAATGATATCCATGCAGCTACTCCTCGTTATTAAAGATCACTAAAGCGCTGTCGTCGTTTTCATAATCCCATTCGCTTAATAATGTTGACTTAATAATTTCAATTTCGCCTTTTGGTAAACCTCCGTATTCGCGTTGATATGCTTCGATGAACTTTTCTAAGTGGTCTTCAAAATGAATTCTGTCGTTATCTTTTTCGATTCTTAAAGTCATGCAGCTACTCCAAAGTCTAGGAATTCACGGCCCGCGCCTTTGAGGAACTTAGTTAGTTCCGCTTCTCGGCTAAACTGGCGCATTGGCGCGTTACCAGCCTTGAGGGTGCGGTCTTGTACTTCTTTGTGGGTACTGATGTGAGTGAGCGTGTTGTACAGCGCCCACTTAGTGTGGCCTAGCACTTGTGTCTCTAGGTTGAACTGTTCGAGGTACTCGTTCATTGTCTTTTCATTAACTTCTGTCGTGTGACCTCTTTTGACGCACAGTTTTGAGAAGCATTTGATTGCAAAATCGAGAGATATATTCTCGTTCGCCCAGCGCTTGTATAAGTCTGCTTTGTTGCAGAAGACATCGATTGATTTTCTGATCTTCTCTGCTGCGTGTTCGACTTGTAGGTTTTGAGTGTGTCTACCTCGGAAAGAGGCGACAGTGAGGCCGCTTACCATGCTGTTCTTGCAAGCAAGGCGTTCTTCTCTGAAGTCAGTGATGAACGGGCTGCTAGCGTCGTAACTATTTATAGCTAGTAGTGTGAGTCGTACTACATCTCCGACATCACGGTTTGTGATTGTTTCTTCGTAGGCTGGGAATGAATACCCACAGAAAGTTCTAGCGCCGTTTGCGGCAATAGATACGCGCTTATAAGCGTCAGTAGTGTCGATCCCTGAATCTACGATTGATCGGTCTAGCTCGTTGAATATCAACTTGTTGTTTACGATCTTGTATTTGCTACCTACGGTGCTGATTACTTCGCCGGTATCAGACCGAATGATCGCTTTCCGGTTCGGCACTTCTACGGATTCCCCGTCATAGTTAGCGAACAGGGGTGCTTCTAGGGGTTCAAAGAAGTCAGGTGATTCGAGAATCCCTAGATTCTTTGTATAGTGGTCGTTGATAGTGGTGTCGTGCTCAGTTCCTTCGTTACCAAATGAAGTTTGAGTGTGACGGATCTCCATTTCGCTTACGGCTTTTTCTCTACGCTTTTGGTTCATGTCTATTACGGTCATGACTGTTCCTTTTGGTTTAATAGGATTTGTTGTTCTATTTCTTTAACGGTTAAGCATTCGTCGCAGACGTTGTAAGCACCATCTGGGAACTCATCTCGCCCCCAGTCAGCAAATACACAGTTTGGTGTGTTCTCTTCATCCATAGGGATTGTGATATCGCAGCGGTCGCACGTTCGTGCCGCGCATTCTGGGCAGCAGTCGCCTAGCCAGTTTTGCTGACCGCAATTGATGCAGGTATGGCTCATGAGGATAAAGTGAATTTCTTGTGTGTGTCGTGTGTAGAGTTTTCAATCTTCAACGGTTCTTTTGGTTTTTCTAATGAGCTTATTCTGATTTTTTGTCCGTAGATGTAGCTTGTAGGCCACAAGTCTGTTTTCTCAACGGCGTAATACATCGTGCATAAATTCTCGTGCATTAAGTCACCGTCATGTAAATTGTATTCCTGCATAAGGTACGAGGCACCGTCGTCAGGGTGTACATGAGAGAGAACAAATGCTTTGTTTAATAACCTGTGGAAATAGACACGAAGTTTAGTAACGTCTAGGTGTTCCATTTCGTGGTTGTAGTAATCAGTCATTTACGAATCCTTTTTGAAAATCATTGATAAAACTTTCAGGTGACAGGTCGTTTGGGGTAACTTCGGGGAAATGTGTTTGTAGAAGGTTATTTGTGAAATTAATGACTGCGTCAGTGTCTGAGCCATCGTCTGGTTCTCCCTGATTGGGTAGGTCGCCTCGCGATGCGTAGTCTGCTATATACTCTAGGATGAAAAGCAGCTGCTGGGGTTCACTTCTATTTAATTTCATGCTGCATCCTCTTCCACGGTCACGGCGTAAGTTGTTTTTAATGCAGCTTGTTTGATTACTAAGTCGGTTAATTCCAGATCAAAGACACTGAAGTCTGCGTCTTCGCGTCCTTCTGCGTTTTGCACGCTGAAGGTTAACCATTTGGTCACACCTCCATATTTGCTAACTACCGTATGTGCTTCTACAACTACCGCTGAAGCGTGGTGGATGTTTGTTCCGGTTGTAATTCTCATGGTTCGTCCTCGTCTTTTTTGGGTCGTTCGGCCAGTTGGCTTATTTGTTTATTAGTTCGTTCGTGTAAACGGTAGAGCAGTGCCCACGCTTCGGGGGTCATTGATCCCGCAATAGCTAGGGACTCAATGAATGAGTTGTAGTCACGTAGTAACTGGACAGTGGTTTTGATTTTTCTACGCTTTCGTAGCCCGTGGGTCACACTATGTCCTTTGGTTCGATAACGCCGTTCGTATAATTGCCGCCTTCACCGATGAAAACCATATCGCTAATAAGATCTACAAGACCCTCAAGCTCAGATTCTTCGAACCATTCGTTTTCTATGGTTGGGTCGCCTAACAATTCATATAACTTCATTAATTGTCGCCGCAGCATTGGGAGATCTACGTTAGGTACATAAATATTTGTGCTCATGATTCGTCCTCTTGATATGACTCACCAAAATCAATAGCTGCTTGCCAGTCGCCCCACTTGTTGTTGTCGTCAGCATCGAGATTTATGATTCGTTGCAAAAGCGCTGCTCGGAGCACGTAAGGCGCAAGATTTTCAGGGTCTTCTTCTTCAGAGATGGTTGTGAATCCTATAAAACCTACATGGTTGTATTTCACGATTCGTCCTCCGCTAGTAGGGTTTGAGCAGCTTCGTAGTCCGCGATATCTGCAGCGCGGTTCGCGTTCACTTGGTCAGCACATTGAGCGAGACGAAGCAGCTCTTCTCGTATCATTTTCCAAGTGTCAGAGCCTGGGATAGCGTTCTGCAGGGCTGCGATCATTGGATCGATTAGCGGTTCCCATTTGGGTGTGTTGTCTACGGTTCTCATGATTTGATCTCCGAAACATCGATTACGGTTAAATCTTCACCTATTTGTGCGTAAGGAAGAGGTACTACATTGTCTAGCGTTAGTTGGCGTGCTGCTTCTTTGGAATCGGCTTCTATTTCGTAGCTTGTGTAAACTATTTCCTGCGTTTCTACTTGGTAGCGGTTCACGATTCTTCCTCTGAGTTACTTATTGAAAAAGGGTCTGTTATGCCCCAGTCGTAATCGTCGTAGTTATA
>ENA-OSJC01001617-OSJC01001617.1-marine-metagenome-genome-assembly--contig:-NODE-1617-length-18142-cov-12.114033_pt1 | contig 18142 bp, 18 predicted proteins | sample MGYA00237885_ERZ534234 | MGnify/ENA primary metagenome ERZ534234 (study PRJEB26413, sample SAMN06343907) | marine metagenome | isolation source: coastal waters | place: Atlantic Ocean: West Antarctic... | reverse complement strand
TGTAACATTTGCGTATAAACATTATCTTTATCAGAAGTGATTTTTGTGATTGTCATTGATATTGAGTAGCATAACGCACAAGCAACAGGGGCTAATTTCATATAATCAAAATTTGTAAAATCTGGATTTAAAACTAAATATACCCCTATAAACCCAATAAAAATTGCTGACCACCTTCTAATACCAACTTTTTCTTTTAAAAATATTGTAGCCAAAATTGAAACAAAAAAAGGACTAGAGAAAAATAACGCATTGGCCATAGCAAGAGACATATATGTAAGAGAGATATAGAAAAAACTAAATCCAAAAAAGAAACATATAACTCTTAAGATTGTTAAAAAAGGGTAGTGTGTTTTTAAAATAATTTCTTGTTTAGAAAACTTGAGATACCCAACTAATAAAATTAGTGCAATAAATGTTCTTCCAAAATATAATTCATATAATGCTGCATCTCGATAAATAAATTTTATTAAAGCATCTTGAATGGAAAATAGTACCATACCAAGAAGAATAAATAGAATGCCTCTTGAATTATTTTGTACTGGTGTCATGAATTAAGAATAAAATCAGATGCTCTTTCAGCTATCATTAAAGTCGGCGCATTCAAGTTCCCACTTGTGATTTCAGGCATAACTGAAGCATCAACAACTCTAATATTTTCTAATCCATGTACTTTAAGTTTTTCATCAACTACAGCCATATTGTCTGTACCCATTTTTAAAGTACATGATGGGTGATAGGCTGTTTCAGCTTTAGATCTAATATATTCCTCAAGTAATTCTTTTGTCCTAATATTTCCCCCTGGTCCAATTTCTTTTCCAGCGAATGGTTTTAAAGAGTTTTGATCGAGTATTTTTCTTGCAACATGAATGCTTTCAATTGTTTCTTTAAGATCATCTTCATGTTCTAAATAATTAAATTTAATTTTGGGATAATCATATGGATTAGACGTATTCAATGTTATATTTCCTCTACTTTTAGGGTGATTTGGACTTGCGTGTAATTGATAACCATGACGGTCAGGATCAACTAATCCATGATCAATTACAAAAGCTGGAAAAAAATGAAACTGAATATTTGGATATTTTCTTTCAGGTGATGATTTGCAAAAACCTCCAGCCTCTAAAAAAGAGGTGGAGCAGGGACCAGTTCTTGATAAAAACCACTGAATACCTATTCTCATCATATTTAATTTATTTACATAGGAATATAAAGTATCTGAGGTTTTACACTCTTGTTGTACATAAGTTTCTAGGTGATCTTGTAAATTTTTACCAACACCCTTAAGGTTATGAACCACTTCAATTCCTTTATCCTTAAGATGTTCGCTCGGGCCAATGCCTGAAAGCATTAGTAATTGTGGAGAATTTATTGCTCCACCGCTTAGAATAATTTCTTTATTTGCATAAATTTTTTCTACTTTATCTTTAATTTTTACTTCAATTCCAATTGCTTTTTTTCCATCAAAAATAATTTTTTCAACAAAGGCATCAGTAAAAACTTTTAAATTCTTTCTTTTTTTGGCAGGATTTAAGTAGTATTTTGAAACACTTGCTCTTTCACCTTTATGAATAGTTACATCATACATTCCAAAACCTTCTTGATCTTTGCCATTCATGTCGTCATTAATTTTGTATCCAGCTTCTCCAGCTGAATCGACAAACGCCTTAAATAATGGATTTTTATTTTTTGATTGATTGACCGGTAAAATTCCATTTCCACCACGATATTCATTTTCACCTTCTGACCAAGTTTCTATCTTTTTAAAAAAGGGTAAAACTTTTTCATATGTCCAATCTTTTAATCCAAACGAAGCCCATCTTTGATAATCATTAGGGTTTCCTCTGACATAAACCATTCCATTATGTGCAGAGCAACCACCAATCATTTTACCTCTTGGGCAAAAAAGATTTCTATTGTTTAGATGTGGCTCTGGTTCAGAGTAGTATTTGTAATTATATTTTGGATCATGCATTGTGTAGAGAATAGCAAGAGGCATGTTCACTTTCCAAATATCACTTGGTTTTCCAGCTTCAAATATAGCTACATTATTTTGAGCATTTTCTGATAATCGATTAGCAAGCACACAGCCAGCTGATCCAGCTCCAATAATTAAATAATCAAATTTCATATTAATTTTATTGAGGATGGTCACCTTCGATTGCAATACGATCCATTATTCTTTCGTGACCTAGACCTCTGCCAGGAAAAAAATCTGCTATAGCATAATGGATAACACTTCTATTATCCCAGATAGCTATAGTATTTTCAGTCCAATTAAATCTACAAGTTAGGTCTAACCTAGCTTGATGCTCAAAAATTTTTTTTAAAATTTGATCACTTTCTTCTTTTTCTAGGCCAATAATTTGTTTTGTGTACGTCCAATTAACATATAAAATTTTTTTTCCAGTTTCTGGATGAGTTCTAGCAATTGGATGTTCGTTTGAATAAGAGTCATAATTTCTTTTTTCATTTCCCTCCATATATTTGTAGTTATCAATGAAAAATTCTGCACCTAGAGAACTATGAATAGCTTTTTTATCTTTTATCTTTTCTTGGATTTTGGGATCCAGTGTTTCCCATGCTAATTCCATATTAGAAAAACATGTATCACCACCAACGGGAGGTATCTTAATTGATTTAAGTATGACAGCTTTAGTTGGTTTTGAATTATAGCTTACATCGCTATGCCAATTTTCTCCCCATTGATTTTTTTCTTCTTTTCCTTTTACAATTCTTACAATTTCTGGGTATTCTTTGAGCCCCTTAACATAAGCATGAGTTTCTAAAGGACCAAATTTCTCTGCAAGGGCTATCTGATGATCTTTAGTAATAGGCTGGTCCCTAAAAAAAATTACCTTATGTTCTAAAAGTAGATCGTTAATTTTTTTAAAATTTACATCTGAAACATCGGTTAAATCAATACCTTTAATTTCAGCACCTAAGGCTCCAGATAATAATTTAATTTCCATTATTTCTTTAATTTTCCCATTATTACTAAATTATTATTATTAAAATTTGATTTATTTAGATTTATAAATTCATCCATTAATTTTACTTTTTCCTCTTCGAACTCTGACACTTTTCTTTTATTTAAGTCAATATATAAAGATAACATTTCAAGTGTAGCTGATAGTTTTTTTGAGGATTTTTCAATCATTTCCATTTTAAAGTGTAATCTTTTTTTATCATGATCAAAAAATATTAAATTGACCTCTACTTCCTCACCTTCTTTAACTTCATTATTATAGGTTGTGTGAGTTTCAACAACCATAGTGCTCATTTGAGTTGTTTTTGCAGACACTTCGCCCATTTTAAATTTTGCTAAAACAATTTCCCAAAGTCGATCAAAAACCAAAACATAATAAGCCATGTTCATATGATTGTTGTAATCAGTCCACTCTTTTTTAATAATTTGATTTGCTATATGTAATGACATTTAGTTTTTATATTCTGGTTCTTCTTTATCTAAAATTAATCTTATTTGTTTAAGATGTAGCTTTGCTAAATCAATTGGAAAATTTGCTGTTTCTTGGGCTGTTTTTTCAGCCACTTCATCGCTAACAACATTTAATTCTTTGTTGGATGATAAAGCAGTTAAATACGTTTCTGCTGCTTTTTCAAAATAATATAAATAATTAAAACCCTCTGCTATTGTTTCCCCTGTAGTAATAATTCCATGATTAGCAAGCAGCATGTGCTGTTTGTTACCTAAGGCATTAGCCATTTTAATAGATTCGTCTTCAAATCCTAGTCCTCCAAATTCATTAAACACTGAAACTCTATTATAAAACATCATTGTATTTTGATCGATAGGTTTCAAAATAGGATCTTTTAGAGTTGATAAAACTGTTGCATATTTTGAATGGACATGAAAAATGCATTTTGCATGTGGAACCTTTTGATGAATTGCACCATGAATATTTATTGCTGTTGGATCGATTAAATGAGGTTTATTTTTTAAATCTTTTATGTTTTCTTTATTTACTAAAATTAAGTCACTAGCTCTAATTCGGCTAAAATGTATACCAGCTTTATTTACATAAAAATCTGTTGAAGAGCCAGGTACACAAGCGCTAAAGTGATTTGCAACACCTTCATGCATATCTAATCTTGCAGTCCATCTAAAAGTTGCTGCTAGATCTTTTTGTAATTCTGTTATTTCCATTTTTGTTAAATTAAACTATATTTAAATTATAAATTATGAGCAATAAAGTTTTTATATCATGTGCCGTAACTGGATCGGGTGATACTGCAGGTAAACACCCAGGTTTACCTAAAACTCCGGAGCAAATCGCAATTGCTTCAATTGAGGCTGCAAAAGCTGGGGCTGCAATAGCTCATATTCATGTTAGAGAAGAAGATGGTACACCAAGTAGAAGGCTAGAATTATATAAAGAAGTTGTAGACAGAGTTAGATCAAGTGATACTGATGTGATTATAAATCTGACCACAGGCATGGGTGGTGATCTTGATATAGGTCAAGGTGACAATCCTCTAGATTTTGGTCCTATGACCGACATGGCGAATGTCATGGAGAGAATAGCAAATGCTGAACAATTTCTTCCTGAAATTTGCACACTTGATGCTGGAACTTTAAATTTTGGTGATAGTTCAACAATCACAGTTAATACACCTAATGATTTAAGAAAAGCTGCAAAAAAATTACAAGAAATAAAAGTAAAACCAGAAATAGAGGCTTTTGATTTAGGTAATATGTGGTTTGGATCACAATTATATAAAGAAGGATTATTAAATGATCCACCAATGTTTCAAATGTGTTTAGGAATTCCTTGGGGTGCACCCGCAACAACTCTAGCAATGCAAGCAATGAAAGATATTATGCCAAAAGAAGGTGTTTGGTCTGGTTTTGCAATTTCAAGAAATGAAATGCCGTTTGTTGCCCAAACTGTTTTGTTGGGAGGAAACCCAAGAGTTGGACTTGAAGATAATTTATATTTATCAAAAGGTAAATTAGCTACTAATGCACAATTAGTTGAAAAAGCTATCAGAATTATAGATGAACTTGGTTATTCAGCCATGACACCTGCTGAGACTAGAGAAAAATTAAAACTTGTTAAACACAAGTAATGCCCTCAATCAAAAAAGTCGCAGTTATTGGAACTGGAGTTATTGGAGCAGGGTGGATTATTCGTTGTTTAGCGCATAACAAAACTGTTTATGCGTTCGATAGAGATCTAAAATTAAAAAAAAACTTAATAGCAGAGATTAAAAGAACTTGGCCTTATGTAAAAAAACTTTTTAATAAGAGAACACTTAATCTTAAAAATTTTAAATATTTTACCTCTATTGAAGAAACATTAAAAGACGCAGATTTTATTCAAGAATGTGCAAGTGAAAATTATCTATTGAAGATAAAATTAATGAACACTATAGGAGGGTATGCCAAACCTAATGCAATTATTTCATCAAGTTCTTCAGGATTGTTACCGACTAGAATTTATTCAAAATGTAAAAATCCAGAAAGAGCAATGATTGGACACCCATTTAACCCAGTTTATATGTTGCCTGCAGTAGAAATTGTACCTGGAAAAAAAACAGCAAAAAAATATTTAAACAAAGCTAATAAATTCTATAAATCAATTTCAATGAACCCAATAATGGTTAAGCATGAATTGCCTGGTTATTTGTCTGATAGATTGCAAGAGGCATTATGGAGAGAGGGGTTACATATAATTAATGAGGGACACGCAACAACTGAAGATTTAGATAGAGCAATTGAAGATGGACCAGGTTTGAGATGGTCATTAATGGGCACTTTTCTAACTTTTCATTTAGCGGGTGGAAAGTCAGGAATGAAACATATGCTAGAACAGTTTGGTCCTGCCTTAAAACTTCCATGGACAAAACTAAAAGCTCCAAAACTATCAAATAAGTTAATTAGTAGGCTAGTTGAAGGAACTAAAAAACAATCCAAAGGAAAGTCAGTTGAAAAGATTTCAAATATTAGAGATGCTTACTTAGTTGAGCTTCAAAAACTTAGAAAAAAATACGAAAAAAAATTAAGATAATCTAGTCATTTCGCTCAGTGTGACCATCCACTGAAATTACTTGTCCAGAAACTTTGCTTGAGTCATCAGAAATTAGAAAAGAACACATCTTTCCAATATCTTCTTCTAGGATCCATTGCTTCATTGAGCTCATTGAAACAAAATCTTTCTCAACAGATTTAGTCGAAACTTTAGTAAATTTTGACTTATCTCTAATTACTCTTTTCATTCTATCGCCCTTAATTGTTCCAGGACAAACAGCATTAACTCTTATGTTATATTTTCCAAGTTCCATCGCTAATGTTTTGGTAATACCAATGATTGCCCATTTACTAGCTGCATATGGAGAGCGTAGTGGAAAGCCAAGTATTCCAGCTGTAGACGAAATATTAACTATAGAACCATTTTTAGATTTTTTAATCAGTGGGATAGCATTTTTTGTAAAATAAAAATGACTATTCACATCAACATGTAAAGTATTTTCCCAGTCTTTAGATTTTAATTTTTCAAGAGATCCTGTGGGTCCGGCTATTCCAACGTTATTAATTAAAGCATCAATTTTTTTAGTTTTCTTTTTTACTTTCTCAAAAAAATCAGATACCTGATATTCATTAGATGCATCACAAAGATAAGCAAATAATCTTTTATTTTTTAATGGATGATTGTTTAATTTATTAAGAGATTTACTGTCTATATCACAAAGATAAACGTAAGCCCCCCTAGAAAGACACACTTTTGTTATCGCCAAACCTATTCCAGATGCTCCCGCAGATATAATGATCTTTTTATTTTTTAATGATTGATTAATCATTAACTAAGATTTTGTTAATGATTCTTGAAGTTCTTTATTAGTTATATATCCTTTAATATTTCCACTTTTATCAACCACTTCACAGTTAGAGTTTGTGCAAACTATTTGTGGTAAAAATTCTTCAATAAATTGATCTTCTTGGACTTTGATTAAATTTGATTTATCAATACCATTTACTTCATTTGCATTTTTCATAATAACTTTTGCTTTTATTACCCTTGCTCTATTAACATCTTTAACAAATGCTTTTACATAATCATCGGCTGGTTTCATTATAATATCAATAGGTGTCCCAACTTGAACTAGTTTTCCAGCATTCAATATACCAATATGATCACCTAATCTTAAAGACTCATCTAAATCATGAGTAATAAAAATTATTGTTTTTTTTAACTCTGATTGAAGGTCAATTAATTGTTTTTGCATATCACTTCTTATAAGAGGGTCTAATGCGCTAAAAGCTTCATCCATTAACATGATGTCAGAATTTGTTGCTAAGGCTCTTGCTAAACCAACACGTTGTTGCATTCCACCAGATAATTGATTTGGAAATTGATTTTCAAAACCAATAAGACCAACTGCATCAATTTTTTCCATAGCAATTTTATCTCTATCTTCTTCAGACTTACCTTGCATCTCTAGTCCATAGCCAACATTTTGCATCACAGTTTTGTGTGGAAATAAACCAAACCTCTGAAACACCATGCTAATACGATTTCTTCTCCAATCTATTAGTTCTTCTGAATTACAATTCATTATATTTGTACCATCTATAAGAATTTCTCCTTCGGTTGGGTCAATTAATCTATTTATATGTCTAATCAGTGTAGATTTTCCTGAACCAGATAACCCCATGCACACAAAAGTTTCACCTTCTTCAATTCTTAACGAAACATTATCTAACCCCACTGTATGACCAGTTTGCTCTAGAACATTATCTTTTGTTGCTCCATCTCTAACCATTGGCATTATAGATTGAGGTTTATTACCAAAAATTTTATAGATATTATTAATTTCTATTTTTGACATTATTTTTTCTCTTTTTTAGTTGGGGAATTTCTTTCTTGAAGAGTTTCTCCATAAGATTGAGTAATTCTATCTAATACAATTGCTAATAGTACAATTGCAATTCCTGCTTCTGCGGCTCTACCAACATTTAATTGCTGGAGGCCTAACAGAACCTCATCTCCCAAACCTCTTGTTCCAATCATGGAAGCAATTACGACCATTGATAACGCCATCATAGTGCATTGGTTAATACCTTGCATAATATTAGGAAGTGCTAAAGGAATTTGAACCCCCCATAGTTTTTGTTTGTTACTTGCTCCAAATGCATCTGCTGCTTCAGTCACTTCTGTGTCAACCAGCCGAATACCAAGGTCTGTTAACCTAACTAATGGAGGTACCGCATAAATGAATGTAGCAATAATTGCGGGTACTGCTCCAAGACCAAATAACATTATTCCTGGAATTAAATAGACAAAAGCAGGAATAGTTTGCATTAAATCTAATATAGGTAGAATTTTTTCTCTTACTTTGTTAGCTCTAGACATCCATATTCCAATTGGAACACCAATAACTAGACATAAAAATATACTAATTATCATTATTGAAGTTGTTTCAATTGCCTTATCCCAAAAACGAGGGTGTAAAAATCCAATGAAAAATGTGCAAAAGCCAACTGCGACAGTAGTTTTAATTTTTTTTCCACTGGCATAATAAGCAAGTATTACAACGCCAATAATTACTAGGGGCCATGGAGCCTGAACTAAAAAATTTTTTAGTCCCATTAGCATTGCTAGCAAAACATTATTTATTGCCTCAAAGATAAAACCATAATTTTCATTAAGAGATTTGAACATCTTGTTAATCAATGGCATTAAAGGCAGATCAAGCCATTTAGGCCAATCGCTTAACCAAGAAAAATCCTTTAATAATTCACCTACACTTTCAGGTTTTCTTTTTGATGAACTATAACTTGTGATTAATAACCAAATAAAAATTCCTAATAACCCTAAATTAAATAAATTTTTTCTATCTTTGAACATATGATTGTACTTCCTTAAAAGGAAAGAGCCCCGAAGGGCTCTCTCGAGTTTTTTTATCTTAAAATTAAAGTGCTGCTTTTACTTTACTAGCAACATCAGCAGGAACCCAAGAAGTCCAAGCTGTTTCAGATTTTAAGTATTCTTTAGCAGTTAATTCCATGTCACCATCTGACTCATCTTCGTAGTAGGCTAACATTCTATTAACTGTTGCAGTAGGAATTGAGTATTGCGATAAGAACTTAGTTTCTTCAGGATGAGCATCAGCCCATTTAGTTAGTACAGATTTTGTTAACGCCATATCTCTGTATTCACTTGCACAAGACTTAGTGTATGCTTCAGGACCTTCTGCTTTTATTTTTTCAACAACTGCAGACATATCAGCCCAACATTTTTCACTCCACTTAGGCTCAGTTAATCTAACTAGATCAACTTTACCCATTAAGCCTGTAGGTGCCCAATAGTATGTAAAGATAGGTTTCTTTTTAGCAAAAGCACCTGCGATAGCAGCATCTAATGCACCACCTGAACCCGGATCAAAATTTGTATAGAATGCGTCTAAACCATACTCTTTTTGTTTAACCAAGTTTACAGTGTAACAAGTCCAACCTGAAATACAGCTAGTCATTCTACCTTTTGAAGGGTTTTCAGGATCTTTAAATAGCGCAGCTATTTTAGGATCTTTCATGTCTTCAACAGATTTTAAATTGTATTTATCAGCTGTAGTTTTGTCTACGTAGAAAGCTTGCTGTGAATCTGGTGTATTAACTCCAATATTTTTAATAGTGCCGTTTGCTACATATGGCTCGTAGTTAGCAATAATATTGTCATACCAAACCTCAGTAATAACATCTAATTGACCATCGTAGTGAGCAGCCATAATAGGTGTTGTACTTCCTTTGGTTACAGAAACTTCACATCCATATCCTTTTTCAAGAATGAAGGCACTAATTGCCGTATGGATATTCGCACTGCTCCAGTCAAAATCTCCCAATCTAGCCTTGCAATCACCTGCGTTAGCACTAGTTGCTAATAACGATGATACAAAGAAAGCTGAAAGAAATAATTTTTTCAAAAACTTCATTTTTTATCTCCTTAAGTTTAGTTTTATTAACGAGACTTAATAGGGGATGAAGGTAAAAAACAAGGAAAGATTTTATATTCAACTATAAATTGAATTGAATAATTTATACTTTTATATAATGATTGATTTATGAGCTTTATTTCAAAATTAGAAAAAAACTCTAATTATTTAAAAGTTGTTTGGAATGATGGTGAGGAGAGTAAATTTAATTATTTATGGTTAAGAGACAATTGCCCAGCTGCTCATGACAAAGATTCTCGTCACAGAATGTTTAATTTTTTAAATGTTTCACCAGATATTAACCCAAAAAATTATAATTTAGATGAAAATGGTAATTTAGAGATTGAATGGAGTGAGGGAGATCATAAAAGTTTATACAATCCTAAATGGCTAAGAGAAAATTGTTATACAATTAAAAATAAAGAGAAATATGTATCACCTTATAAATTATGGGATAGCTCTTTACAAAATAATTTAGGATCAATTGAAATTGACTATGAAGAAATACTAAATTCCAAAGAAGGTTTGATTGAATGGTTAGAGCTTTTACATCACACTGGAATTGCAATTGTAAAAAATGCCCCTATTGAAAAAGAATCAGGTTTTAAAGTTTTGAATAGAATAAGTCATACACGAGAAACATTTTTTAAAACTCCATTTGAAGTAATCAATATTCCAAAGCCAAATAATTCAGCTTATTCAGCACATGCCTTAAAAAACCATATGGATTTACCTTGGTTTGAAAATCCTCCAGGATATCAATTTCTGCATTGTTTAATTAACTCAGCAAAGGGAGGAAACTCCTCTGCAGTTGATGCATTTGCTGTTGCTGATTATCTTAGAAAAAATGAAGAAGATATATTTGATGTATTGGTAAACACACCGTTAAAATTTAGAGATAAAGATTATACTCAAGAGGCAATTAGAAGTTTTTATGGACCAGCCATTTCTTTAACAAAAGATGGCGATTATAATGATGTCAGATATAGTATTGCAACATTAGATGCATTGGACTGTCATCCGGATAAAATGGATGCAATTTATAAAGCTCTTCATAGATTTGGTAATCTTTTACATGATCAAAAGTATCAAATTAATTTTAGTTTAGAGCCAGGCGATATATTTTCATTCAACAATAGAAGACTTTTACATGGTAGAACTGAATTTGATCCAAATTCAGGGCATAGACATTTGCAAGGGTACTATATGGATCGTGATGAAATTATAGGAAGATTAAGTTATTTAAAAAAATAATTTTATAAATTTTCAAATATTAAATTATTATTTTTATTATATTTGTTAAATTCTGATTTTGTTTTAATTGTATAATAATATTTTTCTATTTTTAGACTCTGGATATTTTTATTTTTTAAATAAGATTTATCTAATATTAGACAATTAATATTCTTGTTGACTAATTTTTTAATTATCTTTCTAATACTTGTTGGTGGTGAAAAAGATAATCCAACTTTAGTACTTTTTTTAATTTTTAATAAATTGAAAATATTTTCATGTTTAAATGAAATAAAAAAACAATTTTTATATTCAGATGTTTCCCTTAATAATTTTTTCAGATGAAATATTGAAAAAGTTGGTTTAATTTCAATAAAAAGAGAATGCTTATTTTTAGATGATTTAACCAAATCTTTTAAAAGAGGAATAGGTTTATTAAATTTTTTGCTAATTTCTTTAATTTTAGAATAATTAAGATTTTTTATACTTAAATTTTTATTAAAAATTCTTTTTAAAGTAAAATCATGAAAACAAATAAATACATTATCTTTTGTGACATGAATATCTGTTTCAATACCATAGCCTTTTTTAAAAGATTGATTAAATGATTCTAAAAGATTTTCTTTATACTTTTTATTTACTATTCCTCTATGGATTAAGTGCATTTTAATTGTCTATTTTAGCAAATGCGCAAACTTTATTTTCATCAAGATCTCGTAAGTAGCAATAGTAATCACCAGATCTTATCCCTGGAGCTCCCTCATCTTTTCCACCTAATTTAATTCCTAAATTATAAAATTTATCAACTGTAGCTTTTGAATGTACCAAGAAAGATATTTGTGTACCATTTCCATAAGTTGCCTTCTCTTTGTTTGCTGGATTGGTTACGTAAAACTTAACGTCTTCAGGATTCTCATTTGATGAATATCCAGCATACTTTTCATTGGTGACAGTTCTTTTTAAATTAATTGTCTCAAGTAAAACGTCATAAAAGTTAATTGCTTTATTAAGGTTATTTGTGCCAACCATAACAAACCCGATCATGAATTATTTCCAACCTGTAACTGTCTTAACTTCGAGATATTCCTCAAGACCCCAAACTCCACCTTCACGACCATTTCCAGATTGTTGGTATCCACCAAAAGGAGTTCCGGCATCAGCCGCATTACCATTAATGTAAACACATCCTGATCTTAATTTTCTTGCAACACGTTGAGCTTTTTCTCTATCTTCTGTTTGTAAATAATTTCCTAATCCATAATAAGTATCATTAACGATATTGACAGCCTCATCTTCTGTTTCAAATGGGATGATTGATAAAACTGGGCCAAAGATTTCTTCTTTGGCAATTCTCATTTCGTTTGTAACATCAGTAAATATTGTAGGTTTAATAAAATAACCTTTGTTTAATCCATTTGGTAATTCGGGACCACCAGCTGCTAATGTTGCGCCTTCTGAAATTCCACTTTTAATTAAACTTATGATTTTATCATATTGTGTTTTTGAAATTACAGGTCCAATATGATCTCCTTGTTTTGAAGCTTGATCAACTTTAATCTTATTAGCCTCATCTGCTGCATCTGCAACAGCTCTTTCATAGATTGATTTTTCTACCAACATTCTTGTTGGCGCATCACATGACTGACCTGAGTTACTCATTACATTTCTGATTCCATCTCTGACTGCATCTTTATAACTATCAGCAAAAACTATATTTCCACCTTTACCACCTAATTCAAGACATACTCTTTTAATCGTATCTGATGCATTTTTTGAAATTAATTTTCCAGCTCTTGTGGAGCCTGTAAAAGAAACCATATCAATATCAGGATGATTTGAAATCTGCGATCCAACACCAGCCCCATCTCCATTAATTAAATTAAATACACCTTTTGGAAAGCCTGCTTCATCAATCATTTCTGCAAATAACATACCTGAAATAGGTGCAATCTCTGAGGGTTTTAAAATCATGGTACAGCCTGTTGCAAATGCAGGCACTACTTTAAGAGCTATTTGATTTATTGGCCAGTTCCAAGGGGTAATTAATCCACAAACACCAATAGGTTCATAATAAATATAGTTATTTGATTTTTCATTAAAATGCTCATGAAACTGAAAATCTTTCAATCTTAAAATAAAATCTTCTAAGTGTGCTTGACCGGATGCTGTTTGAACATCAGTTGCCCAATCCATAGGTGCACCCATCTCTAACGAAATAGCTTCAGCCATTTCTTTAAATCTTTTTTTATAAATAGATAATAATTTTTCTAAATAATCCACTCTTTCTTCTTTGGAGGTTTCCTTCCAAGTCTTAAACGCAGTCTTTGCAGCTTTAACTGCTAAATCTGTATCTTCTTTTGATCCTAAAGAAATAACTGCAAAAGGATCTTCATTACAAGGATTAATAACATCATAGCTATTTTTTTTATATGGATTTATCCATTCACCATTAATATAAAATTTTTTTTTATCTAACATCAGATATTAACCTATCATTATAATTATATTTCATACCCTTTTTTTTCCTACTAGTTTGGCACCAACATTTCCAAGACCAACAAAACCTATCTTCATTCTTTTTCCTTTCCTTTCTTTGTTTTTGTAAAAACTATCATGATCACTCCAATAATAATAATTCCACCACCAATAAACAATTCAGGAGTTGGTTTTTCCCCCAAGAGAAATATAGCGGCAAGTAAACCTGTGGGGGGAATTCCCATAGTGACCACTGGTAGAACTTTATATAATGGATTGTTTTTTAAGACATAATAAAAACATCCATAACTAATTGGTTGCATTATGAACCCAATATAGAATGCAATTATCCAGTGATTTAAACTCGCTTCTGTTAAATAATTTATTGTGTTTCCATCTATTAAAGCAGAAATACCAATTAATATTGGTCCAGAAAAAGCAGCCAACCAAGCAACAAGAGCCAATGGATTTATTTCTTTGCTTAATGGTTTAACAATAACTTGCCCAAGTGCCCATATAGCAGAACCCAAAATAGTTAAAGCTATACCTATGAATTTTCCATCTAAGTTTGGGGATCCTGTTAAAATATAAACACCTATAAATGCAACACTTATTCCGGCCAATGCTCTAATGGTGGGTTTTTCTTTAAGCATAAAATATGCAAAGAGAACCCCAAAAGGAACTTCAGTTTGAACAAGTAATACTGCTGCGGAGGCATCGATAAGATTTAATCCTGTGTAAGTAATGCTATATTGTAAAGTATTGGCTATTAAAGATGCGATAAATATTTTTTTTAAATAGCTCTTTGGTATTGGAAACCACCATATTAATATTGATGCCGCAAACATAAATCTTATACCCATCAGCAGAATAGGTGGAAATGATTCAAAAGCAGGTTTTGCTACCACAAAACCAAAACCCAAAAATATTGGAACTAATGCAGCAATTAATGTATCTTTTATGTTCACGTATTTTAATATTAATGATTATTAAAGAACTCATGATATATTCGCTTTTTAAAATATGAATTCAACTAAAATAGAGCCTAAGTATACCAACAAATCAAACCCCAGAATTGGGCTGATTGCACTGGCTACTGATTTTAGAATAGAAAAAGATTTTATAAGCATAATCAAAGATTTGGACTTAGATTTTTTTGTAAATCGAATTCATTGCTACTTTCCATTAACAAGTGAAAATTTAATAAAAATGTCAAGTACTGTAACCGAAATATCAGAGGATATTTTGCCTAATGAAAAATTAGATTGTGTTGTTTATGGGTGTACTTCTGGAACAATTGCAGCAGGATATGAAACAATTAAAAAGAAGATTAATTTAGCAAAACCTGAAGCAAAAGTTACCACACCAAGTACAGCTGCTGTTAATGCTTTAAGAAAAATGAAAATTAATAATATTGCAATTTTTACACCTTACTCAAAACCGTTAAATGATGAAGTGATTGATTATTTTGAAAGTGAAAATTTTAAAATTACCTCAAATGCTTATTTTGATATTTCAAACGATTTAGATATTGGTAAAGTGGATGAAAATTATTTGTATGAAACTTTGTTAAATATGGATTTAAGAAATGCAGATGCACTTTTTATTTCATGTACAGCTTTACCAGCTCTATCAATAATTGAAAAGCTTGAAAAAAAATTAAATAAAATTGTTCTATCAAGTAATCAAGTTTTAATATGGGATACATTACAGTCTATTGGAAAAAAAGATTCAATTGATGGGTTTGGAAAATTATTTAAGAACTAAATTTATGGATTTTACTAAAGAAGAGTACAAACAGAGATTAAAAAAAGTTCAAAAGATGATGCAAGAAAAAGACATCGAACTATTAATTTCACATGACACAAATAATTTGAATTATTTAACTGGTTATGACGCCTGGTCTTTTTATTACGCACAATGTGCAATAGTTCATGTCGATGCTGAAGAGCCGCTATGTTTTGTTAGGGCACAAGATGCAGGTGGAGCATATATTAAAACATATCTAAAAGATGAAAATATTATTGTTTATGATGAAAATTATATTCATACATGGCCTAAACATCCTTACGATTATTTAGTTCAAATAATCAAAGAAAGAAAATGGGATAAGCTTTCTGTTGGCGTGGAAATGGATGCGCATTATTATACTGCATTCTGTCATGAAAAAATAAAACAAGGTCTTCCAAATGCTAAAATTAAAGACAGTGACAGACTTGTTAATTGGGTAAGATTAGTTAAATCAAATACTGAAATTGGTTATATGAAATCTGCAGCATTGATTTCTCAAAAAGGAATGAAAACTGCAATGGAAGTAATTAACCCTGGGGTTAGACAGTGCGACGCTGTAGGAGAAATTCAAAAATCACTATTTTATGGCACCAAAGAATTTGGGGGTGAATATTCAAGTATTGCAACTTTACTTCCTTCTGGAAAAGGAACTTCAGCCTCACATTTAACTGCAACTCAAGATAAATTTGTAGAAGGAGAAGCAACAATTATTGAATTATCAGGTGTCCATAAAAGATATCATGCTCCAATGGCAAGAACGGTATTACTTGGAAAGCCTAATCAGTTAAAAATAGATACAATGAAAAAAACTATCGAAGCTTTAGAGACTGGAATTAGTGCAATAAAACCAGGAAATACTGCAGATGATGTTGCTCAAGCTTTCTGGAAAATACTTGATAAGTATGGAATAGATAAAAAATCTAGAACTGGCTACTCAATTGGAATTGGGTATCCTCCAGATTGGGGAGAGCATACTCTTAACATATACAAAGGTGACATGACTGTTTTAGAGCCAAATGTTTGCTTTCATATGATTGCAGTTATGCAATTCGGTGATTGGGGAGTAGAAGCTTCAGAAGCAATTAGAGTTACAGAAAATGGAAGTGAATTATTCTGTAATTTTCCTAAAGAACTTCATATAAAATAATATAAAAAAATAAAAGAGCTTGAAAATTTGTCTAACAAATGTTTTAAATCGCGTGGAGAATTATGGGTAAGAATAAAGAATTTGTAAAATTTGACAATGTAGACAAAAGCTATGATGGCAAAATACTAGTCGTTAAAGGTTTGAATCTAGACATTGAAGAAGGTGAGTTTGTTACTATGTTGGGACCCTCTGGTTCCGGTAAAACAACTTGTTTAATGATGCTTGCTGGGTTTGAAACTCCAACTCATGGTGAAATTTATTTAGATGGCAATGTGATTTCAAATATTCCACCTCACAAAAGAGGAATTGGGATGGTATTTCAAAATTATGCTTTATTTCCACACATGACTGTCTATGAAAATTTAGCTTTCCCATTAAGAGTAAGAAAAATTCCCAAAGATGAAGCAGATAAAAAAATTGATAAAGCATTATCAATGGTATCCCTTCATGGCTTCGAAGCAAGAATGCCAATGCAATTGTCTGGTGGACAACAACAACGTGTTGCTGTGGCAAGATCATTAGTTTTTGATCCACAAGTAGTACTTATGGATGAACCACTTGGAGCTTTAGATAAAAATTTAAGAGAGAGTATGCAGTATGAAATAAAACATATTCATGAAAGTATTGGTGTAACAGTTGTTTATGTAACTCATGACCAAACTGAAGCTTTAACAATGTCAAACCGTATTGCAGTTTTCAATGATGGTAAAGTTCAACAGCTATCAACTCCTGATGAACTATACGAGCAACCAGTCAATTCTTTTGTTGCTGAATTTATTGGAGAAAATAATAAATTTTTAGGGCAGGTTATGGATATCTCAGGTGATAAATGTAAAGTTAAACTTGATAATGGTACAGAAATTTTAGCAAATCCAGTTGCGGTAAAAGCAAAAGGAGAGAAGACTAAAGTTTCACTGAGACCTGAAAGAGCAATTATAGATCCTACAGATAAAATGGATAATAATCACAAAGGTAAAATTGAAGAAATTATTTATCATGGTGATCACACGAGACTTAGAGTTGATTTACTTGGAAATAAAGATTTTATTCTTAAAGTCCCGAATAGTACAGCAAGATTAGACCTTAAAAAGGGTAATGAGCTAAATATTGGCTGGAACAGTATTGACTGTAGAGCCTTAGACCCTAAATAGAAAATTCTAAACTTTTACAAAAAAATAAAGGCAATTTAGCCATAATCAGCTGTTGACTAAGTTAACCTATATTGTTTTAGTATCACTTTATAAAAACTAAACGTTAACGTTAAATAGGAGAATAAATGAAAAAATTAAGCAAATTATTACTTGCTCTATCTTTTGTACTTTCTATCACAACCTCAGCATTCGCAGTTACAGTTGCGTCTTGGGGTGGTGCTTATACTGAAAGTCAAAAACTAGGGTATGGTGATCCTACAGCTGCAAAACTTGGAATACCTGTTAATTGGGTAGACTACACTGGTGGATTATCTGAAATTAAAGCTCAAAAAGAAGCCGGTGCAATTACGTGGGATATTATCGACGTATATGCAAAAGATACTATCATTGGATG
>ENA-OSJC01001616-OSJC01001616.1-marine-metagenome-genome-assembly--contig:-NODE-1616-length-18162-cov-4.521869_pt1 | contig 18162 bp, 22 predicted proteins | sample MGYA00237885_ERZ534234 | MGnify/ENA primary metagenome ERZ534234 (study PRJEB26413, sample SAMN06343907) | marine metagenome | isolation source: coastal waters | place: Atlantic Ocean: West Antarctic... | reverse complement strand
TGTATTGGACGGTCTCTCTTCCACCAATACTTTCCATGTTCATCTATAATAAAATTCTTTTCAGTTTCTCTTCGTCTCCGCATACGCAGAGTTTCAGTTGTTATGCCTAACAAATCTGCATAGTCTCTAGATGTTAAATTATATTCTTGGTTCATTAAGCGTACTATAAACCTGTTCGGTTACCCGAACAAGCAGACAGGACATTTAGGACCGTATCAACCATATCAACCATATCATCTGTTTTAGTAAAGTAATTGTTCTGGTGTATTTATAAAATGCTGCACGACTTATAAGTTGCTGATTTGGTTGAGTTACTTGAATTGTTAATCGTACAAAGCGGAACATATTTACCAGAATAAAACGGAACTATCTTTGATATGGAGCCTCTTGGACACGCTCAAATACTTAATCATTTTTCTCAATCAGTTCAAAGAAATGATCTAGAGTTATAATAGCTAAAGCGGGTTCTCTATTTTTTTTAATAAATAATAACGGTTCTCTATGATTGTGTTTTTTTGCCTGTCTAAAATGTTTATACAGTCCGATTAGCTGTTCAGAATTTTTACATTCTATTGAATAACTGAAAGCTCTTTTAGCAGTTAGCGACAGCAGCTTAACATCTTCGCCATTCTCTCCAGTGTTACTGGTTCTTATATCTCCTGGATGTAGATTAAATACTTTAACTATTTTGTCCTTAACAATATTTTGAAGGTATCTTCCCTTTGCTTGTCTGGATTTATTTTTCATTATAAATCTAGTATTTTATTTGGACGTCTGACTGGAGTAGCAAAGTTTGAACTTTTAGTAAGAACATAATCTTCAAATATTTGTTTGTTTGATCTAGATCCTCTGCTGATAATCATGTGTGTTTTTTTCATTCGATCAAAATCTTCAACTGCACTTTTGTGTATTGGAAGTGCTTTGTTTAACGCTTCATCTTTCTCTACTATGATTTTTCTAAATAAGTCTTCTGGCTCTTGATTTACCATTAGATCTATCCCATCTCCACGATTTGGATAACTTGCACTCTTGTTTACAGGTTTTGCATAGGACTTTAGAAGATTAAGAATATTAGCTTTCAGTTCTGGGTAGAGTTGTTCAGCTTTTATAAATTCAATATGTTCTTTGTCTATATCTTGTTTAATATTGTGCCAATGAAGAGACATAATTTTTATCTCTTTTGGTGTCATGTCCTTATAGCTTTTACCAACTAGCAGACCCTTATCTTCTAAAATATAATATCTATGCCACGTATTTCTTATTTCTATTTGGCGAGTAGTTTCTTTGTTGTTCCACCTCAAACAGTTGCTGCTTAAAAATTTAAGAAGTGCATCATCTCCATATGATCCCCAGTCATATCTATCTCCATGATTGTCATGAGTATTAAGAATTTCATTTAGCTCATCAAAACTCATTAAGCCACTCCAGTCTTCTGTGAATATTCTTATTCGTTTAGCTGTACCTTTTAAATCTGCTTCTAGTTTCTTTTGAACTGGATGTTTAGATTGTTCTATTAATATTTTTAAATCTTCTGTCTGGGGCGCTCTTTTTTTAAACTGTGAAATATCTTTTATTTTAACTTCGTGTTTAAAATAATAGAGTAGGGCTGCTGCTCCTTCATCGCTATCTATGAACTTCCAAGCCTTGTCGTAAAAACCTTCATCTGATTTAATAATTATATCATCTTCTGTTTTGTCTATGTTACAGAAGAAATACCGTCTTACTCCATTACTAACACCCACAACTCTTTCGTCATTAGAGTATAGAATTATGTTTGTAAGGTTCGGTAGTTTGACCATTGGTTTACCTTTGAAGTTACAAGTGTAGTAGTCATCAGCTACAAAGTTTTTAAGAGTATTTGTTCCTTCTGCTTTGCCTTTGAAATCTCCTAGAGATACTTCATTTAAGACTAATACCTGGCATCCAACTAGTAATGTGTTGTGTGTGTTTGTTAAATGTTTGTAGTTTGCATTTTCATTAACATTCTCAATTCCTAATATTTTAGAAATAATTCTGGCTAACATTCCTTTTCCTGTGCCTTCAATTACAGAAACTAAAACTAAGGACCATTTTATTTTATCTCCTGGTCGTAGCAAGTGGTAGGCAATCCATTCCTCAATAATCTTCCATTTCTTTTCTCCAAGCAGCCAAACAAAATACTGAATGATAAAACTAACATCTCCTTTTTTGGCAATAATATAGTTGGGTGTATAAATGTTTAATATAGTTCCTCTTTGCACTAGTGGAATAATTCCAGGTCTTGGTATGAAGTTCAGTCCTGGTGGATACGCTGCATGTGTCATGAATGTCTCTGCTCTCGCAAACTCTTTGTTTTTTAATAATAGATCTGTAAGTGACCCTTCTTTAACTTCATGTTTCCAGAAATTATTTAACTGCTGCTTTTGATAAAAATCTTGGCTACCTATTTTATTAAACATGTCATTAGACATCACATAACAATAAGTCTTACCTAGTAATTTAGCTTTTTCTTTTGATCTTCTTTGCTCTTGCTCAGTTTTTATTTGTTTAATTATTTTACTATCGGGTATGTATTCAGACTTTCCTTTTAATAATCCTTCTTTGGTAATTCCAATTTCTAACATCTTTGTAGGTAGTGGATCTGCTATATCCCATCCTTCTTCTAGCTCTGCTCTAGGATTTATCATGCTAATATTTTCTGTTAGATTATTATCTATGAGAGCCAGTGCTACTTCATGCATAGCTTTTATACCTGGTGCATCGTTATCAGCCCAAAGAATAACTTCTCTGTCCATTAATGCTTCAAAGTTAGTCTGATGAACTTGATTAGCACCGCCAGACCAAGTTACAACGTCATAGTCTTGAAATAACTTATCTCCTTCAAGTTTAGTTTTTTCTCCTTCAACAACAATTACTGGTTTGTCCGTTAGTACATGCTCGCCAAATAAAGGTCTGTCTTTGGTCCAGGCTTTGGCAACCCATGATGCTTTGTCGGTATCATAGGACATTGGAGTAAATAGTTTTTTACCATTTTTAATTCCTCTCTTGACCCAGAAGCATGTTTCTTTTTTAAAGTTTCTATATTCATAATGATATTGATTTACATCTGATCGCTCTTGATCTTTGATCATGCCACCTGGAACTTTATTATCTGTTGGAGCTACTGAGTAATTAAACTTATATTTTGGCTTATCTTTAAGCTCATCAAAATTATAAGACATGGGAATGTTTTCTGTCTGCTATGTATCTATTTTCTAGATCTTTTTTCATCATTTTCATCTTTTTTGTAAACCACTTTATTATTTTCATCTCTGTAGTATTTGTATCTTCCAGATTGTCTGGCTGCGTTCATGTAATCTCTATAATATTTTCTCTCAGCTTCTCTTTTTTCTGTAAGCTTTAAATAATCTTGTTTTTTTTCAGGCGTCCAGAAGGGCTTAGTCATCCAACCCTCTGTTTCTTAAATTCAAAAAGCCAAGACCTTTATTTCCATATCTTCGAGTTTCTTGTTTTAGCTCTCTCTGTTTTGTACCTTCAGCAGCTTCTGCAATTATTTCTGATAAATCTCGTTGTGGCTCTACAACTCTAATTGGTTCGGGAGCAGTAGGCTTGGGAAGAACTTGTGCGGTAGCACTAACCCCTTGTGCTTTTTTCTTTGGATAAAACTCTCTTAATGCTTTTTGTTTTCCTCTTTTAAAATCAGTTTCAAATTTGTTATTTATAACTTTACTTTTGAATTTAGGTTTCTTGTTTAAATTTGTAAGAATATCTGTGAAGAGTGTTGTTTCTTTCATAGCTTTAGCTTGTCTGTCATTTGATAAATACGTTGAAGGGTCATCGTTTCTAAATTGTTTAACAGGTTCTTCTACAAGTGGCTGATAGCTGTTCTCTTTTTTAAATTTGTCTATGTAATTCAACAGACGATCTTCTTTTTTCTTTTCGTCCAAAGCTTTTGCCACGTCTGGTCTCCCAATTTCATTCATTAAATTAGAATAGGTTCCAGTTGTAGGATCAACAAAATATTTCTTTTTCATTTCTTTTTAGTTCCTAATTTTTTAAGCATAAATTCTAAAGAAGCTCTTTCACTCTCAGTCATGTTTGCAATTTTTACTCCAAGCTCTAAATACTCATCTAAATTTATTGGGGCAGGCGGTGCTACTGGTCCACCGTCTTCAAAGGAAGATCTATACTGTTGTGAATAGCTTAATAGATTATCTAATAAATCTTTTTCTCTATTACCTTTTCTAACTAGACTTTTATCGATCATTGTCATCGTCCATATGATCTTCGTCAGTATCGGGAGTGAACATTTCTTTAGCTTTGTTTAATGCCTTCTGTGGGTTCTCTGCAAACTCTTGAAGTTCCATTTCCCAATCCCATTCATTATCTTGCATTAATTGGGTGTCTTGGTAACAAACGAGCTGCTGCCATTCTTCGAATATTTCTTTGTATGTATTAGTTTCCATTGGTTATTTTTCTGTCTGTTTCAAAAATATCTATCAATACTTTTCCGTGTAGTTTGGTCCATATGATATGAGCATCATGACCGTAGAGAGAGATATATTTATTAATTGTTGTCGGTTTAATATTGTAATACTCCGCAGCTTCTTTTTTACCGAACCATCTCTGACCAAGTTTAATTTTAGTCATTACCTGTTCCTTTAAAGAAATATCGTTTGTATTAGTTTGTGTTGTCATGTGTATTAAAATAATCGTTTATAATTATTTGTCGATCACTCGTATTAGGCGTGGTAAATCTTTTTTCCAGAGCCGTGATTAATGTATATTGTATCTGTATTATAGATGCGTTGGCGGAGCCTAAACTTGCATCAAGAATCTTTGGACCAGGGACTGGTTATTTTTTATTTTTTTTGAAGAACTTTAATCTTTCGAGACCACGTGAATTCATCCATTCTCTAAAATCTTTTGGTCTGTTTGTTACTAACCTTCTATGTTTTTCAACCATACTATCTATTACTTTCTCTCTGTCTTTATAGCTGTAATTCATCTTTAGATTTTCTTTTTTAGCTGTTCGTTTAGAAGGGTTTACTCTAGTTGGATCTATTTTGCAGAAGGTGCAGCACTGATCAAACACGCTTTCAATTACAGCTCTTAAAGCCTTACCTTTATTTTTCTGTTTCTTTTTTTCTGCTTCTAATAAGCCACAAAGCATAAAAGTATTATCATCAGTAAGTTTAAATAGTCTGGATCCTTTTATTAATATTTCTAATGCTTCCTCTTTAGTGTCGTATAGAGGTCTAGCCATTTCTCCAAGATCAGCCCAAGATTTAAATGGACTGTCTTCAATCATCATTTCAGTTATAGACTTATCTGTTATTTTTGAAGTCTGCTTACCAAAACCAGGCGACATCTTAATTGGCATATAATCTACATAAGGAACTAGATCATCCATATTTTTAAGAATACGTTTGGCTGTCTTAGGATCTGTTACGAAATTCTTAACGTAATTAGAGACAAGTCTTCTGTTCTCTTTTTTATTAATTTTTCTATTTGTAAATTTTACACTTTTCATCTCCAGAGACATTATCTCTGGAATGAAATTTATGCCACGATAAATTTAAGCAACGTGTGCTTTTTTTGCAGCATGAGTTCTTTGTTGAGCTAGTCTTTCATCTTTTATTCTGTCACTCATTTTAGAGTAAACAGACACTGATTTAATGTCTTTCCAACCACCCATTTCTTGAACAGCATATAGATCTCCAGTTGCTTCATAAGAGTTAGTTGCCCATGAATGACGTAGGAAATGTATTGGTAAATATCTTAGTTTAGCTCGCTCCAATATACTTTTATGAGTTCTACGAGGATCGTTGATATGCTTTGTTTTAAATCCTTTAGATGCAGAAGGGAACACAAAGGCATGTCTTTTGTCTCTATGATTAATTTCATTCCTTACAGTCTTCATCAATCTTAGGATAGCTGCAAAGCGATAATCAAATCTAACATTCTGAACTTCATCATTTTTTGTTTCAGTATAAAGAATAGTTTTCTTTTTTAGATTTATATTTTTCCATTGCGTACAGAAGCTTTGACTTTTAGATCTTACTCCTAATAGACTAGTAGATAACAGCGTATAACAAGGGACCAAATACATCTCTCTGTCTTCCTTGATTAGTTCTAAAGCTGATCTTCTATATCTCTTTAATTCCTCTGGAGTATATGGGGAGTTTGTTTCAACTCTCTTCATCTCTCTATTCAGTTCTTCCTTTTTAAATATACAAACACGCTTATCTAGTTCGTTAATCTCTATGGCGTATTTTTCAACTAATCTTAAAAGCTCAATCACTCTATTAGCCTGGTATTTACCAAGTGTAGTTAAAGCTTTGTGGACCTTGATATAATCATCCTTAACTAAATTCCTCATTGGTTCCTGGAACATTTTAAAAGAGTTACTATAAGCACGAAACATCTTTTTATGTTTTGGATTATCTCCCTTTTGAAACACAAAATTGTTTAATATGTTTGTAAAATTCTTTAGTGTACTGCTCTTTATACCAGGTCGATCTAGTCTGTTCTTTAAGAACTGATCAGCTATTTGTTTTAAATTTTTACCTCTTTTCTTAGCTGCAATTAAAGATTTTGGATCCTCACTCATACGGACTTTATTCTTTAGCTCTTCAGCTAATTTTCTAGCTACCGCACAAGTAACACCCGTACTGTTTCTTTTATCATTTGGATCAAAGTAATTACCAAGGACAGTCTCTACATGCTCGTTGTAAACTCCTATCTCAGCATTGTCTGCTTGCTTTGGTCTATATCTAAACTGAAAAGACTTCTTTCCACCAGGATAACAGATAGCTCTAAAGCCAAGAAGGGTACGATCATTAATTGTATTTTTCTTTTTAACACCATCTTTAACTTTCGGTCTTAAAAGTTTCATTGTCTCTGGCGATATTTTTAATCTACCGTCTTCATCTTTATATTGTTCAACGTCTGTGTAATTGTGTTTGTTTTTATTCATAACTTTCTATTTCCTTTTATTGTACTTTGTTTAACGAGATTTAAAATGACCCGAGTTAGGCGTGGGATTTTAAACCCCCCATAAACCCCCCAAACCAGATTATGATAGCTTATTAGCCAAGTAGTTATTACAGTTCTTATTTCCTTAAACTCCCCAATGACCCCCCAAAGAAATCCACTGATATGCCTATTTAAGTTACATTTTGTCCTCATGTAGTGGTTGAAATGTACTGGTTTACCTATATAAATGAGCAGTTCGGGGCGTAGCGCAGCCTGGTAGCGCATCTGGTTTGGGACTAGAAGTTTCTTCACATGCCCAACATTCATATAACTCAACACCTTCAACATTAATTAACCATAACGAACCCAGATTCACTCGTCAAGAAAAAAGACTAAACCCCCCAATGACCCCCCAAATATTAAAGGGATCGTCAGAAGTGTAATGAATACGCCATTTTGAATTTACCACGCAGATTGTATTCCACGTGTTAAATTGCCTATAAAACCAAGTAAATAGGGGGTTGATTTGACGCCCTAAAACAGTCGCGGCTGTTGCCGCTCCTGGCTCTTCACAGCTTCATAGCACGGCAATGATCTCTAGCGTGGTAGTTCTGGGGATTAAGTTAAGATCTTGCTGTATGGCTTTAATTGGGGTTCTGGAAGCATGCTTTTAGGCTGACTAGAACTCATTAAAATAAGTAGGACCCAGTTCGGTTTACAACTTTGAAAGTTTTAAAGAGGGGGTAGGGACTGCTGCATATAGGGATCCTAATAGATCTTACTATATACTCAGATCTAGACAGTCATAGGCACTCAAAACTTAATTAAAAAAAATAATAAAATTTTTGAATCTTTTCCCCAAAAAATATTATAAAAAAATTATATGAAATTAGAAAGATGTTTAGACTGTGAAGAGAGTAAAACTATCCTTATTGAGAGATGGTTCTTTGGTAATCCAGAACACCTTTGTTATGACTGCTATAATGTTAGATTTGGACATAACTACTTTTTGAGAATAGAGAAGCGCGAAGCGGAAGTAATTTGGATACCTAGTTTCTTAAAGCATTAGCTGCGATCATGCCCAACCTTTTTTCTTATGGGCTTTGTATATTCTATCGGCTCTTGAATCAGTCTTTAAAGGTTTATATTTTTCTTCCAATGCTAACCATTTCTTGTAAGCATCTCGACTTTTTAATCCTTCAATACGAGTAGTCCAATAAGTTTTATTAGTCTTACTTTTAGATCTCTTTTTCAAAGCCACTAGCGTCTTCATTGACTTACCTTCGCTCAATGGTTCTTTGGTTTTTGGGTTAAATGAATTCTTTAGTTTAGTTATCATGTTCATTAGTCTCAAACTGCGTCCAGTCCAAGACAGGTTTACTACTTGATGAAAAGTAATAAGTAATTATATCAATTTATCGCTTATTTTTCAATCTCCATATCTCTTCTTCAATCTTGTTTTTAAAGGTTCTCTCTGTCGAGTAATCTACACCCTCATAAACTCCAGGAACTTCTACATTGTCATCTTGCTCAGAACCTATTCCATAATAATCATAATTTCTTGGAGCGGGTGGCGAACTGAAATCTGGAACTTTATATGTGCCAGGCTTATTTAAGAATTTAACATCTGTTTCATTTCTCCATTGTAAGCTTTTAGCTGCATCCGCTTCGCGGCTCTTTAGATCTAGTCCAGAAGCCTTTAACATCGTTCCGTATTTTAGTGGTGTTCTATCAATGCCATAAGGCACGTTGATCGCGGATGGATCTGTATTTGAGTAAGCTCTTTTAAACTCTTTTTCTTTTTTAGCAGCTACACGTTCCTTAGCAATTTTAATTACTTCTGGTGTAACCTCATTAATTAATTCTGATGTCATTGTCTTTGTAATCTTCCCTAGTGCAAGGACCTTATTATGCTCCTCCATTTGCCAGTTCGGATAATCTGATTTCTCGCCTCTAGCTAAAGCACCTCTATTCTTTAATTTAGCGACGGGTCTCAAGGAACTTGGACCTGGACCAGACAGGACATTTGTTTCCTTTTGTCCTAGTATTGGACGGTCTCTCTTCCACCAGTACTTTCCCTGTTCATCTATAATAAAATTCTTTTCAGTTTCTCTTCGTCTCCGTGTACGCAGAGTTTCGGTTGTTATGCCTAACAAATCTGCATAGTCTCTAGATGTTAAATTATATTCTTCGTTCATTAAGCGTACTATAAACCTGTCCGGTTACCCGTACAAGCAAACAGGACATTTAGGACGGTTTATTTATCTCTCACTCACTCAGTACTTTTTAAAAAGTTTTGTAAAACTATATATCTATAATTAAATATGGCGGTAGGAATGTTGTGGTGTTTAGGTAAATATATTTGATTGACTGAAAGATTAGTTTTCTAAAAGACTAAAGAAGTGTTCCATGTCTAGTATGACAACAGGCTTTTCCCTCTGCCCTTTTAGAACCAACAAAGGTTCCATAGCCGTGTGCCGTTGAGCTTGCTTAAATGCTTGGTAAACTAGCTTGTAAGATTTCATATTTTTAGTCTCAACAGAATAAGGAAATAATTTCTTAGCTGTATTGGTTAGAAGCCGAACATCAGCACCATTTTCTCCAGTAGTGCTTGTTCTAATATCTGTCTTAGTTAAAACTGGGTACAGCTTAACTATTCTATTTTTAACTATGTTTTGAAGATACCTTCCCTTAGCTGCTCTTGATTTTTGTTTCATTATAAATTTATGGTTGGTTTTTTAAATTGATTTTGAACAATCCTTAATGCCTTATCAATTTCTTCATTCATTCTTTTTACACCGTGTGTTTTATCGCCGTCTAAGGTTGGTCTTCTCAATCCCTCTTTGTCAAATTTCTTTACTAGATGTAAAATTCTCTCCAGAGAAAAAACATCCATGTAAGTTAATGTATGAACCCATCTTTTAAATTCTGTGACTGGATATTGTGAATTAGTTATTAATGAAGATTCTTGCTGTTCTCTAATTTGTTCCATTTTTTTCATTCCGTAATCTAGGTATTGAGCTTCCATATATTTTCCTGGGTATGGTGCTTCTGCTAATCGACCTAACTGTCCTTCTGTAAGTTCATTTAATCTTGCTCTGCTGCCGGTGTTATCTAGCCAATGAACTCTTGGTTTAGAACTTTGCATTACTATCTGTCTGGTAAGTTCTCCGGGTTTCCATTCATGACTATTATTTTTAAGCCAGGTCTTTAATACTTTTTTATTAGGGTGTGGAATTTTCCATTGTGTTCTTATGAAGTAAGTTAATTGATAAAGACTTATAAAGCCTCTGAAATATGTGTCGTCAAATGGTGCAAGTTTTTGTTCATACGCATCATTAAGATCAGATTCTAAATCATGTTTACTATCTGCAATCATTGTTAAAAGGTCTGGTGTTTTTGGCGCTCTCTTTTGATAAACGCTTTCGTCTTCAATCTGCACAGTATTTTTAAAATAATAAAGCAGCTCTTCTTTATGGTCTTCTATGATACCAAATAATTTACCAAAGGTGTCTGCGTCAGCAATTCTTTCAATTTCTTTAGTTGTAGTTTTAACATGTATGACTAAATATCTTCGTGATGATGTATCGACATGTAAGCAGTCCAAATCATTTGAAAAGATCATCGCATTACAGCAGTTTAAATATTTATAAATATTTTTTCCTTTTTCATTTATATTTAAAAAGTCGTCTGTGATGAAGGGTTTGATTTTAGCACTAACAGTTCTTTTGGTTGTGTATTGACCACCATCAATTGACACTTCATTTAATGCACAGAACAAAGTTCCAACAACAATTGTTGAGTGTTTTTCTGTTATGTCTGCAAAGGAAACATTTTCATTAACATATTCTTGACCTATTATATTTGAGATCATCCGCAGCAGTAATCCCTTCCCTACTCCTTCTGGACTTATAATTAATGGAACCCAACGCAATTTCATACCGGGGTTTCTTACACACATAGCAACATACTGACTGACCATGTTCCAATTCTCTTTACCTAGTATCTGTTCATAGTGTTTACAAAGATATTTTATTTCATCATTTGAATTAACTTCTCTGTCAACATCATCACTACCTGTTACAGTTTTAATACCTGGCTCATTCTCTTCGATTTCAAATCCTGTAAAGATATTAAAATATTTACCCGGTTGTAATAACGGGTGCTGTATTACTTCTGCAATTGGATAAGATTCTTTAGGTAAAAACTGTCTTGATAAACATTTCTTATCTTGGAAGTCTGGTTGTTTCAGCAGCATGTTAAATGCTTTATCTTTTCCTTTGGTACCGGGAAAATCGTACAGCCATTTGTTATTAAATTCTTTGTCTCTAATTAACGACTTTGTCTTTGGGTCGTACATCATGCCAACATCTTCAATGTAATAATATCTGCTAACTAATTCTATAATCATTTCGTTAGGTTTTTCTAAACCTATCCAACTAAATATTTCAAACAAGCCTTGGAATTCAACACCAGTAATTTCTTTTAATTTAGGAAACCCCATAACTTTCTTTTTATTTTTAATGCTATCTCTTGCTTTAGTTCCTAGGTCACTTTGTGCATCATGACCTTCTTCTCCAAATGCTTTTCTGCAAATAGCATAAACAAAATCATCAATCTCTGTATCGGTCCATGACAGTCTTGCTAAGATACAAGCAATAGCAAAAAGATAATGATGTCTGTTACCTGATGGTGGTGCAATAATTTCTAGTGCCGTTGATAAAGCAACTTTACCAATATCTTCAAATGGATTGCCACCGTATGGCGATATTCCTTCGAATACATTCCACTCGACATTTTCTCCTTCAATCACGGAACCTGGAACTATTGACTGCTTATCTTTACCACTTCGACATTCTATTAAGCATGCACCGTGAGAAAAATCTTTTGTGAAACTTTCAAAATGTTTTGTTAATGCAAACTTCTTATGAGTTGGTTTGCCCTTCCAAGCAAAGTGACTTCTTGGATTAGATTTTCTTCCCCATATAGCTGAGCAAGGTTCTAAGTATATTGGAATATATTTCTTAGCTATTGGATTGTCTACATCTACATCGAAATAACCATTCCACTTAAAACCTATATTTACATTTGGTCCAAAGTCTTCAATCTTGAACTCGTTATCTTGCCAAGCCTTTACGGTTGGTATTTTACCGCTACATGGAATAATCGGATAGCCTTTGTCTAAATATTCTTTAGGAGTTCTCATTCTTTTTTCTCCTCTGTATTTTTCTTTTGGCTGTCATGGTGGTCTTAACTTTACCGCTCTCTAATAATTCTGTTTCATGCGTAAAGCCATCATAGGGATTGTCTTCTGGTAATTTTACTTCTTTAAGATTAATGCCTAGCTCTTCAGCAGTTCGACCGAACTGAGATAGTGAGTGATAGGACCTTACTGCTTGATATACTTGCATTTGCAGTTTTGTATTTTCATCAAATAAACGCTGCAAAGTAGGAAGATAGTGTTCTCTAATATCCTTCTCACGCTGTGACAGGTGTAAGTTGAGGCTTTTATTTTCCTCAGACAGTAATTGGAATAGTTCTTTGTTTTTATCTTTTTCTAATTTTTTCATCTGCTTCATCTAATTTTTGGTAAACCACTTTGTTTTCATCATTACGATAGTATTTATATTTGCCAGAAGTTCTTGCCTCTTGCATATACTGTCTATGATATTGTCTGTCGTTCTCACGCTTTTCTACGAGCTTTAAATATTCTTGCTTTGCTTCAGGTGTCCAAAAAACTTTAGTCAAAATTAGCTCCTAATAAACTTCCTAACCCTTTATTTAGGTCTTCATCTTTTGTGTTCTGCATGTCATTGAAAATATCTTCAAGTTTCTTTTCATCAGCAACAGTTTGTTTCTGAATATCTCTAAAGCTATCCATGTCGGCATAATGTTTATTAATGTCGGAGTAATCTAATTTTACTGGTTCAGTTTTTTTAATATCTTCTTTGAATTCTCTTTTATCGAAATTGTAATCTTTGTACCTTCTCCTCATACCGGCTTTATCTTTGATGTCTGCCACTTCAAACATTAAATCTAAATCAGAAGGTTTTTTCTTTTTGCCTTTAATATTACGGAGTGTGTTTTCGTATAGTCTTTCATTAGGCTTTGGATAAAATCCTTTTAATGCTGTTTGTCTGTCTCTTTTAAATTGTTCTTGGAATTGTTTACCTTCTCCACCAGGAGCAAATAATGCAACTTCATCATTTGACTTATTAGCCTCAGCCATTGTATCGACAGATTTACCTGAGCCATTAAAAAATTTACCACTCGAACTGTCCCATTTATAATTAAGCTGCTCTGCTAGAATATCTCTACCCTCTGCTGCTGCTACATCTAAAGCACCAACTGTTTTTTTATTAACCCCTACTATTTTCTTTTTATTTTTATCTAAAGCTTTTGCTACATCGGGTCTTCCAATAGATTTCATTAAATTAGAATGAGTTGGAGCTGTGTACTTTGTACTCTCATATTGACCGTTGACCGGGTTAATAAAAAATTTATCTCTCATGTTATTTCTTTTTTAATTTGTTAATCATGAACTCCAGGCTTTCTCGTTGTGCAGCAGTTAGTTGAGAGATCTTAATTCCAAGCTCTAAATATTCATCAATGTTAATTGGTGGCTTCGGTGTAACTGGTCCACCTTCATCGAATGATTTACGGTATTGTTCTGCGTAACTTAATACATCATTTAACAAATCTCTTTTGTCGTTTAAGTTTTTATCAATCATGAGAATCTTTTACTTTGTTGAACCTTTTCAATTTTGGTTTGCACATCTACCTTTTCTTTAATTAACAGGTCCTGTTTTCTAACTATCATTGCTAGTGCATTCTCAATCAGAGTAAACTCGGTTAACTCGCACGATAACATTTCATATTCTCTGTCTGCTAATAACTGTCCGAAATATTCCTCGTCTTTATTTTCCATCATTATTTCAAGTGCATTTTTGACTTGGGTAATCTCATTCTCATTAAGAATGACTTCATTTATTTTATTCATCTAGGTCTCCTATTTGTTGTAAGAACCAATCTTGAAATTTATTAGGGTCAACTACATAATAGTTAGAACCTGGAATTTTCTTTAATCCCATTTCAAGAATGTCTTGTTTAGCTTTTTTTAAAGATTTGCCTTTGACTTTGATTGTGTCTCCATACAACCAAACCTTCCAAGTTTTTTCCTTGATACAAAATCTATGTTTGATTTCGTGTGGTTGGTAATATCTTTTTTCAAATTCAAATCTCATAGTTAACTTTATAACCGGATATGAATCTTACTAAATACTCGTCCAGGGTGGATTGTAGTCGTCTAGGTAAGTTTTGGAATCTTTGTAAGGCGTCTTACTCTATGTCCTTCTTTGCCTTCTATAATTTTATAAGTCTTAAAGTATTTATTTAAAAATTTATACATGAAGGGACCTTCCCAATTCTTTCGTTTGTCACAAATAACATTGTGGTAAAAATTTAATCCTATTGCTTTTCTTCTATTCATGTTCCTTGGATAACGCTTTGCTTTCCAGTTTAAATAAAAGGCTCTAAAATCTTTAGCGTATTGAGCCATGTAAATACAAAGACCTCTCTTTGATAACTTTTCTTTAGGTCTGTTAATATCGTTACCAAGTTTATTTGTATTGGCATTAACCATCAGTAAATAAAGCCACAACGCAGACAATTTAAATAAAACTTTATTCCTGGTGGACTTAGGGATTTTAGGGTTTCCAATTGTTCTGAAAACATTGTCAAAATCTTTTTGTGTTTTTTTCATCTAATAAATTACCTTGCTCCATGTATATTGTATTTTGCTTCTTTATTATAGATGCGTTGGCGGAGCCTAAACTTGCATCAAGAATCTTTGGACCAGGGATTAAATATTATTTCTATGTAGGATAGTGGCGGAAGATTTGGGATTCGAACCCAAGGTAGGGTTGCCCCTACGGCAATTTAGCAAACTACTGGTTTAAGCCACTCACCCAATCTTCCGTATCCACTTGCTATCATGGAACGAGAGTTTGCAAATCTCATTCCTAAAATAATATAACACGATTAGTTGTTTTTTCTAGTTTTAAAAGTGTCTGAAAAATCCTCATCTATTTGTTGAAAATGCGAAACTACTTTCGGTGTTAGCTTCTTATTCATGTAGTTTCTTTCATGCGCTCTAGTATCATTCTGACCAGTCACAGTAATTGCATCCCAAGATGAATTAACATTTTTAAGTCTATCAACTTTATTCTGATAAGTAGTTCTAAACATCTTCCTCATAGCTTTACCTCTAAGGTCACAGTTATCAAGCAGCTCTAACCAACATTCTCTAGGTTCCTTTAGTCTTGCCTGTGCTGAATTGTTTGGCTTATCTAATCGAAGATATTCTTTCTGCTTAACTCTAGGAGATACAAACACCCAATCAATAAACCTTCTCCATGGCTCCTGGCTGTCTCTAACTTTAATTAAACTATCTAATACAGATTTAATTGTATTTGTTATTGGCAGCTTATCTTCATCATCAGTCTTATTGGACCAAGGTGGAACAGATATTACTCCATGAAATTTAATTACTTTTGTTGAACCACTATCATCAGTATAGCTCTCAACCTTTTCTTCAAATTTAATGTTAGACCATTTTAAATTTAAAAGAGTTTCTTCTCGACGACCAGTTAGCATTAACAATTGAAACAACTCTGGTTGACCGGGATATTTAGGTCTTAACTTATTACATTCCTCAAACATTAAATGTAATTGGTCCTGTGTATATTCCTTTTTATTCCATTCAGTCATGTGGGTTTTTGTAGGCTTAGCAATCTTAACTTCTGTAAAAGGATTAAGAGGTGTTCCAGGTATCCAACCTCTGTTCTTAGCAAAGTTCCAGATGTAACTAAGTGTAAGTTTAAGCTCAATCTTAATTGATGCTTTGTCTGTAATAGATAAATACTTCATTACTAACGCTGTTGTTAATTCTGAAATATTATAAAGAGATAGTGGTCCGTCATATACAGATGTGGTTTTACTAAACTTAATCTCTTTGCCTTCGTTAGCAGCCGGATTAAATTGAGATGGGTAGCGTGCAAATATAGAATCCCAGTTTTTAAACTCAGGTTTTAATATCATCACGCCATTACGAGCCTCATCTTCCGTCAAAGTGAAACTCTTACTTCTATTACTACCAACCGAACCAGATACAGAACTACCAATAAGATTTAAACCTAATCCTCTAATAGTGTTTCTGCTTGGGCTAGTCCCATCATTTCTTATTTTAGGAAATCCCGCTTTATAGAATTCCTCAATAACTTCTTTAATTGTTTTACTAGACGACTGGTTCATCTGAGCTTTAAACCTAGTAATCTTTTCTGTCTTCTCTCCATGGTTAATATCCAGGTCCCATGTAAGATTATGTTTGTTTCCGTATTTAGTTCTCAGCTCCGATATTCTCTTTTCAATGTGTCTTACATTGTAAGTATCAGGATTATAATCTGGCAATACAAACTTCTTACCTTTGCCACCTATCCAGTAATCAAGGACCAGAGACTTCCTACCAGATATTCTAAAATGAATTAATCTCAAACCTTGGCACGACATTCCTTTACAGCCAAGAATTTTATATGAAACTCTGTCCACTTGCTGCGGTCTCATAAAGTCTGTTGATATTGCTTTGATTGACCTGTCGTTTAACTTTAACTCAGGATTTTTAAATCGTTCGGGTTTACTGTTCGTGTTTGGGTGTTCGTGTATAGTTCGGGTATTCTCATTTTTCATCTGTGTAACCTTTGTTAGTTTTTTAACTAATAATATTCAATTAGCGGCTAAAACAAATGCTTAGCAGACTAAAAGGAATTCAAAGGTATGATTAGGAATTAAAAGGAACTGTCAGTTAAACCCATTAGCAAACCCCCGGTTTCAGATTTATTCTAGCATAAACACAAGTAAAAAGATTCATTTATTATTTAAAAGATTCCACGGACTAGGATAAGACGGGTTTGTTCGTGAATAGTTCGGGTATTACTCCTTATACTATGCGGTTTATAATTGAACCCAGACATGCTTAAAACCCCTGTGTTCAGAATCTAGAAGTTGTCGTTTTATAAGGATTAATTGGTAATACAATTCAATCCACTTTGTTGCATTACCAGACTAACTCGTTCGTCTCGCTTCGCTCGGTCGAACTCGTTCAGGGTTCTTTAAAGGGGTCCTAACAGCTTTTGTAAATTTGAAAGTCTTCGATACCCCTATCCATCTTCTTGTGGCTTAGGTACTTTATATAAGCTCTTATATACTAACTCAGAGACAGTTGTAGGTATCCAATAGCTATCCAAAAAAAATTAAAAAAAATTGAATCTTTTCCTCTAAAAATATTATAAAAAAATATTATGAAATTAGAAAGATGCTGTAACTGTCATACGAGTAAAGCAATACTCAAAGAAACATGGTTCTTTGGAAAAGCTATTTATATCTGTTTAGAATGTAATCATCTGAAATTAAGTCTCAAACTGCGTCCAGTTCAAGACAGGTTTACTACTAGATGAAAAGTAGAAACTGATTATACCAATTTATTTCTTATTCTTCAACCGCCATATATCTTCTTCAATCTTGTTCCTAAATTGTGGTTCTTCATTACTTGAAATTCTGTCTATTGCTCTTTGGTCAATCTCTACTGTTCCAGGCTCAGGGCCATCATCATGACCATCATAATAATTATAGTTTCTTGGAGCGGGTGGCGAACTAAAATCTGGAACTCTATATGTGCCAGGTCTATCTAAAAATTTTATATCTGTTTCATTTTTATATTGTCTGCTTTTAGCTGCATGTAATTCTTGCTCCTTTAAATCTATTCCAGAAGCCTTCAATATCGTTCCGTATTTAAGTGGTGTTCTGTCAATGCCATAAGGAACATGGCCGGAGGCATTTATTTCTTTAAATGATTTATCTATTACTTTTCTTTTTCTCTCAGCTACTCGTTCCTTAGCAATTTTAATTACTTCTGGTGTAATCTCATTCAATACTTCAGGAGACAGCTTCTTTTTAATCTTCTCTAAAGCTAATACCTTATTATGCTCCTCCATTTGCCAGTTCGGATAATCTGATTTCTCTCCTCTTAACATAGCACCTCTGTTTTTGGATTTAGCGACAGGCGTCAAGGCTCTTGGACCTGGACCAGACAGGACATTTGTTTCCTTTTGTCCTTGTATTGGACGGTCTCTCTTCCACCAGTACTTTCCC
>ENA-OSJC01001614-OSJC01001614.1-marine-metagenome-genome-assembly--contig:-NODE-1614-length-18173-cov-7.238506_pt1 | contig 18173 bp, 20 predicted proteins | sample MGYA00237885_ERZ534234 | MGnify/ENA primary metagenome ERZ534234 (study PRJEB26413, sample SAMN06343907) | marine metagenome | isolation source: coastal waters | place: Atlantic Ocean: West Antarctic... | reverse complement strand
TATCAAGCTAGAGTATTTCGTAGAGATAAAAGTATTAGGTGGACTCGACCACTACACGAACTTATTACAGGTTGTAAGACATATGCACATTTACCACCACACGAAGAATTAAGTTTATATCATCCTAAAACAATACAAAAACAAGAACAACAAAATATGTTTTATATGAATAACTTCAATAAAGATTTATTGGTAAGAAGAGGTTCATAGTGATATTTTGGAGAGTAGTAGATAATAAGTTATATCCAATTAACGAAGTTAAAAAATTAGGGTTTGAGGAGTCAGAAGGATTAAGAATACCAGACGAACATCTTGAGCAACAAGAATTTATGGTTATGAGAACTGCACATGGTATCGGTGATTGGGGAATAATTTCAGCTATGCCAAGGTTGTTAAAACAAAAGTATCCAAACTGTAAGGTATATATACCATCTATAAATTTACTTGAAACATTATTTGGCCAACAAAAACAAAATTGGGGTAATTGGGATAACCCATTTAATAATGTTCATTATATATTTGATAACAATCCATATGTAGATGGTTTTAAAGATTATATGGTTGGTGAAGTTTTTCACGATCATTATAGAATTTACAATAAGGATAAAAAAGGTATTCCACTTGTCAAACAAATGTTAAAATTTTGGCAATTCAAAGAAAATGAATATGAAGATTATTATCCAGATTTATATTTTTCAGAGGATGAAATAAAATTAGGTGATGAGATTATAAAAGATTTTACAAAGGGTAAAGAGTTTGGTGGATTGTTAATTACTAATAGATTTGAAAGTACTGGTGGTAGGTATGATGAAGAGAGTAATAAAAAATTAATGAATCTGTTATTGGAACGATGTGGTGATTTACCATTTTTTTATTGGACTTATAAAAAACCAAATGAGTTACCAATTAAATTTAATACATCATTTGATTTAAGAAATGTTCCCACGAGAATACAACTTTATATAAGAAGTAAAGCAAAATTAAATATCGGTACACATTGTGGATTTTTAGATTGTGTTTCAAGATATTCAAATGTTTTTCAGATTCAAAGAGTTTTTCCATTAAATCAAAATTTAATTGAAGCAGAGTATTATATTAATAACGAAAATTATAAGGAAATATTAACTAATGTATAAAGATTTAATAGAATTTAAAAATATAGCTTTATCAAATGATTTATTACAGCATAAACTTAATAAACCAAATTTATATGATTTAAAAGTTGTTTTTGATAATGAAACTAAACTTGTGTCGGTTGATAATAATGTAGATTCTGAAAAAATGTTTAATTCTACATATGTTTATGATTCATCAAGGTCTATGACAATGTTAAGTCATTTTGAACAAGCCTCATTATCTTTACAAAAAAGATTTAATCCAAGTTTAACTTTAGAAATTGGTTCTAATAGTGGTATTTTTATTAAACACTTTCCAAGTGATGAAAGTGTTGCAGTAGAACCTTGTAAAAACTTTGCAGATTTAACCAATGATATGGGCATAAATACTTATGGTGAGTTTTGGAATAAGGAAACACAAGATAAAATACTTAATGAGTATGGTCAGATTCCTTTAATATATTCAGCAAATACCTTTTCACACGTTCAAAATTTAAATGAATGTATTGAACTTGTAAGAGATTCTTTATCTGATGATGGTGTATTTGTATTAGAGACTCCATCTTTCTTAGAGGTTTTAAAGTATAATGCATTTGACCAATTTTATCACGAACACCAATCTTACTTCTCTTATGTATCTGTAAAAAATGTTGTAGAAAAACTTGGTATGAGGGTATTTGATTTAGAAATGTATCCTGTTCACGGTGGAACTTATAGATTTTTTATTTGTAAAGAGAACGCTAATCATTCTAATAAAGTTAAAAATAAATACTTAGACAATGAGATGAGATTTGGTATTGATAATTATAGTAATTTATGTGGTGTTATGGATATTATGAAAAGTAACATGGTTAGTATAAAAGATATGTTAGAAGATATAAAAAAAGGTGGACACACTATAGTGGGTTATGGTGCAACTGCTAAGTTTACAAATGTGATGAATATGTGTGGTTTAAATAATAATCATATTGATTATGTTTTAGACACTACACCATTAAAAAACAATAAATGGATACCTAATACAGGTGTTCAGATAAAAGCTTACACACCAAACAGAGTTAAAGATATAGATTACTTTTATTTAGGTGCTTGGAACTATAGAAAAGAAGTTTTAAACAAAGAGAGTGAGTATATTAAAAATGGTGGAAAATTTATAACTCACGTTCCAAAGGTTGAAATCATAAAATGATATTAGTTACTGGAAATGGAACACTAGCAAAAGAGTTAGTTAAGTTATCTACTACTGAAACATCAATAGTTTCTTTATCAAGAAAAACTATGGATATAACAGACGAGTATGTAGTATCAGATGTTATTAAAAAGTATATGATGACTCCAGATAAACCAAAATATCTTATTCATTCCGCAGCTTTAACAAAACCAATGGAGATTAATGATACCAATCCAATAGAAAGTTTGTCTGTTAATATTATTGGAACTGCTAATGTGGCAAGAACTTGTCATAAGTATGGAATTAAATTTATTTATATATCTACAGATTTTGTTTATCCAAGTCGTGAATATAACTATATGCCATTAAGTCATACAGAAGAAACACCACTTAAACCATCTAATAATTATGGTTGGTCAAAATTAGGTGGAGAATGTGTAACTCAATTGATATCAGACTCATTGATATTAAGGTGTGCTCTTTGTGATATACCATTTAGACATAGTGTAGCATTTACCGATGTTTATAGAAATTCAATAACTCATAAAGACATAGCACCATTAATATTAAAACTTAAAGATGAAATTGGAATCATAAATCTAGCTAGTGATACTAAAACAGTATATGATTTTGTATCTCAATATCAAGAAATAAATAAAGGTAGTGGTAAAGATATCGCACCAAGTTTAAAATTAAGTACACAAAAACTAAAAGAGTTATTAGGTGAATAAAAAAGTAATTTACACTTCGGTATTTGGTAAAACAGAAGAAAACAATTATCACCTACACAAACCAGATGTGGTGTTAGATGGTTATGACTTTGTTTGTTTTACTGATGATGTGACCTTCAAGTCAGATTTTTGGCGAGTAAAATTAGTTAAACCATTGTATGAAGATGGTGCTAGAAACGCTAAGAGATATAAATTAAAACCTCATATATATTTAAGTGAATATGAAATAAGTGTGTGGGTAGATATTGAAGTAAAGATTACAAAAGACATAGATGATTTAGTCGAAAGTGCATTAAAAGATAATAACTTAGCTATATTAAATCACGAGTTGTGTGGAAGAACTGTATCTGGTGACTTAAATGTAAGAACGTGTGTGTATGAAGAAGCTAAATTTATACAATGGTTAGGGGATAATAATCCTAAAAAACAATATAAAGACAATATGGATGTTATACACGCTCAAGTAGATAGATATAGAAAAGATGGTTATCCTGAAAATAATGGTTTAGCTAGAACTACAGTTGTATTTAGAAGACATAATGAATCTGATGTAATAAAAAATTCAGACGCTTGGTGGGAAGAAATGAAGTATGGTAGTAGAAGAGACCAGATAAGTTTTAACTATGTGTCTTGGAAACACAATCTTAAATTTAATTATATACAAGAAGACATAGATGATAATCCGTATTTTTTATATATGAAAAAATGGAGACAAATTAAACGTAAAGAAAAAAGAAATAGTTATGTTGAATACCAACCAATTAGTTTAGAGTACTTTTTAAATATGAAATTTGCTGGTGGTGGTGGTGGAAAAGAAATCATAACTCAAAATGAAACATTAAGAAATGTAGAAGATGTTTATACATTTTTTTCTACCGATAACAACTTACAATTGATTAGAGAAACATTGAATCCTAAAAATTGGCAGTATTTTAATTCTATGACTGCAGAGTTTAGGAAGAATGTTTCGAGTCACCACGAACTAGGTTGGGATAAGATGACTGAAGAATACTATTCTAATTTAGAATTGATGAGTGATGGCGAATTAGAAGTATTTTTAAAAGATAATCCTGTTGAATTTGATAATGGTTTCATAAAACATAGTTATCATAGAGCGTGTGCTATGATTGGTAGATTACTTAGTGGTAAAGAATATTTACCTTTTTATATGAAAAAAGATGATATATATAATAACAAAAGACAACACGATGGCAAACATAGAGTAAAGCCATTAATTGAAAGTGTAAAGTGTCTTTCTGATATAAAAATACCAGCGGGAGACTTTACAATTTGTCAATCTGGTATATTAGCTTTAATGGATATTAGACAAAACGATGATATTGATATAATCATATCTTCAGAAGCTAGAAAACAATTATTTAATGAAACTAAAGATATGATTACATTAAATAATGTGGAGATATTTGCAAAAAACAGAGGTAAGTTTAGAATATTTGATGCACAAGGTGATGATGATTTAATTAAAAATTATAGTTTTACAGTAAATGGTTATAACTTTTTAGAACCAAGATTTTATTTTAGTAGGAAAAACAAACATACTGATAGAGATAAATCAGATTGGGATGGTATACGAACATTTTTTCAAATGAGAAATTATATGGGATATCCATTCAATAAGTTATCTTTAGAACAATGGGGAATTGAGTATATTAATGAGTAAGAATATAGTTTTTATACCAAGTATAGATTTGGGTAATGGTAGAAACAAATCATATGAGTATTCGTTGGATAGTTGGAAACACTTTTGTAAAAATAATGATGCACAATTAGTTTTACTTGAAGAGTTATTAGCACCCACCACTCAAATACCAATAGTATGGCAAAGATATTATGCATTAAAACTTTTAGAAAATGATAATGTTAAATACAATCAGGTTTTAATAGCTGACGCTGATACAATAGTTCATCCAGAGTGTCCTAATATATTTGAAGAAACTGATGGTAAATATAGTGCAGTTATGAATGATGGTGACTATGAGTGGGTAAATAAAAGTATATCTCAATATGGAGTAAAGTTTTTTAATAAAGACAGATTTGATACTTGGCGTTATATAAATGGTGGATTACAGATTTTTAATGAATCACATAAAGAATATTTAGATGGTTTAATTGAATGGTACAATTCTAATTCAGCTGAGTTGTTACAAGTTTTTGGTAAGTGGAACTCTTGTGACCAAACCTGTATCAATTTTTATAGAGAAGAAAACAATCTTGAAATGAATATTTTACCAGGGTGTTATAACTTACAAGATTTATCAAGAAAGAATTTATTATATTATCATCAACAACAATGGTGGTCAGATGAATTACACTTCTTAAAAAATGGTTGGATATACCATTTCAATGCTATACCACAAAATCAAATGGGTAGAGACGCTAACTATTGGATAGAGAGAACTTATAAGGAATTGTATGTGTAGTATATTATGTACGAGTAAAGAAATATCAGATTATGATGATGTCAACAAGTACCTAAAGTTTAGAGGGCCTGATGATACTACTATAATAGAGGATGAAAGTAATAACTTTACATTCTTACATAACTTATTAAGTATGACTGGTGAAATAACATCTCAACCATTTGTTGATGATGGTATTGTTTGTCTTTACAATGGAGAGATTTATAATTATAAAGATTTTGGTGATTATAAGAGTGACGGATATTGTATTATAGATTTGTATAAAGAGTATGGTGTAGATTTTGTAAAAAAATTAGATGGTGAGTACGCGATACTTTTATTAGACTTTAATTCAGATTTAATACTAATGGCTACAGACCCATTCAAAACAAAACCATTATTTTATTCAAACTACGATGGTGATTTTGGATGTTCTACTTATAGAACACCATTAGAAAAAATTAAACACAATGATATAAAAAAGGCAAAACCAAACACTGCAATGGTATTTAAGATATCAGATTCTAAATTAATTAATGAGTTTACTATATGTGAATTTGATTTAAATCAACACAAAAACTCATTCGATGATTGGAATGAGTCGTTTAAAAACTCTATACACAAAAGAACAACAGATACTACACAAAATGTTTTCATAGGTTTAAGTTCAGGATACGATAGTGGTGCAATTAGTTGTGAATTGTTAAATCAAAATATACCATTTAAAGCATATAGTGTTTTAACACCTGTTATAGTTCACGAAAATACATCTATCATAGAGAGTAGACAAGATTTAATATCAAGTTCTAAAAATAGTAGTTATCAAAACTTTTTTAAAGATGAAGACACAAGAATAAAACATAGAAACTTTATAGAGGGTGGAACTGAACAATTTAATTATACCATCCGTTGTTCCAATAGTAATTATAACGAGTATGATAGAAGACTTATAGATGACAAGGCAGCATCTTGGATGTCCTTAGTATGTAATACAGCCAAAGAAGATGGCAATAGATTATATTTAACAGGGATGGGAGCAGATGAAATATTTTCAGACTATGGCTTTGGTGGTGTGAAGAAGACACAACATAGTAATTTTGGTGGTTTGTTTCCTGATGATTTATCCACCATATTTCCTTGGCCAAGTTTTTATTATAGTTCTATGGAATCGTATATTGCTAAAGAGGAGTATGTTGCTGGATTACATGGAATTGAAGCTAGGTATCCATTTTTAGATAAAGATTTGGTACAAGAGTTCTTGTGGTTATCACCTAAATTAAAAAATAGTAATTATAAGTCTGTGATTGATAATTACTTTGTTAAGAATAATTTTCCATTTTCAAGGGGAGAGAAAAAAGGTTTTTAAATGATAAGTAAAAATGCTATAATAGAAAGCAACGATATACAGATTGGTAAAAATGTAGTTATAGGAGATAACGTAGAAATACGTTGTCCAGAAAAAATACATATCGGTGATAATTCTGTATTAACAAAAGATATTAAAATAAATTGTACATCATTTGAAGCTGGTGAATATTTTTATATGACAGAACGATGTGAGATTGGTAGAGGTGGTTGTTACGGCCCCAACTCAAGAGTTAAGATTGGTAAACACGTTGGTATATTTGAAGGAACAGTAATAAATCCATCTGAAGAGGTAGAGATAGGTGATGACACAGGTATTGGTGGTGACGTTATGATTTGGACACACGGAGCTTGGTTGGATGTTTTACAAGGATTCCCTTCAGATTTCGGGCCAGTTAAGATTGGTAGTAATGTTTGGTTACCTGCTAGAAGTGTTGTATTACCAAACGTAACTATTGGTAATGATGTAGTTATAGGAATCAATTCAATCATCAATAGAAGTTTACCAGATGGGTGTTTTGCAGCTGGTTCACCGTGTAAGGTAATAAAAGAAAATGTATATCCTAAAGAGTTAAGTCAAGGTGAAAAGACAAATATTGTAGAGGGTATAATTAAAGATTGGATTGTGTTATGTGAAATGAAAGGGATAACTCGTACAATAAAAGTTAGATATGAATGTGGTAATTTTCCTCTTGAAAGCGGAAAAATATTTTTGAATCAAGGATACGATGAGACTATTTATAATATAGAAGAACGAAATATTCAGGGTTATATGAATGATGTTGCAGAAGATTTAAGAGATTATTTACGGAGAAGAGGTATAAAAATTTATACTGGAAAACCATTTAAGTCAATAAAGTTATAAGGAAATAAAATATGAGGTTTTTAAACTGTGATAGGGTTTTATGTTTAGCGGCTCATCCAGATGATGTTGAATATGGAATGTTAGGTAGTATTATGAAATATACCGATACTAAATTTGATATCTTAGTTTTATCTGAGGGTGGTAACTTTGATGAATCTACTTCTATAGATAGACATAAAGAATGTGAATCTATTTGGGATGATATTGATAATATTACAGGTCACTTCTTATCTATAAAATATTTAGCTGATGTTAGTGAAGATGAATTAATTAATACAATTGAATCTAAATTTAATATTAGTGATTATGATTCTGTACTTACACCACCAATAGAAGACGCTCATTTTGAACATAGAAAAGTTAATAGAGCTTCATATGGTTTAGTTAGAAGAATACGATGTGGGTTAGTTTCTTTTAGAACACCAAGTGCACTCGATGGTTGGATTCCAAACTTTTATGTTGATTTAAGTAAAACTATTACAAGTAATGGAAGTGTAGTAATGTTTGCTAAGAAAAAAGCGTTATTAAAATTTAAATCACAACAAGACAAATCTTATTTTCACGATAATTCTATTGATAGTTTCCATTCAAATTATCAATGTTCACAACGAGATATGACTTTTATTGAAAGTTTTAAAATAGAAAGATGTTATAACTAATGAAAATAGGTTTCTTTTCAGAAGCAGGTTATAAGGGTAAAGTAAAACGTAATCATCCTAATATGAGAACGGATGTGGCGTGGGTTTGTGCATTAGACGCATATCATTGTCCGATTACAATGATTAATACAATAGAAGATAACACATTTGATGTTGGAGTAATGATACTTCCAAAGAAAAGAAAACCACTATTAAACTATCCACTATTAGAACAATATAAAAGAGTTTGTAAGAGGGTAACTGTAATGCAAGAAAGTTATTATAGTTATTGGCAAGATAGTAGTATCGCAGAACAAATTTGGTATTTTAATTTTTTAACAGAAATGGATTTAATTTTTTGTCATAACGATGTAGATTTGAAATACTACAATGGATTAACAAATGTAAGAACCGAGTTATTACCTACTGTTATGATTACAGATAATGTTGTACCAAGAAATAAACGGGGTGATGGTGTTATAATTGGTGGTAATTGGGTAAAAGATTATGGTGGATTTGATTCATACCAAGTAGCATTAGAGATAACAGATGATATAACATCCATAACTACCGGTAGAATGAAACCAGAAGAGAGAGATTTATTTAAACACTTGCCTTGGATGTATTGGAGTGAGTGGATAAAAACATTAAGTCAATATAGTGTTGGTGTACAATTAGGAACTGCAGCCGCAGGAACGTTTAATTTAAATTGTAGTTTTCACGGAATACCTTGTATAGCTTATTCTAATTCTAATACTCAAAGAATATTACATCCAAAAACAACTGTTGAACTTGGTGATATAGTTGGAGCTAAAAAGATAGCTCGTAAATTAAAAAATGATACATTTTATAATGAGTGTAGTGAGTCTACTAAAGAAAACTATGCAAAATATTACTCAGAAGAAAAGTTTTTAAAACATTGGAATAGGATTTGGAATTAATATGAAATACATAGTTACAGGTGGTTGTGGTTTTATAGGTAGTAATTTAGTTGATAAGTTAATTAACTTAGGACACGAGGTCACAATCTTTGATAATTTATCAAGTGGAAGAGTAGAAAACATAAATGAAAGAGCTAGGTTCATAGAAGTTGATATTAGTTCTGATGATGAACTTAGTGAATGTATAGATTGGTTCGATGGTGTAGATACTATATTTCATACCGCGGCTAAAGCTAGAGTACAACCATCTATCATAGACCCAATTACTTTTAATAAAACAAATGTGGATGGTACGTTAACTTTATTAACAATGGCAGTAGATAGTGGAGTCAGAAGATTTGTATATAGTGCATCCTCTTCAGCGTATGGGAATACAGATATATTTCCTACACCAGAATCTCATCCTACAAATCCATTATCTCCGTATGGTGCTCAAAAACTTATGGGTGAAATTTACTGTAAAACATTTTCACAAGTATATGATATAGAAACTGTGTCTTTAAGATATTTTAATGTTTACGGTGAACGACAATTATTAGAGGGAGCTTATTGTTTGGTTATGGGTATATTTATACAACAAATATTAAATAATAAACCAATGACAATTAGAGGAGATGGTGAACAAAGACGTGATTTTACTTACGTGGGTGATGTAGTAGACGCTAATATAAAAGCTTCTCAATCTAAAAATGTAGGTAATGGTGAAGTTATTAATATTGGTAACGGAGACAATCGTTCAGTAAATCAAATAGCTGATATGATTGGTGGAAATACAATTAATGTTGAACCTGTAATAGAACCAAAAGAAACTTTAGCAGACAATTCTAAAGCTCGTGAGTTATTAGATTGGAAACCTACTATGATTATTGAGAATTGGATTACTAGATACAAAAAAGAAATGGGGTTATAATGAAAGATAAGAGAATTTTAATACTAGGTGGAACAGGTGCTTTAGGAAAAACACTTATTAAAAAATATCATCAAGAAAATAAAATAATGATATTTTCAAGAGATGAACACAAACACGTCAATTTATTAAAAAAATATCCTAAGATAGAATCTTACTTGGGTGATATCAGAGATAAAAGTTCTATTAAAAATTCATTTAGTAAATTTAAACCACAAATTGTTATTAATACGGCTGCATTAAAACACGTTCCTATTTGTGAAGATAATGCTATAGAAAGTGTAAAAACTAATATACTTGGACATCAAAACTTGATTGAAGTAGCCAGTGAATTTAATAAGTTAGAAACACTAATATTCATATCAACAGATAAAGCTTGTAAACCAATCAACATTTATGGAATGTGTAAAGCTATTAGTGAGAAGTTATACTATAATTATGCCGAATCAACCGAAAATACCAAAGTTGTAATGGTTAGATATGGTAATGTTTTAGAATCAACTGGTTCCGTAATTCCGTATTTTAAGAGTCTTATAAAGAGTGGTCAAAACTATTTACCAATAACTCATCCAGAAATGACGAGATTTTTATTAACATTGGATGACGCTACAGATTTAATAGATTGGGCGTATGAATACAAATATTCTCACGGTAAGATAGCAGTACCTAAGATAAAAGCTATGAAAGTTACAGATATAGCAGATTGTCTTATTGAAGAAAAGGTAAAAGAAAAACAACGGTCAATGGCTTTCGTAGATGATGGAGATGATACTGTAGATATAGAACTTAAAGTAGTTGGTATAAGACCAGGTGAAAAGTTACACGAAGAACTAATATCTAAAGAGGAATGGTTAAGAACTACAGACCACGAAAATTATTTGATTGGAACTGAATCTACAAACGATGAGTTATGGTCATATAATTCTAAGGATTCTTTAATGGATACTTCAGAGACTTATAAATTTTTACAAGATTCTGGTGTAGTAATATGATAGGTTATAAGTTAAGAAAATTTTGTGCGGGTTGTGATGAGAGTAATTTTCTAAATATTCTTAGTTTGGGTGAAGTACCTTTAGCCGGTGTTTTCCCGTTGAAAGAAGAATTAGAGATTGAAAATAAATACCCTTTAAATTTATTATTATGTAAAAAATGTAGTCTTGTACAAACTGATTCATTTATAGAACCTCAGATTTTATTTGAAGATTATAGATATATTTCTTCTGTTGGTTTATCAAACCATTTTAAAGAAGTTGCTAGTATACTAGATGATAGATATGATGTAAAAGGTAAAAGTATATTAGAGATAGGTTGTAATGATGGAGTTCTATTAGAACCATTATCAAAGTTAGGAGCTAATGTAGAGGGAGTAGACCCAGCTAAAAACATAGTTAAGTTAGCTAAAGATAAGGGTTTAAAAGTTTATGAAGAATATTTTAATGATGAAACATTTGGTGGAGAAGAATTTAAAGATAAGTATGATTTAGTCTTATCAAATAATACATTCGCACATATACCTGATATTCAAAGTGTAGTTAGAGGTGTGAAACACGTACTAAAACCAGATGGTGAATTTATATTTGAAGTTCACTACTTACAAAGTTTAATTGAGGGTAAACAATGGGATAATATTTATCACGAACATATATTCTATCATTCAATTACAGGATTAAATAATTTGTTTCAAAAATATGGTATGACAATAGTTAATTTTGAAGAAATACCAATCCATTCAGGTTCTATCAGAGTAACAGTTACAAATAAGATACCAAATATATATAATTTACATATGTATACACCACCTAAAGTTTTAGATAGAATTGAGTTAGAATCTAAGACTGTAGCTAATGTAGAATATCTAAGAAGATATGGTGAAGATGTTAGAAATCACATTACTAACTTTAATGACACAATAGAAGAGTTGAAAAAAAATCATAGTATAGCTGGTTATGGAGCTTCTGGTAGAGCTAATATGTTTTGTAACTTAACAAACTTAAACTCAAATATTGTTAAGTTTATAGTAGATGAATCACCTGAAAGGTGTGGTAGATACATAGCCAATACAGATATACCAATTGTTGATGTTGAAACACTAAAAAATAGTGATGTTGATTTATTAATTATATTTGCATGGAATTACTCAAAAATGATAATAGAAAAAACACAATTCAAAAAGTTCAAGTATCTTGTAGCGTTTCCAATGATTCAAATAGTTGATACTTATGAAGAATTAAAAGGGTTTGATTCGATATGATAATAAAAGATGAAAAGTATTTAGTAACTGGTGGAACTGGTGTAGTAGGTTATGAGTTATGTAAAAGAATAATTAAAATGGGTGGTAAAGTATTAATATTATCACGTAATGAAGAGAAGTTAAGAAAGTTATGTAACCATTTATTTTCTACAGGAGTTGCAACTATTTACGAACAAGTAGAAACAATAGTTAGTGACATACTTGATAAAGAAGCTATCAAAGAAGCTATGAAAGATGTTAGGGGAGTATTTCATCTCACCGCACTAGCACAAGGTATGCAATCAGGTAAAGCTATTGAATCAATTAATACAAATATTCTTGGTTCTATGAATGTTTTAGTAGAATCATTAGATATAGATTTTGTTATAGGAATTAGTTCTGATAAAGTAGTACAAGTTTCAGGTAATTATGGAGCTACAAAATTCTTGATGGAGAAATTATTTACCGAATTTGAAGAAATTAATCCAGACACAAAATACAGAGTTGTAAGATTAGGAAATGTAATTTATTCTGTAGATTCTGTTTTAGAGAAATGGAAAAGTAAAATTGAGAATAATGAAGAGGTTATAATTACAGAACCCACAGCTACAAGATTCTTTATGACGAAAGAACAATCAGTTGATATGATTTTCAATTGTTTAGAAAAGTCAACTGATTCAACACCATATTTTGAAAATATGAAATCAACATCTATGGGTAATCTATTAGAAGCTATGTCTAACAAGTATCTACCAAAAGGTGGTGAATTATCAGTAAAAGAAATAGGGTTACAACCAAATGAGAATTTACACGAAAGAATTATTGAGGGTGGTTCTTACACCAATGAAATAGAACAATACACTATTAAGGAATTAGAGGAAATGATATGATTGTAGATTGTAATCCAGAATTTGGTTGTGAGTTAGCATTAGCTCTACCATACGCTTATTGGTTACACGAAAGAGGTGAATTAGAAAAAGTGGTCACGACTCAAGGTATGAAACCTTTTTATTACTTTTGTGATAACGTAGAAGAAAAATACAATCACAGAACTATCGATAACAACGCAGCTAATATGCAGTCTTTACCAAATCCCTGGATTTATGGAACACAATTAGATGCTAAACTACATAAGGGTGAGTGGGAACATTGGGAATCATTTTATAACGCTCCAAATGGTATAGGGATACTAAACTACGAGAAGTGGAAGATGCCTAACTTTTCTGAACAATATAAAAATGATGAGTTTGTATTTGATAAACCATTCATAGTTATTGCAAATAGATATAATTGGGAACATGGTCAACCACCAGTTGGTTATTTTAGTTTACCGTGTCTACTGGAAATGTTTACTTACTTAACCAATCAAGGTTACAAGGTTATTTATAAAAGACCACGAAATAGTGAATTTCCATTAGACCAAAATGAAATGAATACTGTTAATAACAAAGAAAACCTTGTAGCAGAAATTGAAGGTGGTGGTCTTATTTCAGATTACGATTTAACTACCCATTTTGAGGATGTTATGTTAATAGATGATGTGGTATCAAATAATCCTAACTTAACTTACAATGAGGTACAATTAAGTCTATTCGCTAACGCTGATAAGTTTATAGGTATAAGTGGTGGTTCAACATTGGTATTAAACTTATTTCAAAAACCAACAATTACTTATCTTTACAATAAATCAGATTTAAGAGAGAAGTTTTGGGAAGATGAAAACGGAAATAAAAACATAAAGAATTACTATTATATGATGAATCCAAACGTAATTCCGTATATTGATGTGGAGTGTCAGGATATGAGACAAAATAAATTTGATAACTTTTTAAATCTAGTCAAGGAAACAATTAAATGAAACTAAAACAAAAGATAGGAATAATTGGAAGAGGATTTGTAGGTTCAGCTGTAGAGTTTGGATTTTCACCAAACACAGGTTGTGATGCTGAGGTAAGAGTATATGATAAAGAACCTTCTAAATCTTTACATTCATTAGAAGAAACTGTTAATGAATCTGATATTATATTTTTGTCAGTACCAACACCATCTAATAAAGATGGTTCAATGAATTTGGATATAGTTAGACAAGTTCTACAAGAAATTTCAGATGTTAATAAAAATCCACATAATATAATATTATTGAGGTCAACGGTAACACCTGGTACAACACGAAAATTACAAGAACAATTTGGTAATATAAGAATAGTATTTAATCCAGAGTTTCTAACAGAACGAAGTGCTAAATTTGATTTTATAAATCAAAGTAGATTTATACTTGGATGTGGTGATTCTGATTTAGAAATGTATCAAACTGAAGAAGTAGCGGATTTATTTAGGGATAGATTTGGTGAAAGTATATCGATAATACAAACTAACTTTGAAACAGCTGAATTGATAAAATATATGAATAACTGTTTCTTTGCAACTAAAATATCATTTTTAAATGAAATGTATCAAGTAGCTGAAAAGAGTGGTGTTGATTGGGAAATGGCACTAGATGGGTTTGTTAGAGATGGTAGAGTAGGACATTCTCATATGAATATACCAGGTCCAGATGGTAAATTTGGGTTTGGTGGTAGTTGTTTTCCAAAAGACATACAAGCTATAATAAACTATGGTGAATCATTAGATTTGAATATGAATACTCTAAAAGGAGTATGGAACACTAACTTAGAAGTAAGACCAGATAAAGACTGGGAAAATTTAAAAGGAAGGTCGGTAGTAGATGAAACCAATTAGTTTTATACAACCAAGTAGAAATAATTTAAAATATTTAAAGTGGTCTTATAATAGTATCAGAAAGAACTTAGACCCAAAACACGAGATATGTTGGGCAGATGATTATTCAGATGATGGAACTTGGGAGTGGATGAATGAGATAAAAGAGAAAGACCCAAATGTAAAAATATATAGAAATGAAGGCCCTAATAGATTAGGTCATACAATTTTATATGATACATTAGTAGATATAGCTACAAGTGATATAGTAATGATATATCACGCTGATATGTACGCCTGTCCAAAAATGGATGAAATGGTATTGAAACATTTAGAACCAGGTAAAGTAGTAAGTGCAACAAGAATAGAACCACCACTACATCCTGACGGGCCGGAAAAAGTGTTAAAGGATTTTGGTATAGAACCTGAAGAGTTCAAAGAAAAAGAGTTACTAAAAGAAGTTACTACACTTCAATTAATGCATGGAACAGATTATAATTTCGCCAAGTTTACTAAAGGTATATTCGCACCGTGGGCTATGTATAAGAAAGATTTTCAATCAATCAATGGACACGACCCATTATATGCTCCACAATCTAAAGAAGATTCAGATATATTCAATAGATTTGTATTAGCAGGATATGAGTTAATTCAGACTTGGGAAGGTTTTGTATATCATATGACTTGTCGTGGTAGTAGATTCAAAGATGGAGCTCTTAGAAATCCAGCTGGTCAAGTCTTTATGAAAGGTAGAGAATCATCAGAGTGGTTAGAACAAAATCAAAGAAGTACAAGAAACTTTATTCGTAAATGGGGTCATATGGTAAAACACGATGAAATGATGTATCCAATCATACCACCCAAGTATGATGTGGGATTTGCTGTTAGAAATTGTGATTATAATTTACTTAAAGAATTAGAACCCTGGTGTTCTACAATTTATATAGAATATACAGGAGTTATAGAATCCTATATAAAAGAAGAACAAAAAAATACTGCATTTGATTTAACAGAAAAAATTAAACATTATCCTAAAAATAAACCAGATAACAATATCGTAATTGAGTTTGATGCTAAAATGTTAAATTCAAGTAACTTTCAGATATTAGTAGAGTTATCGTCAATACTTAAAGAAAGTGGTGAGGTTGGTGAAATGGAATTAGAAATATTTAAGTTTAATATTAATTCATTACAAACTTATGAAAAGGAGTTAATAAAAGTATGAAAGCATTAGTTACAGGTGGTGCTGGTTTTGTTGGCACTAATTTAATAAAAAGATTATTAAAGGATGATTACGATGTGGTTTCCATTGATAACTACCATACAGGTAAAAAAGAAAATGAACAAGAGGGTTGTGAATATTTTAATGCGGATATAAGAGATTGTGTTAATTTTGATTATTTTATGGAAAATCCTGACGTAGTATTTCATTTATCAGCACTTCCAAGAATACAACCATCATTTGAGTATCCAGCTAGCACATTTGAAAATAATGTTTTGGCTACGATGAATATATTAGAGTGGGTTAGAAAAATGGAAAAGAAAAGAGTACCAGTAATTTATGCTGGTTCATCTTCAACACACGGTGGCAACTATACGAATCCATATACATTTACAAAGTGGCAGGGTGAAGAGTTGTGTAAAATGTATTCATTAATATATCAAGTTAGAACTACTATTTGTAGATTTTATAATGTATATGGCCCACATCAACTTACAGAGGGTGATTATTGTACTGTTGTTGGTATATTTGAAAATCAATATAAAAATAATAAACCACTAACAATTACAGCTGATGGTAAACAAAGAAGAGATTTTACTCACGTAGAAGATATTGTAGATGGATTAATTAAAGCTGCAGATAACTTAAATACTTTACATACAGAATATGAACTTGGTAGAGGCAAAAATTACTCTATTAACGAAATAGCAGATGTTTTTGGTGATTATCCAAGAGAGTATGTAGAAAGTAGAGATGGTGAGATGCGAGAAACTTTATGTACAGACGACAACACTAAAAAATACTTAGGTTGGAATCCAACAAAAGATGTCACGGATTATATTAAAAGTATATTATGATAAAACCAGAAAAAAATGAAGGGTGTACTATACGTAAGGGTTGGGGTGAAGAACTTATCATCGAAAATAATGATATGTATTGTGGTAAGATTCTTTTATTTGATAAGGGTTCTAAGTTTTCAATGCATTATCATATGAATAAAGACGAAACCTGGTATGTAGAGTTTGGTGAATTTATTTATAGGTGGATAGATACAAAAACAGCAAAGTTAAATGAAATGAAATTAAAAGCAGGTGATGTTGTAAGACAAAGACCAGGACAACCACACCAATTAGAAGTAATATCAAAAGAAAACTCAAGACGTGATTTTGTGGCTGGTAAAATATTTGAAGTATCTACATACCACGAAGATGCAGATTCATATAGAGTTGTGAAAGGTGATTCCCAAAATGATAATTAAAAATAAGTTTTTGTAATATGACATACTATTTATTACTGAGTGGTGATTCTGAGAAGGATACACTATATGAAACAAATGTTTTAGGTGAAGAGAGTTTCAAAACGTTCTATCCATCAGTTGGTTTTATGATACTAAGCAGAATAATAAACCAACAGCCAGAGTTGTTAGAATCATTACAAATACTAGATGAACAGAAAAAACCATACACAATCACTAAATTCTTAGATAAGTTAGCTAAGTGGAAAATTAAAGAAAGTGCTTGACTTGTATATGTATTTAGTGGTATATTCAGACATAAGGAGAACAGAAAATGCCTACGGTTAATGACTGGGAAGAGTGGGAAGAGTGGGAAACAGATTCCCAAGATGAAATTGTTCGTGAAAAAATAAATCATAAATCTAAAACTCAAAATAAAAAAGATTGGGAAAAGGTTAATGAAAGGATACAAAGTGATAATGGGGTTAAATACATTAAAAACAAAAATAAATAGATTCACAAAGGTAGTAATTACTGCTTTAGTTGGTTTAATACTGATATCGTGTGAGGATAGTAAAACCTACCATGAGTTAATATTTGATACAAGGTTAACAGA
>ENA-OSJC01001612-OSJC01001612.1-marine-metagenome-genome-assembly--contig:-NODE-1612-length-18175-cov-5.395900_pt1 | contig 18175 bp, 18 predicted proteins | sample MGYA00237885_ERZ534234 | MGnify/ENA primary metagenome ERZ534234 (study PRJEB26413, sample SAMN06343907) | marine metagenome | isolation source: coastal waters | place: Atlantic Ocean: West Antarctic... | reverse complement strand
CAGTGCAGATACTGGTTGTATGTTTAACATTCCAGATTATACTGGTTTGGCTACTGCTACAGATAACTGCGCAGTAACAAGTATTACTCAAGATCCTATTGCAGGAACAATGGTTGACACAGGATCTTTAATTATAACTCTAACCGCTAGCGATGGCATAAACATAACAGATTGTAGTTTTATTCTTTCGGTAATTGACAATACCCCACCAGAGCTTACCTGCCCTGATGATCAAACTGTGGATAGTGAGGGTCCATACTCGCTACCAGATTATTTTGCAACAGGACAAGCAACTGCCATAGATAACTGTACTGATTCTGTTACGGACACAAATCAAATCCCTAATCCAGGTGCTTTGCTAGAAAATGGAACCTATATTATTACGCTCACTGCTCAAGACGAAAATGGTTTGGAGGGTGAGTGTAGTTTTACTTTAGTTGTAAACGATTTGTTGTTGGAAACACAAACTAATGAACTATCATTATCAGACCTAAGGCTGTATCCAAACCCAGCATCAGATAAAGTAATTATCAGTAATCCTGGATTATTGGAGTTGGAAACGATTTCTGTTTATGACTTGAGGGGTAGATTAATGATTAGAAATAATATAGAGGGAATTGAGTCAATAACTATAGATACATCTATTTTGCAGAGTGCAACTTATATGATTGTTATTGAGAGCAAATACGGAAATATTATAAAACGTTTATTGATTGAATAGATATTATATTTCTTATTAATTTTAAATCGTCAACACCATTTGGTATTGGCGGTTTTTTAATAAAAAAATTTGATTTTTATCAGAGATAATTTATTATTATTGAATCCAAATCCTCGCTAAAATAGTGTGACTTCACTCCTATGGTCTCCAAAATTATTCTTGGAAATAACTTTTTATTCTTGAAGATAATTTCTTGTCATAATAGCTAAATCTTCCCCAAAATAGTGTGACTTCACTCCAATGGGCTCCAAAATTATTCTTGGAAATAACTTATTATTCTTGAAGATAATTTCTAAACAAAGCAGTCTTAGGTGTTTTGTTAAAAAAAGGCTGTCTCTTTTTTTACCGAAGGCTTAAATTGTATCTTACCCATCAATTAATATTTAAAATAGTAGTACCATGAAAAATTATATTCTATTAGCTATGCTCGTTTTGGTGAGTGCAACAAGTTGTAAAAATGATACCAAAGAAACTACAAAAACTACAGATGACCAGGCGCAAGGGGCTATGATTGAAGCGACATCAAAGCAAGACATAGAAACTATAAAACTAAAAATATCCCTAGAGTCTAAAGGAGAAAGACAATCTAAAGGGGTTGCATATTTCAAACAAGAAGGTGAGACGGTCTATTTTGATGCCAAAACCAAAGGGCTTACCCCTGGAACCCACGCAATACATATTCATGAAAAAGCAGATTGCGCCTCACCTGACGGAAAATCTGCAGGAGGGCACTGGAATCCAACCTTTGAAAATCATGGCCAATGGGGTTCAGAAAAAGGATACCACAAAGGAGATATCGGAAACTTTACCGTTGACAAAAACGGAATTGGAGCAATTAGCATGTCAACAGACCAGTGGTGTATTGGCTGTGATGATCCTGCAAAAAACATTTTAGGCAAAGCGGTTATCATACACCAAGGTGAAGATGACCTTAGCTCTCAACCCTCTGGAGCTGCGGGAGCAAGAGTAAGTTGTGGTGGAATTATACAATAAAAACCTGTAGAAAAGCAAAAAACGCTTTACAGGAATGTAAAGCGTTTTTTTTTATATAATTTTAAATAAAAGGCATAAAAAAAGGCAAGCTACCTACATCACACTGCTACGACCATTTACCCTTGCTGTGTTCCCACCCTGGGGGATTCTACAGGAGCTAGTTGTGTAGGACTTGCCAGATGCAAATATACTCCATTTTGTAATTTTGCAAACAATTTTTAAGAATCATTTATAATAAATATCTTGCCATAGCTTTTTAAGCAGTTATCCTAGAAATAGGTACTTTTAAAAAAAATAACATCAAACAACGCTCATGAAATATTCGACCTACTTTAGCATCCTACTTCTAGTGATTTTTTGCAGCAGTTGTGGCACAAAAAACCAAGACCCTAACACGCTATTTTCATTAGAAATTCAAGGTAATAAAAAAGCAGTTTCAAATATAGACACCCTAAAATTTAGTGTAAAGAGCAAAAAAGGAGATCCTATTGATGCAGTAACCTATACTGTAAACGGAGAAAAGACAGTAGCTAATGAAATATTTCAAGGAAGTTTTGATTTTTCAAACACCACTCTTGGTGATAAAGTAATTAGTGCAGAAATTAAAAGCGGTGACATGAGGTATCGCGTTTCAAAATCAATTACAGTTTTATCTTCAATAACGCCAATAGTGTATGATTATAAAATTTTAGAGACCTATCCTCATGCTATTAATGCCTACACGCAAGGCTTAGAGTTTGTGGGAGATGTTTTATATGAGAGCACTGGGCAATACGGAGAGTCTTCGCTACGTAAAACAGATTATAAAACCGGCCGAGTAGAAAAAAACATAGCCCTTGATAGGCAGTATTTTGCAGAAGGACTTACTATTATAAAAGATAAGCTATATCAACTAACCTGGAGAGAGAACATGGGTTTTATATACAACCTAGAAACACTTGAAAAAACAGCAACTTTTGCCTACAATAAAAGTAAGCAAGGCTGGGGGCTTTGTAATGATGGCACCTCATTATACAAGAGTGATGGCACTAGTAAAATTTGGAAACTCAACTCAGAAACACTAGCTGAAGAAAGCTATATAGAAATGTACACCAATACAAGTAAAATAAACAACGTAAATGAACTTGAGTGGATCAACGGCGCTATTTACGCAAACATCTACACAAAACCAGCCATAGCTATAATAGACCCTACAAACGGTGCTGTTAAGGGTGTTATTAATCTAAAGGGGCTTAAAAAGAAAGTAACACAACACAATAAACTAGATGTGTTAAATGGTATTGCCTCTAAAGGGGAACCAAACATTATATATGTAACGGGTAAAAATTGGGACAAGCTTTTTAAGATTGAGTTTTTTGAAAAAAAGTAAAAACAATACACACCCTACTACAAAGAGAATATCCTACAAGCAAATCTTTGCTACTTTACAATATTACACCCAATAAAAAGTTATATTTTTATCAAAATTTTCTTTTATGAAATACATGTATGGCCTTGTATTATTTTTCTCTATTATTTTGTGGAGTTCTTGTCGTAATGATTTTGAAACAGTTCCAAACACAGGCAACCTTGAGTTTTCAAGAGATACTGTTTTTTTAGATACTGTTTTTACTAACATTGGCTCTAGCACCTACAATCTCAAGGTATATAATAGAAGTGATGATGATATCACCATTCCTTCTATACGACTTGGTGAGGGAGAAGATTCTCAATATAGATTAAATGTTGATGGCCTACCAGGCAAGATTTTTAATGATATAAATATACTTGCCAATGATAGTATATTTGTTTTTGTAGAAACCACCCTTGATATAGACAACCTCCCTGGAGGTGGTTTGGAGTTTTTATATGAAGATCAGATACAGTTTGACACTGCCGGTAACCAGCAAGATGTAACATTAATAACCCTAGTGAAAGATGCTGTTTTTTTATTCCCTGAAGATCTAGGGAATGGCATTTATGAAACTTTAACGCTAGGTAGTGGTGAGCAGGCCGTTGATATAGAAGGATTTTTCTTAGACGATACAGAGCTAAATTTCACCAATGAAAAACCCTATGTGATTTACGGTTATGCAGCAGTTGGGCCGGGTGATGAACTTATTATTGACCCTGGAGCGCGCATACATTTCCATAAAAATAGTGGTTTACTAGTTGCCAACACAGCTTCTATAAAAGCAATCGGAACTCAAAGTCAAGATCTTGAGGCTATGGAAGGAGAGATTATATTTGAAAGTGATAGGCTTGAACCTGCATTTGAAGATGTCCCTGGGCAATGGGGAACCATTTGGTGTACTGCGGGAAGTACCAATAATGAATTTAGTTTTACGACTATTAAAAATGCATCGGTAGGAATATTAATGGATAGCAACGATGGAGATAGAACCCTCACCCTAAAAAACACACAAATTTACAACTCTGCAATAAATGGACTGCTTGCCCGAACGGCAGATATCTATGGAGAAAACCTTGTAATTAACAACAGTGGGCGAACAAGCTTAGCCTTATCTTTAGGAGGAACCTATACTTTTAACCACTGCTCTTTTGTGAATTATTGGTCTAGTGGTTTTAGATCATATCCTGCCCTGCAAATCGATAATGGGCTGGAGACAGAAAATGGAGTTATTGCTTTTGATTTAACACAAGCAAATTTTAATAATTGTATTATTTACGGAAGCGAAAACATTGAGTTAGGCTTATTTCCAATTAATGAAGGCACTGCCTTTAATTTCTCTCTTAACAGCAGCTTACTTCGTTTTAATGACATTAATAATACCTTTGAGGGTAACCCATTATACGATTTTAATAGCACAGTTATAGTAAACATAGACCCAGCCTTTGAGGATACTAGAGAAAACAATTTCAATATAGAAAAAAATGTCTCTGGAGCAGAAGGTATCGCAGATCCTAGCATTTCAAACCTAATACCTCTAGATCTTAACGGCGCTCCAAGGAGTGACCCTGCAGATGCTGGCGCCTATCAAAGCACAGAGTTTCCTCCAGAGGGTTAAAAAAATCACATAAAAAAAGAGACATTGGAAAAACCATGTCTCTTTTTTTATTTTAAGGGTAACACCAGCGCTACTTGTTTACTAAACAAATAGTGGCCTGTCACTCATCATGCTGTTTACCATAATAGCAATTTCATCAAGTTTACTGTCTGAATCGTGGTTTGTGATTGCTGCATCAATAAAATCTACAATTTGTTGCATGTCTGTCTCTTTCAATCCACGTGTGGTTATTGCAGGAGTACCAATACGGATACCACTGGTTACAAAGGGAGATTTATCATCAAAGGGTACCATGTTTTTATTCACGGTAATATCTGCCCTGCCAAGGGCCTCTTCTGCCTCTTTTCCAGTAATGTTTTTGTTTCTTAAATCAATAAGCATCATATGGTTGTCTGTCCCGCCACTAATAATTTCATATCCTTTTTCTATAAAAGCATCTGCCATGACAGCTGCATTATTTTTAACCTGAATCATGTAATGTAAAAACTCATCTGTTAGGGCCTCTCCAAAAGCAATTGCTTTTGCAGCAATAATATGCTCTAAAGGTCCTCCTTGATTTCCTGGAAAAATACCACTATCCAATAAAGAAGACATCATGCGCTTCTTACCACTCTTTAGTGTAATTCCAAATGGGTTTTCAAAATCTTTACCCATTAATATAAGCCCTCCACGAGGTCCTCGAAGTGTTTTGTGTGTCGTGGTAGTTATTACATGACAATGAGGTACTGGATCTGCGATGATTCCTTTGGCAATAAGACCTGCTGGATGTGCAATATCTGCCAGCAGTATAGCCCCTACTTTATCAGCAATAGCTCTAAAACGCTTATAGTCTATCTCCCTAGAATAGGCAGATGCGCCAGCAATAATCATTTTAGGTTGCTCTTTTATGGCAATGGCCTCAATTTTATCATAATCAAGCATTCCGGTTTCTTTCTCCACACCATAAAATACTGGATTGTATAGCCTTCCACTAAAATTAACTGGGCTACCATGAGTTAGGTGGCCACCGTGTGCTAAATCAAACCCTAAAAAAGTATCTCCAGGTTTTAAACAAGCATGAAAAACAGCTGTATTAGCCTGAGAACCACTGTGGGGCTGAACATTTGCGTAGGCAGCACCAAACAACGCTTTTGCTCTATCGATGGCTATTTGTTCTACTTCATCAACAATTTCACAACCTCCGTAATACCGTTTACCAGGATATCCTTCAGCGTATTTATTGGTAAGTACAGATCCTGCTGCATCCATAACTTGTTGGCTGGCAAAATTCTCTGATGCTATAAGCTCCAAACCGTCTAATTGGCGCTGGTGCTCTGCTTGGATTAATTCAAAAATTTGTTCGTCTCTTTTCATAATATAAGTGTAATGCTAATTGCTTTTTTTGTGGTCAGAAATAGTGCTAATAATATCTATTTTAGCCTTTTTAAACAAAACTATTTCCAAAGAAAAAAAACAGTAAAACTATCTTTGTGTTAATTAAACATCAAAAATAGTAAAAGCAATCGTTACCTATTCTTAAAATTATATATTTGATGTAGATTTTACTAACAGAAATTAACAACTATGCCCTTAACTGCAAACGACCCCTCAAGAGTTTCATGGATTGACGTTCCTCAGAACAGTGATTTCCCTATACAAAACATCCCATTTGGCGTGTTTTTAACACGTGATGATATTATCACAATTGGTACCCGTATTGGTGATACCGCCATAGATTTAGGCGCTTTACACCAGCTTGGATACTTTAAAGGAATTGACCTTACAGAAGATATTTTCCTGCAAGATAGTTTGAATGATTTTATTGCAGATGGACGTAAAACATGGCGATTGGTAAGAAATCGTATCAGTGATATTTTCTTGAAAAGCAACCAAGAATTACAAACAAATAGAGCGCATTGTGACAAGATATTATTTGCCCTTGATCAAATTGAAATGCAGCTCCCTGTAGATGTTGGAGATTACACAGATTTTTACGCAAGTAAAGAACACGCAACAAATGTTGGAAGTCTGTTTAGAGACCCAGAGAATGCATTATTGCCAAATTGGCTTCACATACCTATTGGCTACCACGGCAGAAGTTCATCCATAATACCATCGGGTACACCAGTGAGAAGACCTTACGGGCAAACCAGACCTGGAGAAGATGGAGTTCCAGGATTTGGACCAAGTAAATTACTAGATTTTGAACTAGAAATGGCATTTATAACCACAGATGCCAATGATTTAGGTAAGCGTGTTGGTATTCAAGAAGCAGAAGATTACATATTTGGTTTGGTACAATTTAATGACTGGAGTGCCAGAGATATACAGGCTTGGGAGTATGTACCCCTTGGCCCTTTTTTAGGTAAGAGTTTTGCCTCTACGATTTCTCCCTGGATTGTAACACTTGACGCGCTTGAGCCTTTTAGAACTCAAGGGCCAAAACAAGACCCTACGCCACTACCCTATTTGCACCAAAGCGGCCCCATGAATTTTGACATTAATCTTGAAGCATCTATAGTGCCAAAAGACGGAGCAGCAACACTTGTATGTAAGTCAAACTTTAAATATATGTACTGGTCTATGGCGCAGCAATTAACCCATCACACTCTAAATGGTTGTAACCTTCGAAGTGGTGATATGATGGGAAGCGGAACCATCTCTGGACCTACCAAAGATAGTTACGGCTCTATGTTAGAACTTACCTGGAAAGGTCAAAATCCCCTTACACTTAATGATGGTAGCCAACGTAAATTTATTAATGACGGAGATACTGTTAAAATGACGGCCTACTGCCAGAAAGATGGCCTTAGAATTGGTTTTGGTACTTGTGATGGTGAAGTTTTGCCAGCTCTAGAATAAGAAAATGTAGTATTAATTAAAAGGGGTATCTTTAATAAAAAATACAATCATGAAAAATTTATATTTCTTATTCATAGCGCTATTGTTTAGTGTAACAGCTAAGGCTCAAGACACTTTTTCTATCATAGCCGTTGATCCTGCCACAGGTGATATTGGATCTGCAGGAGCATCCTGTGTTGATGGGGCTGCAAATTTTGGAGGTATTATAGATATTATCACCAAGATTATACCAGGCCGTGGAGGTGTAAATAGCCAAGCCTATGTATGTATCCCTAACTCAAACCTTAATAATGCCATTACCCAAATGGAAAATGGAGCCAGCCCTGATGAGATTGTAGCCTATTTATTAAATAATGATTCTTGTAATTCTCAAAATTTTAATCCTGCGTATAGACAATATGGTATTGCAGATTTTAACACCGATGGGGAGCCAAGAAGTGCAGGTTTTACAGGGGCCTCTACAGATGATTACAAAGAAGATATACAAGGCCCAACCTATAGTGTGCAAGGAAATATTTTGTTGAATGAAACCGTGCTAAACAACATGCAAGCTAATTTTATTAGCACTACGGGTACTTTGGCAGATAAATTAATGGCTGCTATGCAAGGAGCTAATTTTGCAGGAGCAGACTCTCGTTGCTTGGCAAGAGGAACATCCTCTACCTCTGCATATTTATTGGTATATAAAGCAGATGATGATATAGACAACCCGTTTTTGCGTTTAAATATTGAAGAAATGCCATTTGGAGAAGAGCCTATAGACTCTTTACAAATATTATACAATCAATTTCTAGGAGCCAATGACATTGCTTTAAAAGACAAATTAACGCTGTACCCTAACCCAGTAGATGCAATGTTTACCCTAAAACATGAACCGGGAGTACTTATCAAAAAACTTAGTATTAGTGACGTGCAAGGAAAAATAATACTACAGCCTAAAATAGAAGTATTACACCAAGGATCCATTACTATAAACACATCATCGTTGATAAAAGGTATTTACTTTTTGAATGTAGCTACTGTTAAAGGAAATCAAACAATAAAGTTTATTAAAAAATAAAGTTTGTAATATCTTATTAAAAAAAGGTGCCCTGTTATAGGCACCTTTTTTTATTGATCTTTTTAATCCATTTATTTCTGTGTGGAGAGTTGTTGTTGTTGCCAATTAGTAATCCCGCCTTGAAGATCAAATATTTTAGTAAAACCAAGCTCTTTTAATATTTTTGATGCCTGTGCACTTCTGCCTCCTTTTTTACAATACACATATACAGGTTTATTCTTATCAAGGTAGGCTACTTTTTGCTTAAAATCAGTGTCTGTAACACAAATGTTTTGTGCATCTTTTAAGTGGCTTACAGCAAATTCGTCTTTAGTTCTAACATCTACTAGCTGGGCACTAGGGTCTTTTAAAAGCACATCATACATGGCCTTAGGAGCTATAACCTCTATAGCTTGTGGTGTTGCTTTAGCATCATTTTTTTGTGCATTATTACAAGACACACTTGCTAGAGTTATCATCAAAGCAAAAATTAAAGAACTATATTTTTTCATTTTTTTAAATCGTTTTTTCTCCTTGCCACTCCATAAAACCGCCCATAAGATTGTATGCCTTTTCAAAGCCAATAGAATTCATGATCATACATGCTTGACCACTTCTTCCTCCAGATCTGCAATACACATAATAACTTTTTGTTTTATCCAGGTCTTTGGCTCCCTCCATAAAGGCTCCGGCGTTCATTATATCAAGGTGTTTGGCACCTGGAATGTGCCCTTGTTGCACCTCTTGTAGTGTTCTTACATCTAGTAGCACAGCATCAGGATCTGAGGATAATTGTTGTGTCCATGCTCTTTGAGTTAAATCATTCATTGCGGTAGTATTTTTTCTAAAAATAATAATTACCTAGTACATAAACGCCAAAAAAACCAAAAGGTTACACAGATAAAAAAATGGGGCAAAAAAAGATATTAGAATATACAGTATATTGAAATTTTAATAGCCATTTGAATAAATATTTCTTTGCTATCTTTGAATTAACAAAGAGAAAAAGCAGTGTTTTTAGTTCTTTTTTCAAGAAACAAAAAGTAAAAAATGAATATAGTAGTAATAGATAACTATGATAGTTTTGTTTACAATCTAGTGCATTACCTAGAAGATTTAGATTGTAAGGTAACGGTTGTTAGAAACGATCAGTTTGATATTGAAAGTTTGTCATTTTATGACAAAATACTACTCTCTCCGGGGCCAGGTATTCCATCACAAGCGGGCCAATTAAAACAAGTTATCACTGCCTATGCAGGGAAAAAACCTATTTTTGGTGTGTGTCTAGGGCTACAGGCTATTGCAGAGGTGTTTGGAGGCACACTTAGCAACCTTCCTGAGGTATTTCATGGCGTAGCCACAAAAGCGAATATTATTGTTAAGGATGCTCCTTTATTTAAAGACCTAAGCCCTGAGATAGAAATTGGCAGATACCATAGTTGGGTTGTCAATAATATTGATTTTCCTGAAAGCCTTGAAATTACCTCTGTAGACCATACAGGACAAATCATGTCTTTAAGACATAGAGAACTTGACATAAGAGCGGTACAGTTTCATCCAGAGAGTGTACTTACGCCCCAGGGAAAACAGATAATCCAAAATTGGGTGTTCATGTAAGTTGTGATTTTATAGTACCCTTACCAAAGCATTGTTATCTAATAAAAACAGGGGCATTTTCTTTAGTGGTTTCTTGCTCACTAAAACGATAGCCATCATAATCAAAGCCTTTTATATCATCAAGGGTTTGGGCGTTGGTATTAACTACATAACGGGTCATACTACCTCTTGCCTTTTTAGCAAAAAAGGAGATGATTTTGAGTTTACCGTTTTTTAAATCTTTGAATACTGGAGAAATTACAGTACTCTTTATGTTTTTAGACTGGAGTACCTTAAAATACTCTGCGCTTGCAAGATTTAAAAACAACTCTCCTTCTTTTAGTTCTTCGTTAATAGCATCGGTAAGAGTAGATCCCCAAAACTCGTATAAATTTTTAGCCTTGTTAACACCTAAGGCAGTTCCCATTTCTAGTCTATAGGGCTGGATAAGATCTAAAGGGCGTAATATACCATACATACCAGATAAAATACGTAATGTGTCATTTAGAGCGTCTATTTTAGACTCCTCAAGGCTGTAGGGGTCTAAGCCTGTATAGACATCACCTGCAAAAGCAAATACTGCTTGTCTTGCATTTTGAGAGTTAAAAGGCAAACTAAAGTCTTTATAACGCAGGTAGTTTAAATCAGCTAGCTTGTCGCTAATATGCATTAAATCACCAATAGCCTTTTTAGATTTACTTTCTAGTTTTTTATTTAACTGTGCAGCTTGGTCCAAAAAAAGTGGCTGAGTTGCTGTTTTGCTTGGAAGCTTAGATTCAAAATCTAAAGATTTGGCTGGAGATACGACAATTTTCATATAAGTGATATTTTCTATAAAAATAACAAGAAAAAAGAAATTGCACCGCTTTGATTTATGGTATTAATTAAAAAATACGACTATTTACAAATAAAAAGTTTGAATGTATTACGAGATACTATTTTTGGAATAGTTACGCCATTTGTATAAACAAGCTTCCATATCCTCTGGTATTGGGGCTTCAAAACGCATAAATTCATTGGTTGTTGGATGAATAAAACCAAGGGTTTTGGCATGAAGTGCTTGACGAGGTAATACCTTAAAACAATTATCTACAAATTGCTTATACTTCGTAAAGGTGGTTCCTTTCAAAATTGCGCTTCCACCGTAACGCTCATCATTAAATAAGGTATGGCCAATGTGTTTCATGTGTACACGTATTTGATGGGTGCGTCCTGTTTCCAGTTTACAAGAAACTAAAGTTACATACCCAAGGTGCTCTAACACTTTGTAATGGGTTACAGCTGGTTTCCCTTTATCTAGATCATCCTGGTGAAGATATACGGTGTTTTGTAATCTATTTTTTGGATGACGCCCTATATGCCCCTCAATGGTTCCATGCTCCTCTTGCATTGCACCCCAAGCAATAGCAACATATTCACGTTCCGTAGTTTTATTAAAAAACTGCTTTGAGAGGTGAGCCATCGCCTGCTCTGTTTTTGCAACTACAAGTAAACCAGTGGTGTCTTTATCAATTCTATGAACCAGCCCTGGTCTATCACTGCTGTTATTTGGCAGGTTATCAAAATGAAATGCGAGTGCATTAATTAGCGTACCACTATAATTTCCATGCCCTGGATGTACCACCATCCCAGCTGCTTTATTTACAACTAGTAGCGCATCGTCTTCATATACGATATCAATGGGTAAGTCTTCAGGGGTAAGAAGCATCTCATAAGGTGGATGCTCAAAACGAACGGTAATAACATCGTTGGCCTTGACTTTATAGTTTGATTTAACTGTAATATCATTTACAAATATGTTCCCTTCTTTTGCAGATTTTTGAATTCTATTTCTAGTTGCATTTTCTACCTTATTCATCAGGTATTTATCAACCCTTAGAGGAGATTGTCCTTTATCTGCTACAAATCTAAAATGCTCGTATAAATCATCACGCTCTGAACCAATGTTTTGCGGTCCACTAATTTTCTCCATCTCCATTTTCTTTAGTATTATCCTTTTTTTGCGTTTTAAATCTATTTAAAGAGCCATCTCCAACCACAATATCTATTACAGAGGTCTTCTGCAATTTATCTCCAGTAGCTAATTTAGTTCCTTTATGACGCAGCTCCAGTACCTGGTCGCTTATATGAGCCTTGGTGGTAATAGTTCCGATTTTAAAACCAACGGCCAATAAGGTAGGTTGCCCTTGGCGCAAGGTACGCCCTAAAACCTTTGGAATACTAATTTTTACATATCCAGATGGATTTAAAGCCAAATAAATTTTACGATCTTGTTTAACCATGTGTCCTGGCCTTGGCACTTGTTCTATTACAGAGTATTTTGGGTACTGGGGGTTGTAGTTTGCAGAATCCATAATTTCTGACCTTAAGCCCAGCTCCAGCAAGGCTTCATTTACCTGGACAACAGACATTTTTGAAAGGTCTGGAACGGCAATTTGCTGGCCATGATTGGTTGTTGTTTTAAGCCACCAAAACAACAAAAAGGTAAGCGTAATAAGCACTAAAAGTGCATATAATACTTGCTTAACTAAGTTGGCTGTAAAGGAAGACTTCATAAATTTGATACATTGACTATTAAACTACAAAAATATGAAACCTAAAGTTAGTATCTTTCTACCTTTAAACAATATTTTTGCGAAAGCTTTATATTGCAAACCATAGCAAACATCTATTTATGATATGTTAAGCAATTTATATTTGATATGTGTAAAAAAATAGTAGCCATCGCCATGGGCGGTTATTCTAGTGAGTTTGATATCTCTTTAAAAAGTGGAGAGGTAGTCTATGATGCAATAGATAAAACCCGCTATGAGGTGTATAAAGTACATGTGCTAGAAAATAATTGGTATTATGTATTCCCAGATGCAACAAAAGCAGCCGTTAATAAAGAGAATTTTGGATGCTCTTACAAGGGTACTATCATAATTCCAGATGTGGTTTTTAATACCATACACGGTACCCCTGGAGAAGATGGTATTTTATCTTCTTATTTAGAGCTTATAAATATACCCCAAACAAGCGCTGGTTTTTACCAAGCTGCCCTTAGTTTTAACAAACGTGATTGCTTGAGTGTCCTAAAAAAATTCGGTACTCATTGCGCAAACTCTATGTATGTTAACAAGGGAGATGATATAGACATCAAAGAAATTATAAAAACAGTAGGCCTACCTTGTTTTGTGAAACCCAATAGAGCTGGTTCTAGTTTTGGTATTAGCCGTGTACAAACTGCTGAAATGCTACCAAATGCCTTACTTGAGGCCTATAAAGAAGACACAGAGATAATTATTGAGAGTGAACTTGTAGGTACAGAAGTATCTGTAGGTGCCTATAAGGATAAGGGGGAAATACAGGTTTTAAATCCTACAGAAATTGTTTCAGAAAATGACTTTTTTGATTATGAGGCAAAGTATCTTGGGAAATCTCAAGAAATCACACCTGCTAGAATTTCAGACAAAGATAAAAAAGCGGTTCAGCAAGTAACAAAGAAAATTTATAAACTACTGAACATGAAGGGAGTTACTCGTAGTGATTTTATTATACAAAATGGGGTTCCGTACTTTATTGAGATTAACGCAACACCTGGGCTTTCTAAAGAAAGTATCATTCCAAAACAGCTTGATGATGCCCAGATATCTTTAACAGCTTTTTTTACCACACTACTTATAGAAGCTTTGGAGGACTAACTGCAACACCTCTCTCACTCTGGCAAGGCAACTCCTTTACTAGAAAAGGGATAAAATCTGTATCTTTACGCTATAAAATAAATATCGTGTCAAACACTTCAAAAAAAATAGCTGTATTTCCTGGATCTTTTGATCCTATAACACTGGGCCATGTAGATATTATTAATAGAGCATTACCCCTTTTTGATACTATCATTATTGCCATTGGTAGTAATGCAGCAAAAAACCATATGTGGTCTTTGGAGCAAAGAAAAGCTACCATTGAATCCCTTTTTGAAAATAATGATGCGATAAAAGTAGCTACCTATCAGGGGCTAACTGCTAGCTTTTGTAAAAACCAAGGAGCACAGTTTATTTTAAGAGGACTTCGTAACTCCACAGATTTTGAATATGAGCAAACCATTGCTCAGGCTAATGATAAAGTAAATGGGATAGACAGTGTTTTTATAATCTCAAGCCCAGAGTATGGTTTTATATCTTCTTCTATTGTTAGAGACATAGCCAGAAACGGCGGTGATTACAGCAAGCTTGTCCCTTAGTGTATTATAGCACGTGGTGAGTAAACCTCTCTAAAGTTTTTCTTATTTGGGTTTTTTCATTCTCTTTACTAATGTTAATACAACTCCCACCACTATCAAAACTAAAGAAGGATAAAAAGTAAGCAGTGTTAAAAGACCAAAACCCAGCCCATTCCCTGCATCTATAATAGACAAAGCGTCTAAAGCAATTACTATTAACAATGGAGTAGATCCAAAAAACAAAAGACCAAGGCCTACTCGCAGTAGTATATGTAATTTATTCCAAAAAAGTTTAACACGCATGCTTTGTGCTGTTTATGTACAATATTATTTTAAAGATACGCCTAATTATCTAATGAAGTATTGACATCAAAATAGGGCACAAAAAAACTCCGCTAGTTTCCTAGTGGAGTTTTTTTATACGTAAAAATCAACCTATAGCGCAGCTACGTGCTTAGCCATGTTAGATTTTAAGTTAGAAGCTTTATTATTATGAATAATATTTTTCTTAGCTAACTTATCAATCAAACCGTTGATAGAAGGCAACGTTTTCTCTGCTTCTTTTTTGTCTTCTAGCTCTTGAAAACGCTTCATCGCATTACGAGCAGTTTTGTGCTGGTAACGATTAAGTAAACGCTTTGTTTCGCTACTTCTAATTCTCTTTAATGCTGACTTGTGATTTGCCATAATTCTTTATATTAACTTTTTTGTAGTCCGTAGGGGAATCGAACCCCTGTTACATGGATGAAAACCATGCGTCCTAACCCCTAGACGAACGGACCGATTGTTTTTAATTCGGCTGCAAAAATACAAACATTTTTATATGCTACAAACCCTATTGTAGATTTTTTTTAAAAAATATTAATACGCCTTTGCAAACAAAACTTTTCTAGCAGATACCTTTCCTGTAACAATACACGTGCCTGCTTCATTATCAGTATCTAAGGGTATACAACGTATGGTCGCCTTGGTTTCTTTTTTAATTTTTTCTTCTGTTTCAGAAGTACCATCCCAATGAGCAGAAATAAATCCGCCTTTTTCATTCAAAACTTTTTTGAATTCATCATAGTTAGAAACCTTTGTAGTATGCGTAGTTCTGTAGTTTATTGCCTTGGTAAATAAGTTGTCTTGAATTTCTTCTAAAAGGCCTTCTACTCTAGCCACCACAGAGGTTGTTTCTACAATCTCTTTGGTTAGCGTGTCTCTTCTTGCCATCTCTACAGTTCCCTTTTCTAAATCTTTAGGTCCAATAGCAATACGCAAGGGCACACCCTTAAGCTCATATTCATTGAATTTCCATCCTGGTTTATGAGTATCTCTTTTATCAAACTTAACACGCACTCCTTTAGCGCGCAGGTCCTTCATTAAGTTGTTGGCAACTTCACTTACAGCGTCAAACTGCTGGTCATTCCTGTAAATAGGAACAATAACAACTTGATCTGGAGCTAGCTTTGGAGGTAAAACAAGCCCATTATCATCACTATGAGTCATAATTAAAGCGCCCATTAAACGGGTAGAAACACCCCAAGAAGTAGCCCAAACATATTCCTGTTTTCCTTCTTTATTTGCAAACTTCACATCAAATGCCTTGGCAAAGTTTTGACCTAGAAAATGAGATGTTCCTGCCTGCAGGGCTTTCCCATCTTGCATTAATGCCTCTATACAATAGGTTTCTAAAGCGCCTGCAAAACGTTCACTTTCTGTTTTTAAACCTTTTACAACTGGAACCGCCATATGATTTTCAACAAAATCTGCATATACATTCATCATTTGCTCAGATTCTGCAATGGCCTCCTGTTTGGTGGCATGTGCTGTATGTCCTTCTTGCCATAAAAACTCTGTGGTACGCAAAAACAGACGAGTACGCATTTCCCATCGCACTACATTAGCCCACTGATTAATCAAAAGTGGTAAATCTCTGTAAGACTGAATCCATTTTCTGTACGTGTCCCAAATAATTGTTTCAGAGGTTGGACGCACAATAAGCTCTTCTTCAAGCTTTGCTGTTTCATCAACCACAATACTTCCATCATCTGCAGTTTTAAGCCTGTAGTGTGTTACCACGGCACACTCTTTTGCAAAACCATCAACATGACTTGCTTCTTTACTGAAATATGACTTGGGAATAAATAAAGGGAAGTACGCATTTTGATGTCCCGTTTCTTTAAACATTCTATCAAGCTCTGCTTGCATCATTTCCCAAATAGCAAAACCATAGGGTTTAATTACCATGCAGCCACGAACACCACTATTCTCGGCAAGATCAGCCTTTATAACTAGTTCGTTATACCATTTTGAATAATCCTCATCACGAGTTGTTAAGTTCTTAGCCATAGATTTAAGTTTGGCACAAATATTGTAAATATTGTTCTGATTAGTTTAGCTCGACAAAACTAACTAAATTTACCACGTTCAACAATAAAATACTACTGTTATGCAAGCATCTTTTATTACATTAAAAAAAATAGTTCACCTAAGCACTCTTAGTGTTATTGCATTACTTTTAAATGCTTGCGGAAGTTACCCCCAAACTACTTTTGAAGACAGCAACACCAACTACAATACTCAAAACACAACTCAGCCCCAAGAGGTAGCCAAAGTACAGCCTCCTAGTGATAGTTACTACAAACAATATTTCAACTCAAAAACAGAGGCTTACGATGCCCTTGAACAAGGAAGCGTATTTACAGATATTGACGCCTATACAACTACTGGAAGTATAAACAAAGATGGGTACATCGTTGAACAACAAACCAAAGAAGAGGACGAATATGGCTCTTGGGGAGAAAACAGTAAAGACATTACAATAAATATTTATGACCATTCACCTATAGTGCGTTGGAACCGTCCTTACTGGTGGTACGGCTCAGGTTGGGGATATTCAAACAACTGGTGTAGCCCTTTTTGGGGTATAGGCTATGGATGGGGATACCCTTATTATGGATACTATGGATGGGGATACCCTTACTATTACGGAGGATATTATAACAATTTCTACAACCCATACTACGGAAATCCATACAACGGATACGTATTTAGTAGAGGAAGAAGAAATTCAGATTACTATAATGGTACGTCATCTTTAAGAACAAATCGGTACTCCATGAGAGATGCCTCAAGAGGGGTTTCTATTGCCAGAACAAAAAACATAAGAAGAAGCACAAATAACATTACTGCTTCATCAAACACTAGGGCTGCAAGAAAAGCTAGAGTCGCAAGAAACACGCCTAGCAAAAGGTATTCTAGAAACCAAACAAACTACTCAAGTAGATCAAACCAAAACTCTAGAAATAATAGTAATAGCCAAAACGCTAACCAAAAAAACTCTAATAATTACAATACAAGAAGTAACAACAGGAGTAACTCTAGAAGCAATATAAAAGCTGCTCCTACAAGAAGAAGCTCTACTATAAGTAGACCAAGAACAACTAGAAGAAGTAGTAGCTCGAACCGTATAAAAGGATAAAACACAATTCTAGATTATTAGTTTACCATATACCGTAACTATAAAAAAACCTCTCCATAATTTTATGGAGAGGTTTTTAATTTTTAAGTAAAAAGGACTGTTACTATCTCTTTAAGGTAAAGTGTCCTTTTAGCTCTTTTTGTATGCCTTGTTCTGTATACGCTACCCTAAACCAGTAATCACTAGATGGTAAAGCAGTACCATTATACGTCCCATCCCATCCTAGTGATAGTGGGCTAATTTGCTTGAGTAGTTTCCCGTAGCGGTCAAAGATGTAAATGTTTGCTGCTGGGTCAAACTCCCCAATACC
>ENA-OSJC01001610-OSJC01001610.1-marine-metagenome-genome-assembly--contig:-NODE-1610-length-18177-cov-7.435249_pt1 | contig 18177 bp, 17 predicted proteins | sample MGYA00237885_ERZ534234 | MGnify/ENA primary metagenome ERZ534234 (study PRJEB26413, sample SAMN06343907) | marine metagenome | isolation source: coastal waters | place: Atlantic Ocean: West Antarctic... | reverse complement strand
CCAAAAGAAGATAGAGCAATGATTTGCGGTAGCGCAGAAATGTTGAAAGATACAAAAGAGCTTTTAGACTCATTAGGACTTGAAGTTTCCCCAAGAATTGGACAGCCAGGTGATTATGTTATCGAGCACGCTTTCGTAGAGAAGTAATGTAAAATGCAGTCCAACTGAAATTAATATATCTTGCATGAGCAAAAAGATTTGGTTTCCCACTAAACATTATTCCCCTATACCAACTAGTCATTAATCCAATTATTAAAACATATGCAGTAGCTGCAGACATACTGATGGATGTTTCAAGCTTCTTAGATATAGCCATAAAAGAACAAAGACTAAAGATTTTATTAATCGCTATGTTGTTAACAAAAACTGTGCTGATTATGATAAAAATTTGATTATTCAGCATATGCTTAAATTATAGAGATTAATATCTCCTAAGCTTGCATTTTAAGTATAAAATTTAATTAAAATATAACAATATTTTATATATCAAAAAAAGAATAATATATTATTTAATTATATTTTTTAGTTATATATATAAAAATCAATTTGTTTAATGTTTCTAGTAGAATATAAATTATTTTTCATTTGTGGAATTAATTATGTTTCAAGGTAGTATCGTTGCATTGGTAACCCCAATGAACCCTGATGGTTCAATTAATATAGACAATTTTAAGAGCCTACTTGATTTTCATATAGAAAATAAAACGGATGGCGTTGTAGTATTAGGGACTACGGGTGAGTGCCCGACTATTGATTTTGATGAGCATACTTTTCTAGTAAAAGAGGCAGTCGCTCATATAAATGGAAGAATTCCAGTAATTGCGGGAACAGGAGCAAATTCAACTAAAGAGGCAGTCTTTTTAACGAAATCAGCAAAAGAAGCAGGTGCAGATGCATGCTTATTAGTTACACCTTACTATAACAAACCAAACCAACAAGGTTTACTGGAACATTACAAAGCGATAAATGATGCAGTTAATATACCGCAAATATTATATAACGTGCCATCAAGAACTGGTTGCGATTTAAAAAATGAGACTGTTGTTTTATTAAGCAAACTATCAAATATAATTGGAATTAAAGATGCAACTGGAGAGTTGGAACGTATTAATTTTTTAAAAGATAAAGTTACAAATGACTTTATTTTTATTAGTGGTGACGATCTTTCTTTTTTAGAATATATGGAAAGAGGAGGTAGTGGTGTCATTTCTGTAACAGCAAATGTTGTACCAGACTTGATGCATAATATTTGTCATAGTATTTTGAATGGAGACATTAAAAAATCAAAAACGATCAATAATAAGTTAAGCAGCCTCCATGAGGCAATTTTTATTGATTCTAATCCAATTCCTGTAAAATGGCTTTTAAATTATTTAGGCTTAATTAGAGAAGGCATTAGACTTCCCTTAGTTAGACTTGATAAGAAATACCAAACTAATCTAATTGAGGCTTTTGAATCTATTAAATGAAAAATATTTTTATACTTTTTTTATTTCTATCACTAATATCATGTGCTGATATGGATATATTAACTGATAACGAAATTGTAGATGCAATTACTCAGCCAGATTATGTAAGTTCATCAAGAGCTAAAAAGCTTGATGTGCCACCTGATTTAAGTGATATCGAAGCCAATGTTCAATATGGCGTTCCTGGTGAAGCTGTTTCTTATAAAGATTACGAAGATGCGAAAAAAGTAGGATTTACGGAGGTGAAGGTTCTTCAGAATCCGGAGGGTATGCAAATTGTTAAGTCTGGAAATTTAAGATGGCTTGTGGTTTCTGAAACACCTGATAAATTATGGCCTCATTTGGAAGGATTTTGGCAGGAATTAGGTTTTGGCATTAAAACATTAAATAAACGAACGGGCGTAATGGAGACAGAATGGATTAAGTCATCAAAATTAAAATTTGAAAATAAAAAAGGAATGGCGAGTAGATTTGACGCCTGGCTAGACGGATTATCAAATTTAGCCGATAGAAGAAAGTTTAGAACTCGAATTGAAAATGGGGTAGAAAAAAATACTTCAGAGATTTACATTTCACAAAGAAGTATTGTTGGAATGGATGATGAAGCAAAGGAAAGAATTAAGAGAATGAAAGAAGGATCATATACGACGGATATATATAAAATTCAGGAATATGTTCCAGACGGCGAAGAGGAAGCACAAGAGATCACAGAAAAGCTGCAAAAAGAAATGAATATGGATGAATATGAAATAAATGCAGAAATACTTAGAAGGTTGATGACTAAGTTAGGAATGACAGATTTTGATGCAAAAAAGGTACTAGAAAATCCAATAGAAAAGAAAAATGCAACTTTTGTTAAGAACAAGCGAGGTAATTATTTATTGCTAAGTGATCCTTTTGACCGATCCTGGAGGAGATTATCTTTAGCTTTGGATATTATTGGCTTTATAACTGAAGATAAAAATAGATCGGAAGGTATCTTTTATGTTAAATATAAAAATTTAGATCTTGAGGGACCAAAAAAGAAAAATAAAGGTTTAATTGATAAATTAGCATTCTGGGAAGATGACGAAGAAGAGGAGCAAAGGATAAAGGAGGAAGAAGAGAATTTAAATAATTCAGAGGGAGCGGCAAAATTAGAAGTGATAGAAGATAAGTCATTAACAGAAGAAATCATGAGCTTTTGGGGGTCTGATAATGAGAAAGGGCTTGGAAAGAACGAAAAAAGATATCGTATAAGAATTAAAGAAGACAAAAATGGAGTGAGGGTATTTATGGATTATCCGAATGGAAAATTAAATAACACAATTACAGCCAAGAGTATTTTAAATATTATCTATGAGCATCTAAGGTAAAATATTTTATTAATATTTACCTTAGTTAAAATTATAATATGTACAACATAATCCGATTTTTTTTATTTCTTTTTAATCCGGAATTTGCCCATCATTTAGCAATGAAGTCACTAAAAATAGCCAATCACTTAGGGCTATTAAGCTTAGTAGCCCAAAAATCTCAATGCAAGCCAAGATTAGTTATGGGTCTAAAGTTTGATAATCCAGTTGGTCTTGCAGCAGGACTCGATAAAAATGCTCAATATATTGATTGCCTATCAAAACTTGGGTTTGGATTTATTGAAGTTGGAACTGTAACCCCAAGACCTCAGCCAGGTAACCCAAAGCCAAGATCATTTAGACTAACTAAGGAAGAGGGTATTATTAATAGATTTGGTTTTAATAATGACGGTATTGATAGAGTGATTGAAAATATTCAAAAATCAAAATTTAAAGGTATTTTAGGTATTAATATTGGCAAGAATTTTGATACACCAATTAGTAAAGCTGTAAATGATTACCTTATATGTTTTAGAAAATCATATTTATTTGCTAGCTATATTGTATTAAATGTTTCTTCTCCAAATACTAAAAACCTTCGTAAATTGCAGGAAGGTGAAAATTTAGATGAATTACTAAAAATAATTAAGAGTGAACAGAAAGTACTACATAAAAAATATGGAAAATACGTACCCTTCTTACTTAAAATTTCTCCCGATAATACAAATTCACAACTATCTGTTATATGTAAACTACTATTCAAGTATAAAATTGATGGAGTAATAGCAACTAATACAACCCTTTCTAGAGATAAAGTCGAAATATCTACGATGCGAAATGAGTTAGGTGGATTATCTGGTCTTCCACTAAGGTCAAGCTCATTAAGAACCTTAAAATTTTTAAAATTAAGTCTCAACGGGAAAATTCCTATTATCGGCGTTGGTGGGGTGATGTCCGGTAAAGATGGTAAAGAGAAAGTTAATAATGGGGCAGAGCTAATTCAAATATATTCAGGCTTAATTTTTAAAGGACATAAATTAATTTATGAACTATGTAGAGAGATTGGATAGCATAGAGTCAAGGCCATATTTATTTTCGTACAGAAGATGCCCATATGCTATGAGAGCGAGAATGGCACTAGTAGAGTCCGATATAGAATTTGATATTTTTGAAATATCTCTTCGAAATAAACCAAATGAAATGCTTAAAATTAGTGCAAAAGGGACCGTACCTATTTTAAGATTAAATAAATTAGTTTTAGATGAAAGTTTAGACATAATGAAATGGGCATACAGTAATAGTAAATTTAATCATTTGAATTCAATAGAGTCAGCTCATAAAGAAATCGTAGATGAATTAATTACAATAAATGATGGCAAATTTAAAGATTCTTTGGATTCTTATAAGTATTGTGAGCAATATCCAAAAAAATTAAAATTAGAACATCGGAAAAGCTGTTTATTTTTTTTAGAGATCCTGGAAAATAGGTTGGAACTCACATCTTTTTTAATTGGCGACACAAGAACTTTTGTAGATATATGTATTTTCCCATTTATAAGACAATTTATGAATGTTGATAAAGAATGGTTTGATAATTCAGAGTATACGAGAGTTAGGGAGTGGTTATCATTACTTATAAAAAGTGATTTATTTAAGAAGGCGATGATAAAGCCTAAGCTTAGCTAGGCTGGTATTTTTTCTTTGGTTTTGAAATTTAAAATAATTTTATCAGTTTCATCAATATCAATTTCAACTTCGCCACCATTTACGAGCTTCCCAAATAAAAGTTGGTCAGCTAGAGATTTCCTTATTGTATCTTGAATAAGTCTAGCCATAGGTCTTGCCCCCATTTGTGGATCAAATCCAGTTTTTGCTAAATAATCTTTTAATTTTTTAGTAAAGGTAGCATCAACTTTTTTATCATGTAATTGGTTCTCAAGCTGCATTAAAAATTTATCAACAACTTTTAGGATAATATTATTTCCTAATGCGCCAAAGGATACGATAGCATCAAGTCTATTCCTAAACTCTGGAGAGAATATTTTTTTAATTTCTATTTGCTCATCACCAGATTTTTCATTATGAGTAAAGCCAAAATCTACTTTTGACAATGCCTCAGCTCCTGCATTTGTTGTCATGATAATAGTTACATTTCTAAAATCAGTTTTTCTTCCATTGCTGTCTGTAAGGGTTCCATTATCCATAACCTGAAGAAGTATATTAAAAATGTCTGGGTGAGCTTTTTCAATTTCATCTAATAATAAAACAGCATGAGGTTTTTTATTAATCTGTTCAGTTAGTAAGCCCCCATTATCATATCCAACATAGCCTGGAGGTGCACCAATTAGTTTAGATATTGAATGCCTTTCAATAAATTCGCTCATATCTATACGAATCAATTCAATTCCGAGTGTATAAGCGAGTTGTTTAGCAACTTCAGTTTTACCGACTCCTGTAGGGCCACTAAAAAGAAAGCTGCCAATAGGTCTACTTTCCGGACCTAGGCCACTTCTAGCCATCTTAATTGCTGATGAAAGAGAGTTAATTGCTTTGTCCTGACCAAAAATAACTGCTTTTAAATCTCTCTCAAGTGTTTTAAGCGAGTTTCGATCATCTTTGTTGATATTTTTTGCTGGAATCTTGGCGACCTTAGAAATTACGTCCTCTATTTCCTTAGTTCCAATCAATTTCTTTTTTTTATTTTCTGGCAGAATTCTTTGTGCTGCACCTGCTTCATCAATGATATCAATAGCTTTATCTGGGAGTTGCCTATCATTAATAAATTTTGCAGATAGCTCTACTGCGCTAATTATTGCATCGGCTGAGAATTTTACATTGTGATGCGCTTCGAATTGTGATTTCAAACCCTTAAGAATGTTGATAGCTGTTGGAACATCGGGCTCTTCTATATCAATCTTTTGGAATCTTCTTGTTAGTGCATGGTCCTTCTCAAAAACTGACCTATATTCTTGGTAAGTTGTAGCGCCAATGCATTTAATTTGACCATTTGCTAGAGCAGGTTTTAATAAATTGGAAGCATCTAATGTCCCTCCACTAGCTGAACCAGCACCAATAATAGTATGAATTTCATCGATAAATAAAATTGAATCTTTTTCTTCATGCAGCTGTTTCATTACAGATTTAAGACGTTGTTCAAAGTCACCTCGGTATTTAGTCCCAGCAATCAGTGCTCCTAAATCAAGGGAGTATATCGTTTTATTTTGAAGGACTTCAGGGATATCTTTTTCTACAATCTTTTTTGCTAGCCCTTCAGCTATAGCAGTTTTACCAACTCCAGCTTCCCCGACAAGTAATGGATTATTTTTTCTTCGTCTGCATAGAATCTGAACAACACGCTCGATTTCTAATTCACGGCCAATTAAGGGATCTATTTTATTTTCAGCTACTAATTTATTAAGATTAATTGTGTAAGTTTCCAAGCTCTTGTTTGTTTTAGGTGCTGATTCAACTCCTTCACTAGTGGATTCTTTATTTTCTGTTTCAGTGACTTTGGATATTCCATGAGCTATAAAGTTAACTACATCAAGCCTGGCAATACCTTGTTGATGAAGGAAATAAACTGCGTGAGAATCTTTCTCTCCAAATATAGCGACTAATACATTTGCACCTGTAACTTCTTTCTTTCCCGAAGATTGAACATGCAGCATTGCTCGTTGTATTACTCTTTGGAAACCAAGTGTTGGCTGAGTATCTACATCATCACTTCCAGAAACAATGGGGGTATGTTCCTCAATATGACCAGCAATATCGGAACGCAATTTCTCAATTTTTGCACCACAAGCATTTAAAACTTCTGAGGCTGATGGGTTATCAATCATAGCTAATAAAAGATGTTCGACAGTAATTAACTCGTGTCTTTTTTGTCGAGCATCCATAAACGCCATGTGAAGACTAACTTCTAATTCTTGTGCAATCATAAATTAAACTATATCTTTTCTATAATACATTGCAAGGGGTGTTGTGATTCTTTTGCAAAATTTAATACTTGATTCATTTTAGTTTCTGCTATCTCGAAAGGATATGTTCCACAAATACCTATTCCTTCCGTATGTATTTGAAGCATTATCCGGGTCGCATTATCTTGATTTTTATTAAAAACTTTTTGAATAATATTTGCAACAAATTCCATGGGTGTAAAATCATCATTTAAAATAATCACTTTATACATACCAGGAAGTTTCGGTTTAACTTTTTCTGATTTTAATTTGAGACCCTCTTCGTTATCATTTTGTTCCATTTTAAATTTTACTTTTATTTGTAAGGTTATATATTTTTACACTTTTCACATTCTTATCTTGAGCATTAATTATTTGGAAGGTAATATTACTTATTTTGAAGCTTGTATTAGGTTCTGGAATATCTTCGAAAAATTTTAGAATTAATCCATTTAAGGTTTTAGGACCTTGAATCGGCAGATTAAGAGTTAGTTTTTTATTTAATTCCCTAATAGAGATGCCACCATCTACAATCCAGCCATTCTCATCAAAAATTATTTTCGATGATTTTGAGGGCAGCTCAATATTAAACTCCCCAACAATTTCTTCAAGTATGTCTTCAAGAGTAACAAGCCCTATAAATTCACCATGTTCATTTACAATTAAACCAATTTTTTCTTGGTTATCTTGAAATTTCTGTATCTGCTTATATATCGTAGTTCCTGCTGGAATGAAATAAGGCGGATCTATTAAAGCAACTAATTCATCTTGAGCTAAATCCTGCATATTTTCTTTAATATATAGCTTAAATAGTTTGTTAATGTCCAAAACACCCTGTATTTCTTCATTATCTTTCTTTTTAACTAGAATTCTATTGTGATGAAAGTTTTCTATTTTTTCTAAAATATCTTCAATTGATTGTCCCAGGTTGATAGATTCAATACTTGTATGTGGCATCATAATTTCATCAATAGTTACTTTCTCAAGATCTATCAGATTCAACAATAAAGACTTATTTTTATTTGGAATAACTTGACCTGAATCACTAATAATACTTTTTAACTCATCCATTGTTATTAGATTGTTTTGATTAAAATTAATTTTAATATTAAAAATTTTTAGAATCCCTAGAACAAATATATTAACAAAAAGAACTATTGGGTAGAGAATTTTTAACAATGGGTAAAGTAAAAAGCTACATGATAGTGCTAATTTTTCAGGATGGGCTGCAGCAATAACTTTGGGGGAAATTTCACTAAATATTAAAATTAAAAAAGTTGTGATTAATGTACCTACCATAATAATAATTTCTTGATCTCCATATAATTGAACAGCAATTACAGTGACCAAAGTTGCGGCAGCAGCATTTGAAAAGTTATTACATAGTAAAATTACACTTAATAACTTATCTGTTTCTTTAAGAAGTTTTGTGGCTAACTTTGCACCAGTATTTCCACTTTTTGCTAAATGTTTTAATCGATATCTACTTACAGACATTAGGCTTGTCTCAGAAATAGAAAAGAAAGCCGATACTATTAAGAGAATAGCTAGGAGAATAATTTGATTTGTAAGTGAAAAATTAAACACTGTGAGTATTTATAATTCTGTATTTCCCTTTTTTCTTTCTGGATTTGAAATTGCTAAATTAGTTTGGTTAGTTCCGAGCCACATGGCAATCGGACAACCAACCATAATTGAAGAATAAATACCAAACAATATTCCTATAGTTAAAGCTAATGCAAAATTATGAAGTATTTCACCCCCAAAAATTAACATTGAAATTACAACAGTTTGGGTTGAAAGATGGGTCATGATAGTTCGTGACATTGTGCGTGTTATTGCATTATTTATAATTTCGGCAACATTTGCCTTTCTCATCTTTCTGAAGTTTTCTCTGACTCGATCAAACACAACCACAGACTCATTTACTGAGTAACCCAAAACAGCTAATACTGCTGCAAGAACAGTTAAATTAAATTCCCATTGAAAAAAGGCAAAAAATCCCAAAATAATGATAACGTCGTGCATGTTAGCCACAATTGCTGCTATTGCAAATCGCCATTCAAATCTGAGTGTCAGATAAAGCATAATTCCTATGCAAACAAAAAGAACTGCTAATGCACCTTTTTCATATAATTCATCTCCAACTTGAGATCCTACAGACTCAACTCTTTTTACTTCCATTAAGTTATTCGATAATTTTAGCGCATTCGCGACTTTTTCTGATATTTCTGCAATAGACAGGCCTTCTCGAATAGGTAAGCGAATCAAAACATCTTCTTCAGTACCAAAATTTTGGACTTGAGCATCTTCTAAATCTACATCTCGTAAAGTTTGGCGAATACCTTCTATATTCGCAGCTTCTGGGTAGCTTACTTCCATCATAGTCCCACCAGTGAAATCTACCCCAAGATTCAAACCGCGGATAACAATAAAGAAAACTGCTAAAATGAATACAGTAGTTGATATTACTGCAGATACTTTGCTGTATTTCATAAAGGGTATATCTTTTTTTACTCTAAAAAATTCCATATCTTTAGTTGTTATCCACTTTAAAAATTTCACCTATTGATAATTTACTTATCTGCCGTTTATTACCATAGATATAGTTAACTATGGTACGCGATACAAAAATTGCGCTGAACATAGAAGTTAAAATTCCCAATACAAGGACTACCGCAAAACCTTTAATCGGGCCAGAACCAAACATGAAGAGCGCTAACCCTGCAATCATAGTTGTTATATTGGAGTCCAATATAGTTCCCCAAGCCATTTTATAACCCATGCTAATGCTAGCTTGCGGTGTATTCCCATTTCTTATTTCATCACGAATTCTTTCATTAATAAGAACACTAGAATCAATTGCCATGCCTAGTGTTAATGCAATCGCAGCTAATCCTGGAAGGGTTAATGTAGCTTGGAGCGCAGATAGTAATGCTACTAAAAATAATAAATTAACAGAGAGGGTGATTACGGAGATAACACCAAAAACCATATAATACAAAGCCATCATAATAATAATCGCAATAAAGCCCCAGATTGTCGATTGAACCCCACGGGAAATATTTTCTTTACCCATACTTGGGCCAACTGTTCTTTCTTCAATAATTTCCATTGGCGCTGCTAATGAACCTGCCCTTAGAAGCAATGCAACATCTGTTGCTTCTTGAGTATTAGCCATCCCAGTAATTTGTACTCGCCCCCCTCCAATTTCACTTCTAATAACCGGTGCTGTAACTATCTCAGTTCGATTTTTTTCTATTAAAAGGAGTGCCATTCTTTTGCCTACATTTTCACGAGTAACTTGCTTAAAAATGCTAGCACCTTTTGCATCGAGTGTAACTGAAACAATTGATTGCCCTGTTTGTTGATCAACCCCAGGGCCTGCATTAGTGATTCTTTCACCAGTAAGGATTACTTGTTTCTTTACTAATATACCAGTGCCAAATCGATCTTCAATAATTTCTGAATTAACTGGTATTTGATTCTCATTCCCATCTTTAAAAATATCTTTATTAAAGTTGTCCTCATTCACCATTCTCATCTCAAGCGTTGCTGTTCGACCTAAAATTTCTTTAGCTTTTGCTGTGTCTTGAACCCCAGGAAGTTGTATAACAATTCTATCAAGCCCTTGTTGTTGTATTAATGGCTCTGCCACTCCTAATTCATTCACTCTGTTATTTAAAGTTTCTAAATTTTGTTTGATTGCGAATTCGGTGATTGATTTTTTTGTTTGCTCACTGATAATAATTTTAAGAGCAATTTCATCATTAACAAAAATTTCTTTGAAATCAAAACTGTTGTTAATATCCCTAATAATATTTTTACCTTTATTTAACTCGTCTTTAGATTTAAATTTAATTTGCATGATGTCATTATTTTTTGTGGCATCGTAATATCCCACCTTTTCTTTTCTTAATGCAGTTCTAAATTCACCTAAATAACTAGCGGTGGTTTTTTCAAGCGCTTTTGATAAATCAACTTGCATCAAAAAATGCACTCCCCCTCTTAAATCAAGACCTAAGTACATTGGAAGCGCCCCCATATTAGACAACCAAGGAGGGGAATTCGATATTAAATTCAAAGCTACTACATGTTTATTTCCCAATGAATTTTGAATAAGGCTTTTTGCTTTTAGTTGGTCTTCGGCCGTTTTGAGCTTAACTTTAATATGAAAGTTCTCTACAATTAATCCAGTATTTGCTATTCCAGATTTTTCCAGTGTTTCTTCAATTGATTGTAAGAGTGACGTATCAATTTTTTCACCTGCTTTAATTGGCATTATTTGAATAGCAGGAGATTCACCATAAAAATTGGGCATAACAAAAATAAGACTTAACATGACCGTTGTTAAGATTAAGAGATATTTCCAGCGGGCTGAATGGTTATTCATTTAATTTAAATTAGCAATTATTCTTTTAGATAGACTTTATTGTGCCTTTTGGCAATAGAGTTTGAATAGTTTGTTTCTGTAACTTTACTTCAACATTTTTAGCTATCTCTATTGTGGCAAATTGGTTATTTAACTTGGTAATTTTACCCAAGATTCCACTGTTTGATACAATTTCATCACCGGCTTTAAGGGAATCTAATAGAGTTTTATGTTCTTTAGCCTGCTTCATTTGTGGTCGAATCAGCATAAAGTAAAACAAAACAAAAATTATTATAAAAGGGAGAAAGCTAGCTAGTCCATCCACAGTATTTAATCCTTTAAAAAAAGCATGATTCTATCATAAGTCATACATCTATTCATTAGCTTTACGAGTTTTTAGAAAGTCAGTTTGGTATTCTTTAAATTTTTGATTCTTAATTGCATCCGATGCCTCCTTCATAAATGTTTTATAAAAAAATAAATTATGAATTGTATTTAATCTCAACCCCAACATTTCACCAATTTTAAAAAGATGATGAAGATAAGATCTAGAGAAATTTTGGCAGGTATAACATGCGCAAGATTCATCAATTGGTAATAAATCGTCCTTGTACCGAGTATTTTTTAATTTAATGTCGCCAAATCTAGTAAAAAGCCAACCATTTCGAGCATTTCTAGTGGGCATTACGCAATCAAACATATCAACACCCTGCTCAATTGCATGCATAATATCTTCTGGTGTTCCAACACCCATCAAATAACGCGGTTTTTCTTGAGGCATTTTTGGGGTTATAAACGCAGTAATTTTTTTCATTTCAGTTTTTGGTTCCCCTACAGATAGTCCTCCTATTGCATAACCATCAAAACCTATATTCGAGAGTTGTGCTAACGAGTCCTCTCTTAGATCTTCATACATTCCACCTTGAATTATCCCGAATAGTGCATTTTTACTGCCCAAAAAACTTTCTTTACTTCGATAGGCCCATTCTTGACTAAGTAGCATTGAATTTTTAGCTTCCTCAAAGGTTGCAGGATAGGGAGTACATTCATCAAATATCATTGCTATATCAGCATTAAGTTTTTTTTGAATTTCAATAGATTCTTCAGGACCAAGAAAGCATTCATCACCATTTATTGGTGATCTGAAGGTAACACCTTGGCTACTAATCTTCCTCATTTTGCCTAAACTCCAAACTTGAAATCCACCAGAATCAGTAAGCATCGGTCTTTTCCAATTAATAAATTGATGAAGTCCTTTATGTTTTTTTATGACATCTAATCCCGGACGAAGCCATAGATGAAAAGTATTGCCTAGAATAATTTCAAAATCTATTTCTTCTAATTCATTGGGGCTAATTGATTTCACAGCACCATAGGTACCAACTGGCATAAAAACAGGCGTATGAACTTCGCCATGAGAAAGTTTTAACAGGCCTGACCTAGCATTGCCATCTTGAGAAATAAGTTTAAATTTCATGTTTAGTGGGTAAATAGATAAATTTGATTTATTATCATTATAAATAGAATATCTATTAATAACGATGAATATTAAGCAATTCTAGGATAAAATTTTAAATAATTATGGTTACTAATAAAGAAAATTCAAAAAAAGACGTTAGAGGGAGAAATAAATTTTTCCTTCTTCCTAATTTATTTACGACAGCATCGTTATTTGCTGGGTTTTATTCTATCGTTCAAGCAATGAATGGTCGATATGATCATGCTGCTATTGCTATTTTTGTTGCGCTAATTCTGGATGGTTTGGATGGGAGAGTAGCAAGACTAACAAACACAGAAAGCGCATTTGGTTCTGAATATGATAGCTTGTCGGATATGGTTTCTTTTGGAGTTGCTCCAGCGCTTGTAATTTACGTATGGGCACTCCAACCACTTGGAAAATTAGGTTGGATTGTTTCATTTATTTACTGTACTTGTGCAGCAGTCAGACTTGCTAGATTTAATGTTAAATTAGATGTCGATAATAAAAAATATTTTTCTGGTCTTCCTTCACCAGCAGCGGCAACATTACTCGCTAGTTTTATTTGGATTTCATTTGATAATGGAATAAGTGGAAATGAAATATTTCTAGGTTTCTTTCAGATGCAATGGTTTGCATTAATAATAACGGTTTTTGTTGCACTATCAATGACAGCAAATGTTAATTTTTATAGTGGTAAAGATATAAATCTTAGGAACAGCCAGCCCTTTGTTGTGATTCTTCTAATAGCATTGTTGTTTGGTTTAATTTCTCATAATCCAGCAGAGGTTATTTTTATAATTGCATTTGGATATTCGTTATCAGGATACTTCAACTTAATAAGGGCAAAATTTAAAACTAGTAAAAATTTTTTAGATGTTGACATTTTTGATGAAAAATAAATTAATAATATTTGATACTACATTGCGAGATGGCGAACAAAGCCCTGGCGCATCAATGACTCAAGAAGAGAAAGTTAGGATTGCAAAACAACTTGAAAAATTAGGTGTTGATATAATTGAGGCTGGTTTTGCTGCAGCTAGCCCCGGAGACTATGAGGCTATTAAAGCTGTGGCAAAAACAATAAAAAAATCAACTGTCTGCTCTTTAGCAAGAGCACTTGAATCTGATATTGAGAAAGCTGGGAATGCTATTGAGTCAGCAGAAAATAAGCGTATCCATACTTTTATTGCAACAAGTAAGATTCATATGGAAAATAAATTAAGGATGAAGCCAGATCAAGTTCTTAATCAGGCTGTAAAAGCTGTTGAATTGGCGTTGTCCTATACAGCAGATGTAGAATTTTCTGCTGAAGATGCAGTTCGGTCTGATATAGATTTTCTTGTTGAGATATTTGACGCTGTAATAAAGGCAGGGGCCAAAACAATTAATGTCCCAGATACAGTTGGGTATTCTATTCCAGATGTGTGGGGACACCGTATGAAAACATTAATAGAGAGGGTCCCCAATTCGGATAAGGTGATATGGTCAACGCATTGCCATAACGATCTTGGGATGGCAGTAGCCAATTCACTATCAGCTGTTTTAAATGGTGCGAGACAAGTTGAATGCACAATTAATGGACTTGGAGAGAGGGCGGGAAATGCTAGTTTAGAAGAAATTGTTATGGCTGTTAAAACGAGAAAAGATATTTTTAATTTAGAAACTCAGATTAATACTCAGCAAATTGTCCCAACGTCACGATTAGTCTCTACAATCACAGGATATCCAGTTCAGCCGAATAAGGCAGTAGTTGGTGCAAATGCATTTGCTCATGAATCAGGCATTCATCAGGATGGTGTCCTCAAGCATAGAGAAACTTACGAAATAATGCTTGCTCAAGATGTTGGTTGGGGAACTAATAAAATTAGTCTTGGAAAGCTTTCAGGAAGAAATGCATTTAAAAGTAGGCTAAGTGAATTAGGCATTGAAATTGAATCTGAAGAAACGTTTAACGCAACATTTGATAGATTTAAATTGTTAGCCGATAAAAAATCAGAAATTTTTGATGAAGATATCCATGCTTTAGTGAGTGAAGAGTATGTCGAAGAAGCTTATGATTTGTATAAATTAATTGGGCTAAAGACTGCATCAGAAATTGGAAAGACCCCTATTTCCGAGATTGAGATGATGATGGAGGGTAAAAATCATAAATCTAGTGCGGAAGGAAGTGGTTCTGTTGATGCAGCATTCAAAGCAATTGAATCAATTGTTGAATCAAAAGCAGAACTATTATTATTTTCAGTAAATAATATAACTTCTGGAACAGACTCACAAGGCGAAGTAACTGTTCGCTTATCCAGAGGCGGAAGAATAGTAAATGGTCAAGGCTCTGATACAGATATTGTTATTGCATCTGCAAAAGCTTATATAAGTGCGCTTAATAAATTACACTCAAAATACGAACGTGCTCATCCACAAGTATAGAAGGGATATTTTTTGAATTTAGCTATTTTTGATCTAGACAACACACTCCTTGATGGTGATTCTGATTACAATTGGGGACTTTTTTTAGCTCGAGAAGGCTTTGTTAATCAAAAAAGCCATCAAGAAATGAATGAAAAATTTTATGCTGACTATAATGCGGGTAAATTAGATATTTATGAGTTTACTGAATTTCAATTCCAATTTTTCAAGAATAATCCAAGAAGATTTCTTGATGAACTTCTTGCACGATATATCGACGAAGTCGCAGAAGCAATGATAACGAAAAAAGCAAGGAACCTTGTTGCAGATCATAGAGATAATGGAGATAAGTTATTAATAATTACCGCAACCAATAGCTACATAACCAAACCTATTGGTAATTTACTTGGCATAGATGACTTGATTGGAACTGATCTTGAAGAGGTTGCTGGAGAATTTACCGGCAAGGTTAAAGGCATCCCTTCATTCAAAGAAGGCAAAATTGATAGATTAAATCTATGGCTGGAACAAAAAGAGCTTACTTTTGAAAGTTTTGAACGAACTTTTTTCTACAGTGATTCACAAAACGATTTACCATTGCTTAGAATTGTGAGTAATCCTGTCGCAGCAAATCCTGATCAAATATTAGAAAAAGAAGCATTTAAAAATAAATGGCCAATAATTTTTTTAAGATAAGTTATTACTTAGTACAATTTCTAAAACAAATTTTGTGCCAAAATAAGCCAGAAAAAGAAATACAAAAGCAATAAGAGAAATAAAAACTGCTTTTTTCCCTCTCCATCCATACTTAATTCTTCCTAACAACATAACAGCATATGCTAACCAAGCCATTATAGAAAAAATAAATTTATGATTCCATATCGATGTTAATCCAAATATTTCATTTGAAAATAAAATACCAGATAATAAAGTTAATGATAAAAGAATAAAACCAAACCAGTAAATCTTGAATACAAAATTTTCAATTGATAATAATGAAAAACTATTAGTAAGGTTAGCAAGTATTTGATTTTTAGTTATTAAGTTTTGCTCAAATAATAAAATAAAAATTGATAAGATAGCTCCAAGAGTTAAAAAGCTGTAAGATAAAATTGCAACATTTACATGTAATGTAAAGTAGTCCATAAGTATTATTTGTTCAAAAAAATAAACACAATTATAATGGATTTCTAATATAAAAAGTTAATTACAAATTTAGATTGAGAATTTAACTAATGCTTGAAAATTTAACCGAACGATTACAGACAGTAATTAAAACTATACGTGGCCAGTCTCGTTTTAGTGAAGATAATATAAGTGATGCAATGAGAGAGGTAAGAATCGCTTTAATTGAGGCAGATGTTGCTTTGCCTGTTGTTAAATATTTTATTGATCGAGTAAAAGAAAAGGTATTGGGTGCTGAGGTTTTAAAAAGTGTAACACCTGGTCAAGCTATTATTAAAATTGTTCAAGACGAATTAACAAGCTTGATGGGTACTGAGAATGTTAGTCTAGATTTATCTACAAAACCCCCAGCAGTAATTTTAATGGCTGGATTACAGGGGTCTGGTAAGACAACAACTGTTGCTAAGTTAGCCAAAATTTTATTAGATCAAAAGAAAAAAGTTTTGGTTGCAAGTGCAGATGTCTATAGACCTGCAGCTATCGAGCAATTAAAAACTTTAGCAGCGGGACTAAATGTTGATTGTTTTGACTCATCACCAAAAGATAAACCCATTAAAATTGCATCCGCAACCCTAGATTATGCAAAAAAATATTTTTTTGATGTAGTTATCTTTGATACCGCAGGTCGATTAGGTATTGATGAAGTTATGATGAAAGAAATAAAGCAATTACATAAGAAGCTAATGCCAATAGAAACTTTATTTATTGTTGATGCGATGCAGGGCCAAGATGCAGTAAACACAGCTAAAGCATTCGGAGAAGCCTTACCTTTAACGGGTATAGTTCTGACTAAATTGGACGGTGACTCAAGAGGGGGAGCAGCTCTTTCGGTAAAATACATCACCGATAAGCCAATTAAATATATAGGAGTAAGTGAAAAAACTGATGGATTAGAGGCTTTTCACCCAGAGCGAATGGCCTCTAGAATTCTGGGCATGGGTGATATTGTTGGTTTAGTTGAGGAAGCACAAAAAAATGTTGACACAAAAGAAGCTGAGAAGTTAGCTGAAAAAGTTAAATCAGGGAAAAATTTTGATTTGGATGATTTTAAAAATCAGATTTCTCAGATGAAAAAAATGGGTGGAGTTGGGGCTATGATGGATAAAATGCCTTCACAAATATCAGGCGCTGCTTCAAAAATAAACCCAGAGGATGGAGATAAGTCTTTAGTTCAAATTGAAGCAATTATTAGCTCAATGACCTTTCGAGAAAGAAAACATCCTGATGTAATTAAAGCTAAAAGAAAAATAAGAATTGCAAATGGTTCTGGAGTTCAGGTACAAGATGTTAATCGCCTTCTTAAGCAATTTGAAGAAATGCAAAAAATGATGAAAATTTTTTCTAAAGGCGGTATTGGCAAGATGATGAGAGGCTTAACTGGTCGATTTCCTGGTATAAACTAATTTTAATTCACAATGTCCATTGACCAAATTCCAATATTACTAGATAATTCCGTTTCCAATAATGGGGTGTTAGCTCAGCTGGTAGAGCACCGGACTTTTAATCCGATGGTCGGGAGTTCGATCCTCCCACACCCTACCATTTATTTTCAAATTAAATCTGTGAATCTAATTTCGCAGATTTTCTGAAAATCTGTTTAATTAGTTTTTGACTAATTAGGGTACAATTTAAAAAATGACCCAATATAAAAATTTACTGCTCAATAACCAGCTTTGTTTTGCACTTTATGCTGCTACAAACTCTATTATTCGTTACTACCGTATTTATCTTAATGAGATAGGAATAACTTACACGCAATACCTTGTTTTATTGGTGCTTTGGGAGGCAGAAAAGTGTAGCATAAAGGGTATTGCTGAAACTTTGAAACTAGATTCGCCCACAATTACACCCATTGTTCAAAAATTAGAAAAAATGAATTTAGTTAAACGACAACGTTCGGATAAAGACGAGAGGGTAGTGGTAGTATCCCTTACAAAAAATGGTATTGATTTAGAAACTCAGGTGGCTGACATTCAAA
>ENA-OSJC01001608-OSJC01001608.1-marine-metagenome-genome-assembly--contig:-NODE-1608-length-18193-cov-5.749338_pt1 | contig 18193 bp, 13 predicted proteins | sample MGYA00237885_ERZ534234 | MGnify/ENA primary metagenome ERZ534234 (study PRJEB26413, sample SAMN06343907) | marine metagenome | isolation source: coastal waters | place: Atlantic Ocean: West Antarctic... | reverse complement strand
GCAGACTCATCATCAACATTATTTGGAATTTTTACACATAAATTTTTGGGAACTCTAACTACTTCAGCATGATTTCCATTAGACACTACTCTATCCCCAATCTCGAAACCTGGCACATCAGTCTCTAAAACAACACCAGCATTGCAGTAACCTAAAGGCAGAGGCTGATCCAGTTTTGAGCGAACCGCTTCAATTGTAGGCATTAATCCATCTGTTGTTATTTTTTTGAATACCTCTTTAACTTTATCAGGTTGCTGCCTAGCTTTATTAATATAACTAGCCTTACCAAAGTCAACAAGCATACGTTCAGTTCCAGCTGAAACTACTGTATTTTTAGTTGCTATCAATAAGTTTAACTTAGTGTTAACTGGACATGGAACATCGACAAGTGAAGTCTCTCCATTAGATAAATTTTGTAATATTTGTTTCATTTTATAAATTAAACCTACTTTTAGTTTCTTTTGAAGTAACCATTTGTTCTATGTGAAGCATAAGTTTTGAAGACAGCTCAATTTCCTCCCATTCGCGAACTTTAACTGAGCCAAATGGCTGGAGGACAGTTAGTTTATGGCCATTATTTTTTGGTCGATGATTATGTTTTCTATAAAACGTATCATCCCAAACTTTTGTAACCCTATGATCATCAATTTGCACAATTAAATCATCTTTATTAAAATTTATCATTTCACTTACTCCTTCAAATGGTTCTCCTCTTGAAGTAAATGTTATATTAATTAGATCATTATTTGAGGATATCAAAGAAACAGCAATATTATCACTAGGCGTATTAATATTACTATATGAGACTGTTACATCTACATATTCTGCAACCTTACTCGACCATAATAATATATGAACTGACAAATCAAGCCAATGACCCAAATTAGAAACTATACGTGTTCCCTCTGATGGATTCCTATACCAATGATCATCAGGTATAAGGTGACCTGAAATAAAGCAAGAAAGAGTAAAAGGAGAGCCATTATCAATAAAGTGATCTCTAATAACTTTTATAGATGGAGAATGTGGTCTATTGTAACCAACATATATATTTTGATTAGTACTCTTTATTGCAGTAGATAAATCCTTTAACTGTTCATTACTAATCACAATTGGCTTTTCAATAAATACATCACAACCAAGTTTTAAAAACTCAATTGCATATTTCGCATGAGTAGCATGATTAGAAGAAATATAAACAATATCAGGATTAATATTACCTATTTTCTCAATATTATATGAATCACCCATATCAACTGCGTTATATGCATATGCTAGAGATGAGGATGCTTTTTTATCAGTATCCAAAGCAAAAACTATCTTACAATTTGTTGAAGTTGATAAATAATATGCAATTGACGAAAAGGCATGGTGGCCACACCCTACTATTCCTATATTTTTACCTTTTGATGAATAAAAAGGGAACTTTAAAATTAACCAAAATTTAAATTTTGGCCTTAATCTACCAATGATTTTAGATAAAGTTCTATAAACACCATATATTTTCACAAACCTAGTGACCTTGGAAACCTTATGATTTTGAATAGCTAGTTTCATATATTGTTAATTCACTTCTATAAAAACTCAGTGGTTAAAGAACTCTATTTGCAAGATTACTTAAATAAAAATTTACTATTTTATTTCGTTCGGAACTGACGAAATATTTCAAGGGTGCTTTGTTTTTTTTGCATCTCAAATTGTCTAAAATTATCTTGGATAGATAAAATTCTATTAGTATGGGAATCTTTATAGTTAATTATAATCATTATTGTTTTATGTAACGAGTGATAATCAAATAATTCATATTTAAATACATTTTTCCCATAAACAGATGATGCGTAATTTTCATTGGGAGTAATTACTATTACTCCATTTTTGATGGCCTCTATAACATGCAATCCTAGTGTTTCAATAATAGAGGTGGAGATTAAAATTGAATTATCGCAATATATATCTCTCATTTTCTTATGATCAGAAATATAACCTAAAAAATTTGTTTTAGAGTTCAGTGATAAATTCCAAATTTTAGAATTTTCTAATTGCTCCTTGGTCAAAGTAACGTTAATTTCAAAATTTAAACCTTTATCATTTAGATAAGTCATTACGTTAACAAAGTCCAAAAAATTTTTATGGTCATAATCAAAATGTGGCCCCACAACATATAAAAATTTAATTTTTTTTGAAAAATCATATTTCTTTGGCTTATGGAATGAATTTTTAGAAACTAATACATCACTTTTTATGAAAAAATCTCTCGGCCTACTATTAAGAAATTCAGATAAGTTATCCTTAACATGTCTTGATTGAATCTCAATATAGCTCGATTTATTCAACATAAAATTAAGAATAAGTCTTTTAAGAAAAATCTGCTTTAACCATAATAAATAATGTCGTCTAAAAAAGTAAATAGAATCTAATTTCTTGGAAAAAAATAATAAGTTCTGAATCTTAATTAATTGAGGGATTCTAGTAAAGAATTGAAAAGTTCCTGAAAAATTGTAAATTAATTGAATATCTTCAATATCAATAAGCTTTCTAAAATGGAAGTTCTCATAATAAAGTCTATGCAAAATGCCTTTATTTATAATCACAATAAAATGTAAATTTGTTTCTCTAGAATATTGAGCAATACTGCTAAGAACAGCTTTACTTTCATTACAAATAACGTAATATGTATTAGTTGTATCAGTAGAAAGTTCGATCAATAACTTATTAAAAATTCTAAGTCCACCTGAATCTTTTATTCCTAGAGCATTAACTAAAATATTCATATTCGCTATAAATTATATTTTTAACTTTTGATAGAATTATATTTCGTTTTTATTTCTACTGATTGATACCTTAAAATGGCTAAAGCTACCCCAAAAAAGATATATAGAGTAGATGATCTATGTCCAAAGTAAAGTCCCAATAATACTATTGTATAGAACGTCAACTTACGATAAATTTCATAATTAAGACTCATTCTCTTTATTGGCCCTAAAAAGGCAGTTATAAATAATAAAATGCCAAATATTCCATTTTCATAAAGCATTCTTACAATACCTGAATTTGGATTAGAAATTGACCATGAATTGAGATAATAAGTATTTATGATTGAAGCACTGCCCAGACCATTTCCAAAAAATAAATGAAAAAAGTTGAAATTTCGTACTTCAGTCCATAAATGCCAAATAGGATAAACATTATTCATAACTTTAGACAACCAGCTTTTTATTTCTATTCCTTCATTAAGATTATTAAAAAGATAAATTGAAGCCCCTAGATAGCCACGAATTCTCACTGTTAAAAACTCATCAATAAAATCATACATTATTGATGGAAATAATAAAAAAGGTACAATGAAAATTACCATCAAAAGTATACTAAATAAAAATAGTATTTTTTTATTAATAGAAAATAAGTGAAAGTAGTAAATTATCAGTAAAAATAACACACAAACAAGTCCTAATATCCCTGAAACAGCTTGAGTAAAAAAAATAGCTACAAATATTAAAATACTTAGCAACAATGTCAATTTTTTTGTTTGATTCCAAGTATCCATTAGTGATAGAAGTGCTAAACCAAAGAATAAATATATAAAAGCCGCTCTTGGTTCTCCAATAAACGAATGGAATCTCATACCAGGGGAGAGGTCTTTATGAAATTGAATATTAATTCCACTATATACTGCTTCTTCAAGAAACGATACGCTTACTATAGTTTTTAAAATTAAATCAGCAAAACCAATAAAAAGAAGTGCTAAAAAAACAATCTTGAACCATTTAAAAAAATAATCTATATCTTCTTTAGTAAAAAGCATGTACTGAGCTAAAACCACAAAATATACAAAATAATATAATGCTATGAAGTATTCAAAAAAAGGGCGAAGTACTGTTACAATAAATCTAACATTAGATTGCGAATTTAATAAAATATCTGATGGGATAAAACTATATGAACCATTTAAATACCCAATAATTCCAGCAAAAATAGAAAGAAGAAAAAAATAAGCATAGCCTCGATTATTAACAGAAAAAGGTTTTGCAAGCGAAGCTTTTCCAGTAAGAAGAACTTTAAAAAATAGTAAAAAAATTACAATAAATTGAAGCAATCTGCTGATATTACCTCCAAATCCAGAAGCATTTTGAGGAAACATTATAAAATACTGAAGTGGTTCAAATAAAAGTGACCACACAAAAATCTTTTTGACTAAAGACACATGGATTATCTTTGCATTTAGATTACTTTTTAAGGATGATATTCTTAAAAAACTCATTATATAAAAAAAATAGATTGAATAGCTCTATGATAAGAATACTTTAAAGAGAACCGCCATAACCATGATTTCTTATTTAGTAATTTATACATAAATAAAAATAATCATTTAGTTTCTACTTAACCCAAGAGTCCAGCTTCGCCCTGGAGGATGCGTAGCGGAAATCCCCAAACCCATCTAAAAAAGAATCTAATAATTTGTTATCGAAAACCCTATACTCATTATTTTGAAGTTGGCTTGCAGCTGCATCTCTTCGAATGGCCAAAGGCGAAATACGATTTATATTATTTCCCCGCAAACCAGAATAAATAAAACTAAATTTACTATTAGCCAATAATAATGCATCTTGACTAAAACTAGATATATCCCCAAAAGTATAAGCAAAGTGTTTAAGTTTTATATCTAAATTAAGCTCAATTTCTTCTGCACTTATTATTATCTCTTCTTCTAATTCACTTTCAGATATACACTCACTTAGCCTTTTATGCATCTTAGTATGATGGCCAATTGTATGCCCTTGCTGAATCAAGGTCATTAAATGATTCCATTTTAAGTTACTCCATTGACCAGGTATCTCTTTTAAGCTAGAACCTGGAACAATATAATCAGAAATAAAATTCCTAGCATCATAGGGGTCATTAATTTTAACAAACTCAGATATAACAAAAAATACTGCTTTAATCCCTAATGGATTTAATATTTTTTCAGAAACAGCTAGGTTACTTAACATTCCATCATCAAAGGTAATTAGGAGATTATTTCCTATAATTGGAGTGTCTCCTAAAATCATTTTCTCAAATTGAGAAGGAGTTAAGAAATTCCAATCTTTCTTTAACCAAATTAATTGCTGGTAAAAATTACCTTGCTCCTCTTCTGAAATATCATGATAAAGAAGCACCCTCAATCTATTTGAATCAATTAAACCTAACTTACAGGCAATTCTTCGAACTATTTTTTGTAAAGGCCTAGTAATTATTAATAATTGATGATGAAAAGACATAATAAAAATAGACTAATTTACCTTTGAAGTATTAGAAATTAGTTGCTTCTCAGCTACTTTTTTTCCACTTAAAATAGCCTCATCACTCCAAAGATAGGCCCATAAACCATAACGACCAAAAGGAATAATATTGAATTTCTTTATATAATCATGAATGATTTTAATAGCTGCTTTTCGTTCATTATCAAAAATTACATAAGCATACTTAATATCAACTGTATCTTTATAAATGATCTCATCGGAAGTATCAATAACCTTTGCTTTAATCAACTCTTCAAGAACATAATCAGCCATCATTTCTTTACTTGTTGGCAAGTAATTATCATGCCCATATGCAATTTCTGCAGATATAGAACTAGTTCCAACTGGAGCAACATTATCAGACTGGTTAAAAGGAAAGCTTACCCTAACAAATGAAAATTCTTTTTCAAGATAATAGATCCAGTTTTTTTCTGTAATATTGGGTCTATTTACTCCAATATTTACTACAAACATTGAATTAGCTTTAAGTTTTAAAGAGGCCTTTAAAACTTTATCTGGGGCATCAGGAATAATTTTTATAAGCTCTGGCAAAGGTATTGAGCTTAAAAGAGTGTCATAAGAAACTAACTCACTATGATTAAATTCAATTTGCTTTTTATTTACATCAATCTTAGTTGCCTCCATACCTGTATTAATTGAATCTTTACATTGGTCCGTTAATCTTTTTCCAATATATCCATAGCCTCCGTTCTTAGGATATCGATATGTTGCATTAATACCAAAACCTTTTGTTTGTTCTTCTAATGAGCCCTTAATAACTTCTTCTTTTGAAGGTCTAGGATGTCGGACATTCACCCAATCTGTAGTTAGATTTTTTGCATCTATTCCCCAGAATTTTTGGCTGTAAGGAATCATAAAATGTTCAGCTATGCCTTTACCAAACATATAATAAACCCAATCTTCATAATTATTAATTTTATCATTATCATCAAACTCATTATTTATAAAGCCCTCAACACAATCCTTAACTATGTTCTTTGGTAATCCAAAAGTGTTTGCCTGAAAAGGATAACGTGTCATAGCTCCATTTGACATAATCCATGCATTTCTTTCACGCACTTCCATATTAACATCTAGTTTCTCCATCAGGCTTAATATATATTCATTTTTAGTATGCATAACATGGATTCCTTCATCAAAAATAAATCCATTATTGTCACTCGAACTTGCTTGTCCACCTGCTTGAGAGGACTTTTCATAAATAACACCATCTCCATGATAACACGCACTTAATCCAGACAAACCACCGCCAAGTATTATTGTTTTATTTCTCATAAAATATGTTCCTTTCTATAATTTAATTTTTAATTTTTTTAATTCGTATATTCTTAAAGATAAAAATAAATTTTAAGAAATTTCCATAAACTAAAGAGCTAAAGCTTCTTAATTTTCTAGACTGGAAAGGTGAAAATAAGTAGTATAAAGGATAGAAAAAAATCGAAGGAAGTTTTACCAAAAAAGAGGAGTATTTAACTCCAAAGCCAACTCTTCTGAAAAGAATTTTTTTAAGAGAGTTTAATTCGACATCAGTTAATTTTTGTTGTTGAATAACATTGATTAAAAAATCATCTAAAACTGTTTTAATTCTAATGATATTAGTTTTAGTTAATTTAACTTTATGCGAACCTTTTTCTAAAATTAAAAAATTAGTTAATAGATCAATATCTTCATGGGTGGTAAAATTATTAACAACGTTCTTGTGAATTTGATGTGAAAAAGTTTCCTGTAATTCATTAAATAGATTAGATTGACTATCCTCATGCTGGCGCTGAAGTAAATGAAATTCAGGCAATATATGAGCATTTAAGCGTTTTAAGGCAATCTTACTCCATAATCCTAAATCTGATGCTGGACCAAGACTTTCATCATAGCCATCTAGTTCAAGAATATCATTTTTAACAAACATTACTGATGGAGTCCATAAAGGAGAAATACCAACTAGAACATATGAAAGAAAAGAGCCATAGTTTGTTAATTTTCGCTTCCAGCTTCCAACAATAATACTTTCTGAATTAATAATATATTCATTAGAGCATATAACAGATACTGAAGGGTTTTTGATTAGATAAGCTGACTGCTCTTCAAGACGCCTTGGCAAACAAACATCATCTTGATCAATTCTAGCTATTAAATCACTTTTTGACAATGCTATTCCATTATTAAGGCAGGCAGCTTGACCAATATTTTTTTTATTCTTGATTAACTTTATTCTTAAATCACTATAAGAATTTATTAACTTAACAGAACCATCTGTACTACAGTCATCAATAATTATAAATTCAAAATCATATAAAGTCTGACGAAGCACACTATCTATTGCCTCATTTAAAAATTTACTGCCATTGAAGACTGTCATTAAAATAGTAACTCTCGGTTTTATTGATATTTTTAAGGCATTAAAGTCATTAACTATATTTTTTAATGGCTTAGAGCTATGTGTGTAACCTAAAAGAAGGAAAGCTTTAATCAATCCATAATAAATTTTAGATAATGTTAGTCTTATACTTGCTATTTGCAAAGGTGATAATGCAAAAAAAGCTGGGTAGAAAAAAATCGTAGGAAGTTTAGCCAAAAAAGAAGAATATTTAATCCCATAACCAACCCTTCTATAAAGAATTTTTTTTAGAGAACTCAATTCATTATCATTTAATTTTTGTGTTTGAGTTACATTAGTTAAAAAATCATCCAAAGCTATTTTAATTTTAAAAATATTAGCTTTGGTTAATTTAACTTTTTTGGAACCTTTTTGTAAAATTAAAAAATTCCTTAATAGCTCAATATCTTTATGAGTAGTAAATTTTCCAATAGTTTCCTGGTGAATTTGATGCGTAACATCTTCCTGTAATTTATTAAATTCAGAAGATTGGCTTCCAGTATGCTGGCGCTGAAGTAAATGAAATTCAGGCAGTATGAATGCATTACATCGACTCAATGCCAGTCGGGCAGTCACTTCAAAGTCTTCAGCTCTTGTATATTGAGTCTTAAAACCACCGGCATCTATAAGTGATTTTGTTTTAAATGCTATAGAAGGATGCCAGATTGGACAAATTCCTATGAAAATATACCCTAAAAAAGAACCATAATTCTTAAGCGAACGCTGCCAAGTCCCAATAATTTTGCCATTAGAGTCAATTGCATATTCCCATGAACAAACAATATCAATATTTTCGTTATTTTCTAAAAAATTAATTTGCTTTTCAATGCGCCCTGGCAAATTAACATCATCTTGATCTAATCGAACTACATATGGGGTTTTGACTAGACCAAGAGCTTTATTAAAAGTTCTTGAAACACCAATATTCATCTCATTTTTTATAAGCCTAATTCTAGAATCATCATATGATTCTATTAATTTAAGTACATCAATATCTGGACTTGCGTCATCTATGATTAAATATTCAAAATTCTTATAGCTTTGATTTAAGACACTATCAATGGCTTCTTCAAGATATGGAAGGCCATTATAAACACAGGTAATAACTGTAACTTTTGGATTCATAATTAGAGGGGTTTGTATGTATTAACTTAAATAAATTGCATATATAGTTAGTAAAACTTATGTAAATGTTATAAGTTTTTTTTCAGCAAAATCTCTCATTCTTTTATGAGTACTATAATACTGTCTACCATTATCAATCTCATTACTTTTTTGGAATTCTAAAAAAAGTTTTTTATCCCTAGTTATTTTCACACCTTTAACCATAAGATTAATCATCTCAATTAAATATTTTGAATCAAGATCATCGATAGATTTACATCCATTTATATCAATTTTTTGTTTTTTAATTATTGGACCTGTATCTACACCAGAGTCCATATAATGAAGCGTTATTCCAAGCCCTATATCATTAATTTTGTTTTCAATAATTGGCCACTCAGTAACCCCCATGCCCCGATAATATGGCAAGATTCCCATATGTACATTTAATACACCAAGAGCAGGTATATCTAGAAATGGTTTTCTTATAATGGTACTTCCCATTGATAATATCAAATCAGGTTTATAATTATTCAAAAAATTTAAAGTCTGAAGATTATTTAAATCATCAACCTTTATATAAGGTATTGAGTAATTATTTGACATAGACTTTAGAGATTGGCTTTTAATACCAAACTCAGAAACCATATTATTAATATTTACATTTGAAAATTTTATATTGGGACTAGTTGCAAAAAACTTCTTGATAACTTTAACAAATAAAAAATGTCCAATTCTCTTATATTCAGCTTTAATTCTTTTGAAAGAAACAGTCTTAAGAGTTATAACTCCAACAATACTAATATCTGATTCTTTAATGCATAAATGGCTAACTAATAGAGCATATAAATTACTATCGATCGAAGATGAAATGATAACTTTAATTTTTTTCATTCTAAAGACCCATACCATTCTTCTTGGAGATTAATTACTTGGTTATAATGAATTGCAGTAGAAATATTGCTAATATTATTGTGTGTAATTTTATTTGATATTTTAATCTTCAAAATCTTACTATAAATCCTATCGTTTGATTTCATAACTGCATTTAGAAAACGTAAGTCATTAAAAAAAACTCCAGACTCTAAAAGGGCTAAATTAAATCTTAATTGTTCAACTAAATTTTTTGAATAGTGATTATTACTATTATTTGATATGATTATTCTTTCACGCTTAATTTCCATTCTTTTCAGGAGATGCTCACATACATTCTTTAGATAATTATAAAAAGAATGCCTATTTTCATTGGCACATAAAGAGATAAGAGACCTCAGCAAGAAAGACTTTCCATAAATAGTGCAAGAGGGGGAGAACCATTCATCAGATGACAGCGAATCAATCATTTTTTTTATTACTAATTCAATATATTCTTTTTCCAATACTCCAGTTTTTAATGAAATAAATGTTAGCCTTGATATTTTTTGGGCAGATTCTATTTCTAATGGTGAGCCTTTCCAAGAAGAAGACTCTTGAAGTTTTTCAATATTTTTCTTTAGTAAGGCTTGAGATTTTTCACTAATTTTTACTTCGGTACTATGTTTTTTTTTAATTAATGTTAACAACTGTAAAAAAATATCAGTCATACCCTCTTCTTCAATAAAGAAATTAGCTTTATTATTTAATGTTGATACAATAATATCCTTATTTCTATTAATAGATTTAAGGCTTTCTTCTTTAGAAACCTCTCCATTAACTAACAAAGTAATTTGGCGCATTAAACAAATATGGATTTCTTCAACATTATTTATATTAGTTTGAAGATATAAAGATATCTCTTTATTAAATCTATTTTTTATTTCAAGATGATGCTCTTTTGTAACCCCTTTTTCTATCCAATTAATAAGAGAAGATGCTGCCACTTGTGATAATGCCATTGTATTATTGTTTTGTATAATAAATATTCATTAAATATAATAGTCAGCCAAATACTCTTTTAAGGCTACTCGCCAATCACGCATAATATTAAGGCCAAGATCATCTAGTCTTTTATTGACAAGTCTTTCATTTTCAGGACGTTCAGCAAAATACTCTTTAGCAAAATACTCTGAGCTTACTTCATGAACTTTGACTGAATCTTTAAGTCCCATCAAAGATACTAGCTCCTTTGCAACCTCTAGACGCCCTGTTAAGCCCTTACAGACCATATTAAACAGTCCACGCTCATTCTTTTCAATTAGAAGCTTTACATTATTTGCAAAATCATGGGTATATGTTGGAGTTCCTAGCTTATCATTAACAACATTAAGCAAGGTATTTCCATCATTTATTTGTTTAATTAATTTTTGAATAAATTTCTTATCTTTACTAGCTCCTGCTCCCATCATCCATCCAGCTCTACAAATAATAAAGTCCTGAGAATTTTCTTGAACATAAGCCTCTGCAAGATACTTAGAGCGGCCATAATGTCCTAAAGGATTTGGCTGGTCTGTCTCATCATAGCAATCTTTTTTTCCATCAAATATTCCTGCAGTACTAATATAAAGTAAAGGGATATTTAGCTTATTAGCTATATCAACAGCATATTCAACAGATTTAGTATTAGTTTCATATGCTGCCTCCTTATTCAATTCACAATATTCAAGGTCAGTATATGCTCCAATATGAAATAAATAATCAGGATTAAATTCTGTCACATGTTTTTTATAGTCATCTTCATTTCGAAAATCAAGATAAGACAGCCAATCTTCATTTACATCAATATCTGTGCATTTCAGCAAATAATTATCATTGAATTGCTTATAAAAAGCTTCACCTAACATTCCACCAACGCCCGCCATATAAATCTTTTGCATTTTATTTCCTTTTTTTAAGTATCAATTTTCATAAGCCGATTTATTCCTCGCTGAGAAATTGGCTCAAAATAATTCTTTCTAACTTCTTTACCTATTAGTTCTAGTTTGCCAGTAGCTTCTATATCTAAAAAAATAAAATAATCTATTGCTTGAATTAACTGATTTTCAGTTCTTACTTTTCTATATATTTCATCAGAAATACTACTAGGAATAGAATCATACGTTAATCCTTCCTGATTTTCCATCATAATAACTGGGACTCCACATGCCATTGCCTCTAGACAAGTACTGGAAGCCTCTGTAATTAGCACGCTAGCTAAAGTAAGTAATTTAATAAATGATTTTTCAAGTGTAAAGGAAATATAATTAGGAAAATCAACTAAGTCAGCTTTTAATTTTTTTAATGATTGAGCAGGATGAGGCTTAAAAAGTAAGATAATCTGAGAACTTTCAAATGAATTTAATTTGAATACTTCCACCAATCTTTCAATAATAACTCTTGAAGATTTAATAGATATTGGTAGTGGTATTAAAATTATTTTATTATTATGATTAACTTTAGTTCGTTTAAAGTTCCAAACATATTGAGATTTAAATGAAGGAATTAATATTATTTTCATATCAGGCATAAACTCTTTAAGAGTAATTTCGGTTGCCTTACCTTGAATTGCAAAAAAATCTGGAATAACTTTAGCTTGTTTTTCTATTAAGGTTGGAAAAGAGCTCATATAAAAAGGGAAACTTTCATTTGGTCTATAGCCAATTGTCTTAGTTTTAGGATAAAAAAACTTAAATCCCATATTCCAAGCCTTGTCAAGAGATTGACCTTCAAACCAATCAATAGCAATATTAACTTTGTAACCTTTCAATTTAAAATTACGTATAAATCGATAGGTTAAAATAGATTCAAGAACTGCATTAATATCAGCATTATTATTAAGCTCGTCCTCAATCAAATTTGAAAAATCACACTTAAGAACATTTATATCATCAAATTTTATTTTTTTTAAACGTTTTTTATGTCTGAACGCAAAAATAATATCATTAAGATTCAAGAAATTTTCTTTAAATATATAATTACGATTACTCGAATTTGCATTCTTATAAATTGAAATAATATCTTTAAATTTTGTAAGAACCAATGTTGGCACAAAGAAAGCTTCTAATTTTTTCTTTTTACTAAGATTTTCCCATAGGGTTCCATACCATCTATCACTATCGATATAACCAGGCATAAGAAATGTATCAATCAAAATTAATTGATTATTATGAATTTTGCTAGGAGCAAAAAATCTTGCTATTACCATCTGAAAATATTTTCGAAATAATAAGAAAAATATTAGAAAATTTCTTTTAAGATATTTTTTTAGGTTACCTTTAAAGCTATTTTCAATAATAACTTTACAGTTCTTAATATCTAACCTTTTTAAAAGGCATTCTATAACTGATGCAACATGAGAAGAGTCGACAAGAACTTTGTCATAAAAAAAAATTTTATCTGTAATCAAATGATTTAATAGATGGATGGCGCAGTAGTTGTGAAATAACGAACTGCTATATGTATTTCTACTTGCTGGACCCTCTACCCACCAATCTATATTTTCAATATTAGGCCTTGAAATTATAGCAATAAAATCATTAAAATCTGAGCGCTTCTCATGAGCAATTTTATTAAATTGTAAGCTTATGTCAGAAGTCAACTTACCATGAAACCGGATATCCAAAATTTCATTCATTTCATTAACACTCTAATATTAAGAATTCATAACTATGCATATTAAGAAAACCACTTATCCATTGGCATTTTTGCTCTTAAAAACTTGAGATCTTCAACTGTATCAACACTTACAGCATCACTTTCGACATGGATAGCACGAATTTTATGACCATTCTCTAATATACAGAGAAACTCATTATATTCAATTTGCTCAAGAATTTCTTACTCAAAACTTGTAAATTCTAAAAGGAAATTTTTCGAAAAGGAATAATCTCAGTTAATTGATTTATGTTGTAAAAAATAGCTAAAAAATATTCCACAGACAATTATATCAAACAATAATTGAAGTAAAGTAACTTGTACAAAACTAATTAGGTTGTAATTACCATATCATGACCCCATCGCTCCCTAAACATTTTAGCTGCATTTGCCATAACCTCGTCTCTTTCTAGCCCATTATCAAAACCATCAACAAGCCATTTCAAGTAATTACCCATTCTATAGGCTGCCATTCCATCTCTATAAGGGTCTAATTCATCAATAATAGAAGACCAATCTCCAAAACCTTCGATCCCATTTGGTGAATTAAAATGATCCATTAAAGCGTCAATTGTTGAGGGCCAATCCGGGAATATAACCTTACCTTCAGATAAATCATACAATTTTGAATAACGAGTCACTTCACGGTCAATTAGTAATGTGGGAAGACCCTCTAGCGCGCACTCCAACGCTGCTGTCCCAGCACCAAGATGCCCATGAATACAAATATCTGCAGCAAGGCCTGCCAATATAGGAGGAGCGCTTGTTGAATATCTTCCAGAATCTTCAAAAATATGGCAACGCCCAGTTTTTAAAGCTTTATCTAAAAGATTATTTGTATCACCAAGCCTTTGACGTAAAGTGCTAGCCCATTTTGGTTTAAAGATTACTCCAAGCCAAGGGACTTCAAGTAATTTCTCTAGAATATAGCTATAGTTATCACGTTGCATTTCATGCCCAGTATGCCACCTATTATCATCTATAGAATTTTCATCTATTACAAAAACAATTTTTTTAGCCCCATTTCTTTGAAGCTTAGAGCGAATTAAATTAGCTTTATCTTTCAATAAAGCAGGAGCATAATCTTTAGGATAACCAACTATAACGTTATATTTGGCTTTAGATTTAAGATTTTTTTCAATATCACAACTAAATTTTGAATAACTAAAAACAATATCAGAATTAGTTACGCATTCAATATTTAAAATACCATCAAAAGCAATTTGCCAAATGACAGATATGCCTCCATTATCTTTTATCGCGTCAGCATGAACCATGTGTTGATTATTGTATTTAAACCATGAAAACAAAACTTTCACATCATATGCCTTAAAAAAAGAAGCATTAGCCATCCTTTCTAAATCATACTCATTCAATATAGATTGAACTTTTTTACACTCAGCTTTAAACTCTTTTAAATAGTTTAATTTTGGCTTATTAAAATTCTTTAAGTAGTTTTTCTCTTCATAAGCTCCCTGGCTAATTGAAAAAAGTCCTTTTCTAGAGAAGTAATCTTTTTCTTGGTCTGTGTGATGTTTATAAAGAATTCTACTTCGTTCAAAATCTGAATTTAAATGCCAAAAAAAGTCAGAATGAAAGCCATTATTAGATAGGCTGGTGTCTCCTCTCCCATCAACATATAGTTTATTACTAGAAGCAGTTAAATTACTATTTGATTTATTTTGATACTTAGTATTTTTAATAAAATTATATATTGAAGGATAAGCTCTAATTAATTGCCTTATTTTGAAAACAATTGAAAAATAACTAGTCTTTCCTAGAATAATAATATTATATTGATCGGCATATTCTTTATAAAGATTCATCCATGGGCGATGATTTATAATTAATTTTGAATCTTTAATATGAATTTTTTTAGAATGCCAATCAATAATATTAATAAGATATAGCACTCTTTTAATAGAATGGATGTTATCAATTGACTCATCTACTATACCTTTGTATATATAATCTAAAATATTATTTTGACTCCAACTTTCATGGCGCATCAATTGCAAAACATCGCTTCTAACAATCTTTTCTTTAAATTTGAACATGTCTTTTGAGGCAATTCGTTGAGCAATTACTTCACCATTTTCGTCGATGACTTCAGTCATTTTGAATTCTAACTGATATACATTTTTACCTAATAATTTTAAAATTAACTTTAATACACTCTTCGAAAAAAAAGATTCATCAATAAAGTAAATAGTTTTATTATTTTTATAAAAAGACAATGCCCAAAGACTTGAGCAAAAAGACCAAAAAGATAAGTATTCAAAATAAATCATTTAATTTAACCCTATTAGCTAATATATAAAATCTTTAAGACAAATACTCATCAAAGTAATTCTTAGATAATTGATCCATTACCTTCAAGGCATCTTTTGACACTTCTCGAGCAACCATCTCTCTTCGCTTTGATATTTCATTTTCTTCAGAACCTACTGAGGGTGGCTCCCAACCACATCTTTCATAGATTTCAAAAGGTGGTGCATCAGAAATAATTTTTCTAGGTACATTTTGTTTTTTCATTATTTTTTTTGTTTTTACTCCAGCAACTGTATCTAATCCTTTTTCAATTTGTCTCAAGTAAGGCTCAGGATTTAAAACAAACTTTTCAAAAGGAATTGTAATAATTGAAACACTCTTATTATTTTGCCAAGTCTGTCTTTTCAAATTAGTAGCATTTATTGTTTTTTCAATACAATAAATAGCTTTCTCCATGGAATTACAATTTAAAAATTTCTTTTCCCATCCATGTGCAATATAAGGCAATTGATAACCATCATATTCAATATTTATTTGGATATCACGAGCATTATTTACCAAATGCTTCATATTAAGTTGTTGTTGCTTAACCATGTATAAAGGATGCCTAACAACTTCAATATATAAAACTGTGCTTCCTATAGCCGAAATTATTGGATCACTTACACTTAGTAAATCATGTGTAGTTAAATTTAATATAGGCCTTTCATTTTTTATTCTTTCAGGAATCTCCATATCACCTTTTTGAAAGATTCTTTTTAAATAACGCCATGGATTTGCATCTTTAAATACACTAGATAAATCTGAATATCTAAAATTAGTATCTCTACCCATCATCGTCTGATAAAGCTTGTGATCTACCAGCATTCTAACCATTGCAATAGCTGCATCAGCTTCTATTTTGTTTAAATGAAACAGTCTACAAATAAACTCAATCTCAAAAGCATAACTGAGTAATTCTACGCGTTCCATTGAAGCTATGATTGGAGATAACATTGTTTTCCCACAACCAGGTTGGCCATCAACTATTACGATCTTTTGCGCAAGTTGTTTTTGTCTAATTATCTTAGATTCAATATTTTTAAAGCCCATATCATTTATCATTTAAAAAATGCATAAGTTACCTACTTAATAGGGTGTTTAAGCTGCCAGTTTCCTTCAACTTTTTTCCATAAATGTGGCGCTCTCCATGTATCTACTACCTCCCAAAAATATTCTTCAGTTATATTAAGATACTCTAAAAAATCCTTGAAATACTTTTGAGGAAACTCGCCTTCATATCGTTGCATTAATGCAACCCCCTCCTCTCTAGATATATGACCGTCCCTAACTTCATGAGCTGCCTCTTCAAGGCAACGGCCTAGTCCAAATTTAATATAACGTAAATAATAGTGAAAACCATCCATCTTATCGTCCAAACTAGAGTACTTTGAGTAAGTTCCTTCTGTTCTTTCAGGATTTGGCTTAAGTCCTGTATGTTCAGCACAATAATAATAATTTTCTTGAGGAGACCATTTATGATAATAAGAATAAAAGTGCATACCTAATATGCCAGCTTCATTTAATTCTTTCACTGAAGGTGGTTCATAAAAAACCAAATCTGATTCAGAAAAATCATCTTTAGACAAATAATCTTTATTATCAAGGCCAAAATCAAGTAACTCTTTAAAAGGCACACCCTTAAAATGTTGCTTAACAAATTCTGTGGAAGGTTTAAAGGGCTTATCTGAGTATTCTGGATCGCCAGCATATTCTGCCTCACCATTCTCACCATAGAAAACTAATTTAATACCTAATTTTTTAGCCATCTGAAATGGATAACTACTCTGCCCTAATACAAAAACATGAAAGGCATCTCCCAACTCCTCAAAGCAAAGCCGCGCTAATTTTTTTTGAAACCTTCCATTAGGAGTACAAAGAAGATTCGTAAATCCAGCATCAATACATGCCTGAAAATTCTGGAACCCAATGTCTGTATATTCTAGAGGCGACCATGTAACAGTTAATGGATTCATGCCGTATTTATAGCGCAATTGATGAGCAACATACCCAGAGTCTTTTCCTCCACTACTTGGAACAACTACGTCCCAATGACCATCAGTTCTTCTGTGTTGATCGAGTAATTTAACTAATTCTTCTTCTCTTTTTTCCCAATCAACATCATTATTTTTATATTCAGTATTTCTACAACCACTGCATATTCCCTCATCATCAAAAATGATTCTTGGTCTTTGGTTTGATACAACACATTTCTTACACCATAAAACCTCTTTAGGTATATGTTGAATTTGTTTTTCAATATTTTGTCTCTTAAATGGCATTGATTTACTTCCTTAAATTATTTATTAAAAATCTTACTTAAAACTTTAATTCCTTTTTGACCACTTTTTTCAGGATGAAACTGACAAGCAAAAATATTTTCTTTAATAATAGATGAGCAAAATTTAATCCCAGCATATTTAGTTTCAGTAAAAATATGATTATCATTAAAGGGTTTTACAAAGTTTGAATGGACAAAATAAAAACTTTCTTTGTCATTAATAATATCTTGGTAATTTATATCTTTTAATTTTGATATGATAGAACGCTTTTCAAT
>ENA-OSJC01001605-OSJC01001605.1-marine-metagenome-genome-assembly--contig:-NODE-1605-length-18233-cov-3.822428_pt1 | contig 18233 bp, 26 predicted proteins | sample MGYA00237885_ERZ534234 | MGnify/ENA primary metagenome ERZ534234 (study PRJEB26413, sample SAMN06343907) | marine metagenome | isolation source: coastal waters | place: Atlantic Ocean: West Antarctic... | reverse complement strand
CACCATAGAAGATAAATTAATATCCCCGTACGATAGAATGATGGAAAAAGCAGAGTATTATCGAGACGACTTTTGGGTATGGTTAGCAGGAATGGACGAACGATGCAAATTGACCGAGCGGTAATCGAGATCAACGGTGGGTGCAACTATACCTGTCAGATGTGTCCACAGACAAAACCCACTGGTAAGACAGGTGCTAGAGGCAAGAATTGGCTAAAGAAAATGTCTTTAACTCAGTTTGAAGATGCTGTAGCACAATGCGCAGAGGTTGGTCTCAATGTTGTCAACCTAGAAGGCTCCGGCGAGCCAACTCTTAATAGAGACCTTGCTAAGTACATCGAGATTGTAAAAAAGTATAATGCTAAGGCATTTATGTTCTCCAATGGCATGAAAATGTCAGGTGACTTTATGAAAGAAGTCATTGATGCAGGCGCAGACTTCTTCAGATTTAGTATTATTGGGTATGATAAAGAAACATATACAAAGTGGATGAACAGTCCTTTCTTTGAGAAGGTGATTAGGAACTTACATGAAACGCAAGAGTATGTTGAAAGAAGTGGCTCTGAATGTACGATTGCTACGTACCACCTTGCTCTCGATAATGAAAACATCGACTTTGAAAGAGATCAATACCGTAAGATTGTTGATGCGGCTGGCGTTTCAACAGAGATTTGGAAGATGCATAATTGGTCTGGTGTATACGCTCCTGATTATGATCGTAAAGGTAGCACTCGGACTTGTGGCAGGCCTTTTTCTCCTGACGTTGTTATTCGCGCTGGTGGTATCGGTGGGGCCACTGGAGCTATTCATCCTTGTTGTCAAGTCTTGGGACGAGATGATGAGGCGGTACTTGGACACCTAAGTACCAATACACTAGAAGAGGTTTGGTATGGAGATGACTATAACAAACTCCGTAAGGATCACGAGACAGGCAATTGGCCTAACTATTGTGAAGGCTGTGACTTCTTAATTGATGACCCAGAGGTTCTGGTGTATACTAACCACAAACGGGATCTATACAAAATGCATGGTACAAAGTTTGACTTGAATGACTTCAGATAAATTTGATGTCTGGATGATATGTATGGAGAATGATCCAAGACGTGAAATAGTGTTACCATCCTGGAACGCACATACAGTAAATTGTTTTAATGCTATAACCCCAGATACAAGATCACTTGTTAAAGAAAAACTTAACTTTGATAAATTTAAATACAATAAAATTAAAGGTAAGATTTTGTTCTCAGAAGGAGAGAAAGCATCTTTTACTAGTCACGTCTTATTATGGAAGAAATGCTTTAAAGCAAATAGACCCTTTTGTATTATAGAAGAAGATGTAGAACTAGGGCAACCGATACCAGATGATATTTTAATTAGAGGTATCATTCCTATTGCCATGCGCCGCAAGGGGTCTGAAGTAGTGACTCCAGCAGCTGGATATATATTAGAACCACTTATGGCATTAAGGATGTACAGATACTTTGTTGAACTGCAAAATAGAATAACCTATAATGTTGATCATCACATACATCAAAGGATACACCCACGCGAATGGCACAGTCATCCATACGCATATCAGATTGAGGGAGCGAGCGCTATTGCTCGTAATTAAATATGAAGAGATTAATTTATCAAGTGTATGTTGGACCTCGCAAGAGGTTATATGATCATTGCACCAAGTCTGTAGCTGCATACTGCGCTAAACATAGTATTGATCATGTCATTCAGACAGAACCAATTCTACGTATCAAACCAGATGTATTTGCTACAGGTAGAAGTAAAGAGTCGTATGGTAAACATGGCGGCTTTCTTCCTATCTATGAAAAAGAGAATGCATTCGCTTACTTTGATCGTTATGATCAAATTGCCATTGTAGATGGAGACATATGGATCAGACCCGACAGTCCCAACATCTTTGATGAATTAGATGATGGTACAGAGTTTGCTGGAGTTATTGAGCGACAGATGCCTTTGACCCCCAAGTACTTTGGAAAGATTACAGGCTATTCTAAGATGCAGTACCAGACGTTGAAGCATATTGATTGGAAGTGGGACCAGCATGGCGCCGAGTTCTACAACATGGGTATGATGTTGATGAGCAATAGTGTTGCTAAGTATCTCAAAGGTCAAACACCCATGGAGTTCCTTATGCGATCACGCTTTAAAGACTTTATCGACGGCAAAGGTCCTTGGAAATGGTCTACCGATCAGACATTGCTTAACACTTGGGTACGTGAAGAGAAGATGAAACAGAAACATCTACACTGGAAATGGAATGGATTGTTTAATGCTATTCCACATGATAAAATGAAACAAGCTCACTTTCTACATTTCTTTCATAAGGATATTATTCCATTTGAAGGAGAGAATATTGAAGAGCTAATGAAGTTGGTGGTATAATGAGATATCTTGAAATCGCCCCTAATCAAAATAGAGGTATAAACTGGGACGGCGTACGTGATGTACCTGCCCCTGGTTGTATGGTATATGATATGCGCAAGCTCCCAATGCGTGGAGTTATGGATAACGAATACAATGCAGTCTACAGCGAACACTTTATTGAGCATCTAACAAAAGATGAAGGTATAGAATACTTTAAAGAAATGTTTAGAGTTATGAAGCCTGGTGGTATTATTCGTTCTGTATGGCCAGCGATGGACTTTGTTGACTTCCTTCGGACCGACGAAGACTTAACCAACCATCCTTTTGTTCAACAATATTTTAGAGTGTATATCCAGAAGCATAAGTTTGCTCCAAAAGGCACAGAGCACCTATCTCCGCAGCTACAATGCGCGGAAGGATTGCTGTGGCAAGGGGGAGAGCATAAACATCTCTGGTATAAAAAAGAGCTAAAGGAAACATTGGTCGAACTTGGATATACAGATGTAAAAGAGATGCCATACATGAAATCTGGTGTAAGAGACTTCAACAATATTGATACTCCGGGTCAGATTCGTATGCTGCACTCAACTGTAGTAGAGGCTGCTAAACCATGGTCAATGTAATCCTACAACACTTTGATGGTGAGCTTAGAGAGCTGGATAAACTTTCTATGGCCAACATTCAAGAGTATGCTGAGATGGTTGGTGCTGAATATAAACTAATCACTGGTAAACCATTCAACCCAAAGCTCACAGCTCCCTGTCAAAAGGTTGAGATGATCCAAAAGCAATTTGATCATTATGATGATGTTCTTATGTTAGACATTGATATGTTTGCACCCAAAGGAATGACCACCAATATCTTTAAAGAAAAGGGTGTGGGTTTATATCACACTGTTCAGAAGAGATTGCATCAAAGAATTGTTCAACAGTATCCCACCATTGCGTCTGCCAACGCTCCTTATTGGGGTGGTGCAATATACAAGATGGGTAAGAAGATGCGAGTAGCTTTGCGCGAGGCAGATGTTCTGTCTAAAGAATGGATGAATAACTTTAACGAGCCATATCATTTTGAGGATGAAGGTATCATTCATGTGCTAGCTCAACGCGCTGGTATTAACTGGCGTGGCACATTCCTTGATCCTAAATGGTGCCAATGTAGCTTCTTGCCCAATCCTCAAGACGCAGGATTTATTCATGTCAGGACTAAGATTAAACCAGAAGGTCCTAAGAGAGAAAAGATTCAAAACTATCAACAGTTGGTTGATGAGGGCATTCTGTGAACATCTTAGTAGTAGGTGCTGGTTTTGCTGGAGCCGTAATCGCTCGTGAACTAGCAGAAGATGGTCATAAAGTTTGTGTAATAGATCAGAGAGATCATATTGCTGGTAATGCATATGACTATACAAACGAGCATGGTATTAGGGTTCACAAATATGGTCCCCACATTTTTCATACAAGCAATGAACAAGTGTATGAGTGGGTCACAAAATTTGGTGCGTTTGGATGGTATTACCACAAAGTAAAAGCGCAACTTGCTGATGGACAATATGTTACTCTACCTGTTAATAAAGAGACAAAGCTGATTGTCGGCGAAGATAATATTATAGACACGTTCTATAGACCATATACTAAAAAGATGTGGGGCATGGAACTAGAAGAACTATCCGATAGTGTCACAAAAAGAATTCCTGTTCGTGATGATGATAACGAGTTGTATTTTCCAGACGCCAAGTATCAAATGATGCCTATTAAAGGCTACACTGATTTGTTTGAAAACATTTTAAACCATGACAATATTACTGTCCATGTAAGCACGCCTTTTCATAAAGAGATGGAGATGCAGTACGACCATGTGTTTAACTCTATGGCGATTGACGTATATCACGACTACTGTTATGGAGAACTACCTTATAGATCACTGAAGTTTCACCACACTCATCTACCACTGAATAAAGTATTGCCTGTAGGCACTGTAAACTTTACCCACGATGGTCCCAACACAAGAATAACAGAGTGGAAAAACTATCCTTATCATGGTCACAATAATTCAATGACTACTCTTACAACCGAAGAGCCTTGTGATTATAAAGACAATAACTATCAAAGGTTCTATCCAGTCAAAGATATCAACGGAGATAATCAGAGGATATATAAGAAGTATAAAGACATTCACAAGTATAACACGACATTCATTGGGCGTTGTGGAATGTATGTTTACATTGATATGCATCAGGCTATTAATTCATCATTAGCTGTTGTGGCAAGATATAGGGAAAGTATAAAATGAAAAACTTGATTTACCAATATTGGAAAGGTCCCATGAAGCCTGGTGTCGTGGCTAGTACAGAGCTTATGAAAGCATATGCAGATCGTATTGGTGCAGAGTATCGCTTTGATCATAACATTACTATTGCGGGCCTAGTTGTTGATGTTCCTATCTACTACGAGCCCGCCAACCCGTTGGTGTCCGAGTCATTTGATGTGTATGACAATGTGGCACTAGTAGACATTGATGTGTATCCTGTTGAGGGTCTTACTGACAGTATGTTTAATTTGCTTGATGGCGAAGACGCTGGTATCTGTACAGAACCAAAGCAACCATACTTCAGAACAATCTATAACTCTGGTGGGATCAACAGCGAGATTGATAAGAAGTGGGCTACACTGTGTTCAAACATTTGGGGTATTAAATACTCATATGATGAGTTAGATCGACCAGAGGTATTTAATACTGGTGTTGTTGTTATATCAAAAGCAGGCCTACAAAAGATAAAAAAGCTGTGGCCTTCCTTCCAAGAATATGTTAATATGATGGGGAACTTTCCTAAGTTCTATAAACTGTTTCAAGATTACTTTTCTGCCTTTATTCACCTTCCTGGGTTTAATCTTAAAAGACTGCCTAATGAGTGGAACTGTTATATGCACAAAGTTGGGGCTCATCCTAACGCAAAGATTGGTGATAATAGACCAGACAATGCAAAGCTAGTACACGTAATGTTCCGCACAGCCGATGATTGGCCAGCGGAAGCCTTGTACCAGATTACGAATAGACCAGTAAGTGAATGGAAGCTGCCAGTAAATAAAAACTGGCCTAATGACGGATAGATTATATGCGAATACTAGTGACAGGGGCGACAGGTTATATTGGTGCTCATGTAGTTAAAGCTCTACATGATAACGGACATGAAGTCTCAGCTACTGATTATAACATGGAACAAAATGATGTTGAGAAATATGCTGAGGTATCAAATTGGGATATCAGAAACCCAGCGCGGCGTTTTTCGTATGACAAGTATGATAAAGTAGTACACATTGCTGCTATGACAAAGGTGCCTAACAGTGTTAAAGAGCCCTATAATTATTATCTTACTAATGTCATGGGCACAAAGCATGTAATCGACCATGCCAATGCCAATCACTTTGTATATTGCTCTACAGGTTCAGCATTTGAACCATCAGCCAATCCATATGCAGCTACCAAACACGGTGGAGAACTGATTACTAAACAATTCTGTCCAAACTATTCACTGGTTAGGTTTTACAATGTAAGTGGCAATGATGGTTTTTTGAAGTATGATGAAGACGTTAGTCATCTTATTCGTAAAGCAGCTCGAGTTGCCAATTCAGTCAAGTATCGCTCCAACGATAAAGAATCGAGACATATGAACCTCTATGGCACAGACTTTGATACTAGAGATGGAACTTGTATCCGTAACTATACCCACATTAAAGACATTGTGGATGGTGTAGTAAGAATCACAGAAGCAGATGCAACCAATCAAGTTGAGTGTTTGGGATCTCCTAAAGGAGTGTCTGTTTTAGAGGTTATAGATACTATGAAGAAAGTCTCGGGTATCGACTTTACAGTAAACATAGCAGGTCGTAGAGATGGCGACATTGCAGTATCAACTGTCCCCGATGAATCCAAATTCTTTACTGAAACAAAAACATTAGAAGATATGTGTCGTGATGCACTAGAGGTGGAAAAATGATTAACTCAGAATTAGGTCATGTAAAGACTTTAAAAGAATTTAACAAATCAATCCGCGAACAACAAGAAGAAGCACATGGCGAAGACTATTGTGCTATTCATGACGCTATTAAGAAATACATGAAAGAGTGTAAGAGCTATATGGAGCTTGGCACTCATCAAGGCGGTACTGCGTCTGTAGCTATGTTGGCTAACCCTAATAGAGTTTACCTTGTTGACATTGACTTTACCAAGTTTAATTTGTTTCTTAAACCTATTGCAGAAGAATACTGTGAGAAGAAAGACATTGAGCTGATTATAAACCAAACAGACTCGACGGGGTTTGGTGCAATCAACATGACAGACATGTTGGTCATCGATTCATATCATCATCCAGCTCACATGCAAAAAGAACTGGATATACATGGTCACAATGTGCGCAAGTATTTAATTGCCCATGATACATCTAATATGTTGGGTAAGCCAGATGAACGCCTCTATCATTGCATGAAAACTTGGTGTGATAAGAACAACTTTGTAGAGGTGGAACGTGGTACAACTAATGTTGGATACACTGTGTTCAAGAAATCATAATGGACAAAAAGATGTACAAGACAGATCTGGGCAGCAGTGGCTTTTCGATTAAAGCCTATATTATTACTATCACCAACAACAATATATCAGTTGTTGCTGCAAGAAAATTGTTGCAAACCATCCGAGATACAAATTCAAGGATTCAACCATTCTTGTTGGATGCTACTACACCCAATACTATTAAACAAGACATTTTTGCAAATTTTCCAAGTGATGTAGCTGATAGTATTTGGGTGAACGAGACTCTTAGATGGACTTGGCCAATTAACCCTTCTCAGGATGGCATGGACTTTGCTACAGGGTTATATAAAAAAGCCTACCGCGCAGCTGATCTGAGAAAAGTAATGGCTTGCACTATTAGTCACATGAGGCTTTGGCAACATTGCATTGATATTGATCAACCTATCGTTGTTCTCGAGCATGATGCAGAATTCATTCGGCGCTTTGACTACAAGTACATTGTAATGTGTGGTGAGACAAATGAGAACGGTGATCAGTATGATATGCTAGAAGACGACAACCCTCACACTGCAAATGGAGCTAGGGAATACACAGGGCAGTTTACTGGTGGTATTATGGGATTAAACAATCCTTTGGGAGCTACCCGCAAGGCCGCCCTTTTTGATCAGAAAGTTAAACAAATTCAACTTCCTGGCGATGCCGGACTTCTCACGAGCTTACCAAATAAGTATGGGATATCTACTGTGCCATATGTTGACGATCCTGGTGATCTTCCACTGCCTTCTGGACTGGCTGGAAACTCTGCATACATTATTAAACCATGGGCAGCTAAAAAGCTGATGGAAAAAGTAAAGGAAGTAGGTATCTGGCCGAACGATGCATTGATGTGCCGCCAATTCTTCCCATGGTTGCAAGTTTATTATCCATACTTCACAGCTGTCCAACGTACAACATCTACGACTACGCTATGATACCAGCTTTTGTTATAACGATACTGGATAACCCGCAATCTAAAACGGTAGCGGGCCGTTGTATAGAACAAGCTGCTGTATTTGGTATAGAGTGTAAGCCTTGGAAGGCGACAACTCCTGCTGACAATTTGCATGGGTTATTTGAAAAAGATAACTTGTTACCAGAAGGATTTATTGAGAAGTATTCAAGACTTGAGAATTGCATGGCTGCTTTTCATTCACACTTTAGCTTGTGGAAGCATTGTGTCAAACTTAACAGAGAAATAATCATATTTGAACATGATGCGGTGGTCGTAAATACAATACCAGAATTCCTTAACCATAAAGGTTGTATTAGCCTTGGAAAGCCTTCTTATGGTAAGTTCAATACTCCAGGATCATTTGGGGTCAATCCTCTCACCTCCAAGCGATACTTTCCAGGTGCCCATGCCTATCGCATAAAGCCAGCATACGCTAAGAAGATGATTGAAGAAGCTCAGAGAGCTGCAAGACCCACTGATGTGTTTTTACACCTTGACATCTTTCCTGATTTAGAGGAATATTACCCATGGCCGGTAGAGGCTTGGGACTCTTTCACTACTATTCAGAAAGAAGAAGGTTGTCTCGCTAAACATAATTATGGACAAAAATATGGTATCATCTAACTTTGAAAAGAAATTGTTCTTTACTGGATGTGATAGTAAGACCTCTTGGATGTTGCCTTGGTTTAAAGATAACTTTAGAAAGCATAATCCTGACGCAGAGCTAATGATCATGAACTTTGATGACATGTTCTTCGATCACACTGGATGGTTCAAGAAACCAGCGGCCATGATGTTTGCTTCAAGCCTAGCTGAGAAAGTATGTTGGTTAGACACAGACTGTGAAGTGAGAGGTAACCTTGACCCTATTTTTGGGCGGATCGAACCAAACAAGCTGTCCATGGTCGAAGATGTCCCTTGGTCAAAGAGACGACAAGAAACGTGGCATAACTCTGGTGTAGTTGCATTCCAAGGTATTCCTATAATACTGAAGAAGTGGGCAGATGAAGTAAAGAGAGCCCCAGTTGTGGGAGATCAAGAAGTACTCCATTCAATGTTACGAGTAGGTATGAATAGGTTGATGCACATTGAGGACTTGCCCCGGCAGTATAACACGCTTAGAATAGATCTCATAGATAAGTCAGAGCCAAAGAACATAAAGATCCTGCATTGGACTGGGGCTAAGGGTAAAGAAGAAATTAAAAGGCAGATGAATGACTAGAGTGGCTCATATTATTGGTAATGGTGACAACGCGCAGTTCTATACTCCTCAGAAGGGGATTAAGATTACATGCAACATGCCGGCATTTGACATTCCTGATGTCTATGGCACTGTTATGGTTGACTTTAAAATGATGAAAGCCTTGATGGATGGTGAATGTAACTTAAATGCTTATGATTGGATTCTCGGTGCAAGGCCTAAAAAATGGATGGAGATGAAACCCGATTTCTATATGAAGTATGCAAGGAACATCAAAGAATTTTATCTAAAACTTCCCAAATATGTATCAACCTATACTGATTTTAATGCTGGGCATATGGCTGTTCACTATACAGCTACCAAGTTAGATGCAGATGAGATCCACATATATGGTTTTGATTCTATATTTGATATGAATCTTAGAAGCGTGACTGACTTCTACTTGCCATCTGACAGAAGTGAGGGAAACACATTTAGGCTGAATAGCAACTGGCGGCCTATATGGGATCATATGTTTGCTGAGTTTCCAAAAAAGAAATTTATCTTGCACCATAAACATAACGCTTTAAAGATTGAACTAGCAAAAAATATTGAGGTGGTTACGCACAAGAAAGGTGAGTGATGATACACATCCTAACTTTTAAATGTGGAACAAAGTATGACTATAGATCTGTTAATATTTTAAAGAGATCAATAGACACATATTATGACAAACCATTTACATTCTATTGTATGACAGATAATGATATCGGACTAGACTCCGACATCGTTGTGTTGCCAATGGAAGATGACTTTATGTATGACTTCAACAGTGTCTCTATGATGAAGTCTGGCTTTGCATCTATTCCCGATGGAGCAAACTGTGTCATGATGGATATTGATATTGAGGTTATGGCAGATCCGTCAATCGTCTTTGACCAGAAGCTAGAACCAAAGCAGATTGGGTTTATACACAAATGGTGGCAGTATCCGTACCAAAAGGGTAGCTTCATATGTGGTATGATGTATCGATACACTGCAGGTGAGTTGGACTGTTTCTATCAACGATTCATTAAGAATCCCAAACACTATACTAGCCACTATACCAAAGTTAATGGAGACGAGCACAAGTTAGAAAGAGATGATGTGTATGTCCACGGCGAACAAGACTATGTGCTTGAATGTGCTGGCATTTACAATTTTGCAATGCATTTATTTCCCAGCTTTATTGCTGAAAACTTACAGGCCGAGATTGAATTTGACACTGGCAGAACATCCAAAAGATTGGAGAAGTATCTTTACTACAAGTCAATGCCAGAGAAGATAGATCAACCACTTATCTTCTGTCACTACACCGGCTGCTATAAAGAGTATGTAGACAAGAGGTATGACTACTATGATAGAACACATTAATGTCATAGAGATCAATCCTACAGAGTTATGCAATCTAAAGTGTACATTCTGTCCTCGTGGTTCGTTTTACCCCAATCAAAACTTGCACATGACTCTCGATACCGCAAAGGTTATAAGAGCGCAGCTCGATGAAATAAACTATACTGGCGAAGTGTCTATTACAGGCCGTGGCGAACCAACATTGCATTCACAGTTTGATGAGCTGTGTAACATCTTTATTAAAGATAGGTCGTGGAAGCTAAAGATCAACACCAATGGTAAAAGATTTAATGATTGGCTAGATACTATATGGGAATTTGATAACATCATCTACAATTGCTATGAACATACAGACGAAGAAGCTGCATTAGTATTTGAACAGTTTGAGCCATATCAAGATAAAGTCAGAGTAGCATATAAACCATCTGACATGGAATGGTTTGAAAGACAGAACTTTACTAACAGAGCGGGATCTTTTGCAACCAACCATATGCCCGATAACCTTGGGTGTGATAACCCATTTGTAAAGATGTTTATCGACTGGGATGGAATATATCGTCTATGCTGTGAAGATTGGAAAGATAAGATCAACATGGGCAATGTGTTTGTGCAGACTATTAAAGACTATATAAACACCAATGAGCAGTTAAGTAAATACAGAATTATGTTGGCCCAAGGTAAAAGAGACTGTGGACCTTGTATGAATTGCTCGTATAATATAGTAGACCACAAGAATGGCGTCAACGAAGTCAAGTGGAATTTCTTAAAGGATCTGGTATTATGAGCACACCATGGTGTACCGAACCGTTCAACGTGTTAGAAGATAAGGTATGGGGCGCCTGGGGACTTTGTTGTCGGTCAGCGCCATTACCTTATAGCGGCAAGGATGTGTCTCCTTTAGAACACTTCAATTCTGATCTAATGAAAGAGATCAGAAGAGATATGCTCGTGCACAACATCACACCAAACATTGAGAAGTATTGTCACAAATGTATAAAGCACGAAGCTAACGGTGTAAACAGTATGCGGCAGGGGCGACTTGCTATGCCTCGGCCGGACAAAGCTATTCAATCTGCAGTGATTAATGATGGCGAGATAAAGGAGTTTGAGTTTAGATCTGTCGAGATAAAGTTCTTTGGCAACTTGTGCAATCTACAATGCAAGATGTGTGGTCCTGCATACTCGTCATCGATAGCCGCTACACAGAAGAAGACTGGGGAGTATGACGGTCCTGTACATGTCAATGCGTTTGCTGACTTATCCAACGACAGTAAAGTTCAATTCTATAAAGATCTTGCCCAAGTTCTGCCGCACACTAATATACTAAAATTTACTGGCGGTGAGCCCTTAATGAACAAAGGTGTCCAAGAGATGATCCAATGGATAGTTGATAATGGGTTCCACACTCATTTGCAGCTAAAGTTAATCACGAATGGTACAAAGGTAAATGATGTGCTGTTAGAGTTATGCTCTAAGTTTAAATGGTTTGGTATCTGTGTGTCACTTGATGGTGTTTGGGAAATTAATGACTACCAACGCGTTGGAGCCGACTTCTTTCAAATACACAACAATATTCCTTTACTAAGAAACTACGCCGACAGCATTGTTGCATACTGTTGTGTGACTGCCATTAACGTATCGTCGTTGGATGAGCTAATTGAGTACTGTAACAGTGTTAGAAACTTTAACCTAGATATGTCATCTATTGTTTTATCGCCGAGCCATTTGCAACTAAAAGTTCTTCCAATTGAATATAGAAACGAGCTGATTAAGAAGTACAGCGCCCCTCAATACAAACATATAGTTAAAGCGCTAGAAGATCCTGAATGGGACGAGGACCTTTGGCTCAAGTTTCTTAAACTAAATCATGAAATTGTTGATCTGTTACCTGGGCTAAAAAAATATGTCTGAATATGTACCGTATAGATTCCAAGCATTCAAAACAGTTATTAGAAATCCAAATGCAGAATTAATACATATGTTAAACGGTTGTTGTGGATCTCTAGAATTAGATGTCAGTCCCCCAAGAGATCAAGAGCAATATAACCACAATCACTTTCAGAAGTATGCTTGTATAAGATCAATTCAAGACTTTAGTTGCGAGAACCCTATAATATTATACGCGTTCTACAACAAATATGGACACATTGATTATGCAGTATCTACAGGCAAGACTCGGTGGGCTCTTTGGCACGGTACTAGAGATTGGGACCTTCCGGTACTATTAATCGATCATACATTTTCAAACCACGAACAGTACTTTGATGATCTAGAACCATATAACGAGCCTGTTACTTTCCGAAGCGAACCGCCAAATAATTATAGGACCAACCACAAGTTCTATATATTGGATGACGGAGAGGACTGGATCGGCGCAGAAAAACGATTGCTCTACGAAGGAGTTCATAACAAGTATTGGCACGAGTATCAAGTCTCTAGGGTAATTCTTCCACAGTTAAATGTTTTCTATAACGATGAGTTAATTCTTCAATGGGGCTTCGGTGACGATATTGTGTCTAAAACAATAAGTAATAAGTTCGATCTCGCAAAGGTTTGGTTGGATCATTTAGAAATTAGCTGTTGACCTTTCAGTCTTATGGTGTTATGTTTAAAGCAACATAGGAGATAGATATGATTTACGAACTTGATGGTGGCAATAGAAAGCAACAAAAAATAGTAGATGATGCTATGACCTTTGTTGACTCTTGTCTGAATCTCCCCGATAATATTCATGTTGAGATTGTTCTTGGCAATTTTCCATCCTGTGGTTGTATCTGTTTAGACACAGAAGACGGCATTGCCTACTTTCTCGTTGAGATAAATAATAGGCAGTCTACTGAAGAGCTCGTGATTGGAATCTTTCATGAAATGAAGCATGTAGAACAGACAGTAAATAAAAGGCTAGATGAAGGTAAGTGGCATGGAGTTGATCATTCAGACACTCCATATTTTGAACGGCCTTGGGAGATAGAAGCATATGCCTTCGAAGAAGAAACGTATAGTAAGTGGACCAATTGCTGAAAAAGCATTCTGGGACACTACTGATAAAAGTATTAATATGTTGGTGCCCTGGTATCTTATGGCAGCTTATGCATATTACGAACAAGATGATCCCATCCTCGAGGATATATCATTTGACAAGTGTGCACAGAAAATGCTAAGTAACTGGGATGATATAGAACACATGCACAAGCATCTAATCACGACAGATATGCTTAAAGCAGGTACCTTTATGGGAGATTATCCCAACATGGTCAAAGGTGCTGTAGATCAAATAAGGAAAGATATGCATGGATAGCGATAGTCCTTGTGATGATATAACAAAGAATATAAGTGGATGGATCAGAAAAAAAAGCGATGAAGATACAAATTAACTGTTGCCAACCATTCCTTTTAGTGCTATTATATTTGAATACACCCCCTAAGCCTCTTAACAATGCGCAACAGGGCTCACATCTACGGACGGTGAGGTAAATGGTTGTAGTGTGGCAGACTACGACAGTGGTGAGTAAGCTGGCATTGTAAGTCCTGGCGAAGGGCCATTCTCTTCGTGGTGTACACACAGGCTGATAAGCAGATAAAGATCGGGGCCTGTCCGGTCGTGCCCTGCCCCTTTTGCAAGGATATATATTATGACGCTTAAAGAAATTAAAAAAGTATTAAAAGACACTGGTATAGAATACTACGTCAAGGAATCAAAGGACGGATTTGCTAAAATCTACGTCCTGTATAACGAGGAACAATCTAATGATTAATAAAGCTACATATGTTTGCGCGGCATTAACAATTGCGATTGCAGTGCCCGTCTTTGCTGAAACAGTCGACGCAAAGATCGAAGATCGGTATACACAGATATCTGTTCAAGAACCACGGAATAAAAAAGACTGTGTTATGGTAAATGTTCCTGTATACGGCCAAGTAACAACAAAACCTAATGGAGCAGATGCTTTGATTGGTGGTATCCTTGGTGGGGTCATTGGCAATCAAATGGGCAATGGTTCTGGTAAAGATGTGATGACTGGGTTGGGTGCTATCTTTGGTGCTACACAGCTATCTAAGCCGCGTACAGAGACTGTAGTGACTGGCTATAAACAAGAACGTCAGTGCACGATGGTGACTAACTATGTGTCTGTGACCAAGACAGTGTATGACTATTCTGTTATTACGTGGACCCAAAACGGTACTACATATTCAGAAACATTTGAGAAATAAGTTAATGGTTCCTTAGCTCAGCTGGATAGAGCATGTCTCTTCTAAAGACAGGGTCATAGGTTCGAATCCTATAGGGATCACCAAAAGAATATAGGGGTGTAGCTCAGTGGTAGAGCAGCGGATTCCAAATCCGCGTGGCGGGAGTTCGATTCTCTCCACCTTTGCCAATTTAGGAAAGCAAGCATTGTGCTAGCTAAAGGAGAATAAGATGAAAGTTGGAGACTTATTAATTGAAGCCGCCTTGAAACAAGCGGAAGGTGAAGTTGCAGTACATAGAGCAAACATCGAAGTCTATAAGCAAATGCCCGCAGGCATTGGTGAACATTCAGATGTATGTGAAGCAATTATTGAAGAACTTGATAAACTAGCAGCAGCAGATGATCGTTTAGAAATGATTAAAAAATATTTTAGCATGGAATGATGCTTACAGGGTGTAGCTTAGTCTGGTAAAGCGCCTGGTTTGGGACCAGGAGACCGTAGGTTCGAGTCCTACCACCTTGACCAATTAATAAATATATTTCTAGCTGTTAGCGATAACGCTAGCGCTAACACTTCTATAAGTACTTCTTTACTCAGGAGTTGCCAATGTGTTCACCAAAAGTGCATAAAGAAGCTAATCTATATTACTGGTTGGTAAAAGGTCGGCTTATTCCAGAATGCTGGTCTGATGCAGAAGTTGAAGGCATACACAAGTCGTACTTTAAAAGGCTGTGGGGAAACCATGAAAATATGGTCCACGCAGAAGGTTTTGAATTAGCGTACAGTGAACTGATGAGTGACGATCTATCAAAGGTAGCAGTACTCGGCTACGATTAAAGAAAGATTATATTATGGATTTGCTGAAGACACAAATAGCAAAAGATGCATATAGTAAGGGTAATAATATTACCCATGCTCTAAAAGGTAAAACGCCTGCTCCTAATACACCAGAGATTGTTGCTATTGCACATGATCTTCAAGCAGGCAATATGCCAACATATTCCACCAAGATGTTAAATGACAGAGCTGAAGAAATAGCCATGGCTATCAACGACTATCTAATGGACGATTCTGCATTGCTCGATGTTGGTACTGGTGAGATGTTAATGCTAGACCTTATCATGTATAAACTAGAGTATCCGTGTAGAGAAGTATTTGCTTCTGATCTTAGTTGGTCTAGATTACAAAAGAGCTGGAGCAAATGGCTGTCAGCCACCAAATTTGTTTGTGATAATGTAGAAATTCCACTACCTACAAAAAGCATAGACATTATTATGTGTGATAATGTAATGATGTATGAACAAGAAACTCGAGTCACAGATGTAATCCATGAGCTGTTTAGAGTATCAAACGGCTATGTGGTCTTTGTAGAACCTAGTTATGAACTCAGCAACGCTGAAGGTAGAGAGCGGATGCTCGAGCATTCATACCTTCATGAGCACATACTCAAACTAAACATTGAAGCATTGGACGGCGAGATAATACACTCGGTTGTACTCAAGAATAACTACAAGGACATAATGCCCAATCAGATCTGGGTGGTCAAAGTACCTGAGACCAATTACATATCAAATTGGCCGGAGGCAACTGTTCCTGGAACAGATTATCCATTAAACGGTGACCTATTTTCAAAAGACCTGCTTGTGAGCTTTCCTACAATAGATGGCATTCCAATACTACTCAACGATAAAGCTGTATTAACTTCTAGTCGCGATAAATCTTTGTAAGATGTTCTTCGAACGCTTCTACTTTCTCTAACCTATCAGGCCAAAGAATATACTCCTTTTCAGGATTCTTCTTTAGATTGTTTAGCAGAGGAATAATAGCATTGTACAGCTTATCCAATCGCTCTTGTGTTGTATTGGCTTCTTCTTTAGCCTTAGTAGCTGTTGCAACAGCCTTTTGTGAATACTCTAGCTCGTCTTCAGTGACTGCCGTAAACCCAAAATCAAATATGTCGGACATTATAATACCTTTATGTTAAGGATATAAATAACTATTTATAGATGGAGTAAACTATGAGTCACTATGAAAGATACAATATGAGTCACCAACTAGAGTTTGAATTTATGAAAAATACTCTAGAATGCGGGTGTTCCGGTGCAGGCGGGTGTCAATGCTCAATCCCTACTCAGACTCTTGTTGCTCACAATAAAACAATTGAAGTTCAAGAGCGATATGAAGATTATATTAGACGCAAGGTGGCGGAACTTGATAAACAACAACTTATTTAGAATCAATAGACCTGGCTGGGCCAACCTAGCTTTACGCAATTCTAGAATTAAAGATGGATACTTAGCGCTCGATCGCAATGAAAATCAGGATAGTATTCTTATTGATCAGATAGGTACAATTCTTAGGACCGCGTTGAAAGTTGATCTTTTGCACGTGTCAAGGTACATGGATTACTACGACACTTATCAGCTGCTGGCTGAGCATTTTGCCGTGTCCGTAGATAACATTTTAATAACAAATGGCTGTGATGAAGCCATGCGCCTGACATTTGAAGCGTGTCTAAATGAAAGAAAAAGCATCGGATATAAGATGCCAACGTATAGAGGCGTTGTAAATAATAGTGCTGACCTTACCGACTTTGTAATGTCAGACATCGTTGGCTGCCCTGCTGTATGGTATTTGTGTAGTCCAAACAACCCCGATGGTAAGGTCACTCCTGCAAGCGAAGTAGAGAAGCTGCTGATTGACTATCCAGACACAATGATCTTTCTCGACAATACGTATGCAGACTATTGTGATGAATCGTATGATTATCTTATCAAATATGAGAACATAGTAATTGGTAAGAGCTTTTCCAAGAGCTGGGGATTAGCTGGAGCTAGGTTTGGTGTAATGTTGTCTCATAGTAATAATATTACACAAATAGCTAAGATTAGACCTATAATGAGCGTCAGCAGCATCACATTGCAACTAGTTAATTACCTGTTGCAGAACTATAACATTATTCAAGATAGTATTGAGCGCAACATACGTGGGATGCACCACGTTCGCAAATACTTTGGTGATGTGGTGAACCAACCACATATTAATCATGTAGAGATCCCTTGGGCCGAGGAATTTGCCACTGAGCTGCATAGCAAGAAGATCTTGTTTGGCCACGATCAGCCACAGGGAGAATTTGGTAAAATTAGATTGACTACAATGCCAATATGGCAATTTGATCAAATATTTAAATGACGGCTATAATTGCCAAGATTAGAAAAGAAGTAGTTGACGTTATCGACACTACGAACCCAGCTTTGCTAGGTTTGGCTTATGTGGAAATTAACCCTACCGAACTCTGCAACAGGACATGTAGCTTCTGTCCTCGCCACGATCCAAAGCTCTGGCCCAACCTCAATCTAAATATGAGTGTGCGCCAAGCGTATGATTTGGCAGATCAACTCGATGACGCTAATTATCAAGGGTGGGTGGCATTCTCTGGTTATGGTGAACCTACTCTCAATCCCAACATACTAGATCTTATCAAAGCGTTTGCAAACTATCCTGTGGAGTTAATTAGTAATGGAGATAACATTCTAAAAGGTAAGATACATGTTGATGATTTAATTGATG
>ENA-OSJC01001604-OSJC01001604.1-marine-metagenome-genome-assembly--contig:-NODE-1604-length-18248-cov-4.994827_pt1 | contig 18248 bp, 15 predicted proteins | sample MGYA00237885_ERZ534234 | MGnify/ENA primary metagenome ERZ534234 (study PRJEB26413, sample SAMN06343907) | marine metagenome | isolation source: coastal waters | place: Atlantic Ocean: West Antarctic... | reverse complement strand
AAAAAATCTAATAGAATTAAAAAAAAGATTAACAGAAATTTTGAACTGTATGAATTTATAAAAAATAAAAATAAGAGATTTGATTACGAAATAATTAATAAAAACAAAATAATATTAAAAATGCCAATGATTAAAAGCCTTAGAGTTAGTTTATCGAGCATTATATTTTTAAATAATGATATCTTTGACCAACTAGATAAAATTTATTCAAAATATCATTTCATTGTTAAAACTTCAAAAAGGAATGCAAATTTCCTTGAAATTCAAGAATTTTTTCAAGAAACTAAAATTAAATATCCAAAAAGTGAAGTATTCAGTGATTTTATTAATTTAATTAATAAGTGTCAAAAATCTGGTGAAAATATTAATTTAATCTCTCCAGTTTGCCCAGATTACTCTTACAAAAAATTATCTCAAAATTTTTATACTTTTACATTTAAATCTCTAAATCAAAAAATTGGCTTAGTTGCAAAAAATATTATTTTAAATAATAAAAAAATTAAAATATTCTTTAATAAAATAAATTGTAATTTTAATCAAAAATTATTAGTTGGTGATTTTGAAGCTTATGAAAAACAAAATCTTAAAAAACTAAAAATAAATCAAGAAGAGTTTTTAAAAAGAACTTGCAGTACGCAAAAAGCAATAGATGAATTATTAAATGCAGATAATTCATTTTCATTTTTAGATATTTGTGGAGGGTTTGAAAAATGGAAAGAAGTAAAAAATAAATTTGAGCAAAAATTTTCAAATTTTGATTTTATGAATGCAAATATAGATAAAGATGATTTTTATAATATATTACTAGCAAGAGAGAAAATTTATAAAAATTGGTATCCAGGTTTATCTCAAAAAGAAAATGAGAAAATGTTAATTTCTCAAGCTGCAGAATATGCCGCTATGGGATATTTCATTTCACGTAAGTATACTAATTCTATTGTGATTGGATCTGATCATCATGTGATGTCTCCATTTTATAGAGCTTCAAGTAAAAATCTTGTGGTTCTCTATATTCAAAAAAACTACACTACTTAAATGCTAGTAAAAAAATTTTATTCCAAGTTAATTAATAATTTAAATAGTAAATTATTTTTTTATACACATAATGGAGTTAATAAAACTTATATTGATTTAAAAGAATTAATCTTAAAATTTTTTAATTTCAGAAAAATATTTCCCAAAGATAAACAAAATAAAATAATTTTATTATCTGAAAAATCATTTGAAAATTACTCTTTTATAATATCTATATTAATTTCTAATAATATTTGGATACAAGTAAATAAGAACACCCCATTAGAAAGAATAAAAGAGCTGGAAAAAAAAATAAGTCCTGATGTAGTTATTATAGATAAAATAAATTCTTATAAAAACATAGCACTTAAAAATTTTTTTTTAAAAAAAAAAATAAAGGTTTATACCTTTAATGATATATTAAGTGTTAAAGCTGAAGTCACAAATTTAGATTTAATTCGTAATGAAAATGATTGTGCTATGTCTTTTTTCACATCTGGATCTACAGACTCTCCAAAAAGTGTGTTTATAACAAATAAAAACTATATTTCTAGTTTATTTGGACAGTTAAAGAAATTATACCCAGAAAACGAGAGGTATATATTTGGAGACTTTCATGACAATTCTTTTATTATAATATTAAATATACTGTTGCCTTGTATTTATACCCAAAGCACTATTTCACCTGCCATAACCTTGAAAGAAAATTTCTTTTTTTTAGACCATATAAAAAAAAATAAGATTAGTGTTTTAATTACAGTTCCGTCTAATATTAATAAAATTAAGAGTTATAATAAAAATAAAGAAATAAAGTCTTTAAAAAAAGTCATAATGTGCGGTGAAACTTTTTATTCAGATATATTACTTTATATTAACAAAATTTTTCCAAATTCAGAAGTCTATAACAGTTATGGAAGTACTGAATTATCACCTTGGGTATTTTCATATAAATTCTCAAAGAAACATTTAAGTTTGATTGAAAAAAAAGGAATAGTTCCAATAGGAAATGAATATTTTAATGTTAAGTACAGTATAAATAAAAAAAAAGAACTCAATATAGATGGTCCAATGGTTGCTCATGGCTATTCACAAAATAAACTAAATAAAAATATATTTATAAAGAGAGGTAATAATTGGACATACAATACAAGTGATATTGCTGAACTTGAAAATGATTTAGTTTTTATTAAAGGTAGGTCAGACTCTGTCGTAAAAATAAATGGATATAGAATAGAAATGCTTGAAATAGAGACACAACTAAAACCAAATTTAAAAATAAAAAATTGTTTTGTTTTTATTGAGCAAATTGACGTTTATGAGAAGATCATAGTAGCAGCTATTGAAATGAATTTGAATAATAAAAAAAAAGATTATTTATCTAAATATTTTAGAAATTATCTTAGTAAAAAATTACCTTATTATATGTTACCTAAAAGATTTATTTTTTATACTAGGTTTCCTTTTAATAAGAATGGAAAAATTGACAAAGCAAAAATTAAAAGAATTAATTAAAAATTTTTTTTGACAAAACTTTTTCATTAAAGAATTTTATTTCATCTAGATAATTAACAAAACTAAAAGCCGCTCCTGAAAATTTAGCATTTTGAACCTCTCTTAGTTGTTCAGCAACAGAATTTGGATCACCTTTTATTATTGTAGAGCCACAAGAAGAAGCAATAATATCAGATTTATTTTTCATAATTTTGTATAATGGGCCTTTCTTCGCTTTAGCAACATTTACTATAAAATTTTCAGTTGCTTTTTTGTCCTGTTTTTTTCTTGAGTAGTAATCATGAAATTCGTTAGCCTCAGATTTTGATTTTCTACAAATTATATGAATTGGTGCAAATAATTCAATTTTTTTATTATTTTTAGTACTTTCTTCTAGTATTTGAGAGTTTCTTATTTTTGTTTTTTTCAAATCTTGGAACATTGTAAATAAATAGTCACAATTTTTTAGAGCAAACTTTCTTCCACCTTCTGAATAAGCTGCGGACATTAATTTAAATTGATTTTTCAAAATTTTAGGATTGCACTGAGCATTTTTAATGTCAAAGAAATCACTTTTGAAACTAAATTTTTTAACTTTTGGATTAGTAATTTTGTTAAAAATTTTTAGCCATTCTAATCCATACCTGTATCTACTGTCATCTTTATAAATTTTGTCATTATTTCTAAACATTTTAAATTCTGATTGGTTCCAACCGCAAACCACATTAAGACCAACTCTACCATTTGTAAGTTTATGGTTAGTTGCAATAGCTCTCGCCGCAAATACAGGGTGGATAAATGGAACATGTATTGTTGAAAAGAAATAAAGTTTTTTAGTGAGAGCTCCAAAGTAACCAGAAAAAGTCAGGGTTTCATATGAAAGAGAGTTTGGGTCAGATTCTCCATCCCAGCCTTTCCATTTAGATAGTGGTAAAATAAAATCGATATTATTATCGCAGTATTTTATTAATTCAGTTAATTCATCAACTTTAGCTGACCATTTTTCTTTAGCTGTAGTTAAGCTTAAGCCACTATCTGAATTTATACCAAATAATCCAATTTTAAATTTTTTTTTCATTGTAAGTGTTTTATCTATTTAAAATTATTTTTTTAACAGTTTTTTTTATTGTTATTATTGAAAAATTAACATCCAGTGTTTCTATTTTCATTTTAATCTTAAAAAATTTTTCTATTTCAGATATGATCTTAATATAATCAAGTGAATCAATCATTCCATTTTTGTATAATTTTAAATTTTGGTCTTTTTTCGATATTTTTTTTTGATATTTTTTTAAAACTTCATTTATAATTTTGAATATTTGATCTTCAATCTTATCTTTTTTTATCATATTATTATTTTCTACATACTTTCTAAAAATTCTTTAATTACTTTTTTGACAATAAATGCTTGATAGTTTTATTTTTTTTGTAAATTGGTACAGCTGGATTTCCCACAAAAACATACCCAGATTTTAATATGCCTTTTACAAGGCTGTATGATCCTATTGAACTGTAATTGCCAACTTTGGTTCCTGGCATTATTGTTGTATTTACTCCTACATTAACTGCCTTACCAATTATTACCGACCCATTATGTGTTAATTTTTTCCCAGAAGTGGTTGGATTGGTTACACTTCTGCCACTAAAATCATCATTTACACTTAATATTGTAACACCAAGGCCTATACCTGAGTAATCTCTCATTGTTACCCCAAATCTACCGTTGATAAAACAAAAAGAAGCTATGTGCACATTCGATCCAATCTTTAGGGTGTTTTTTTTATCTCCAGCAATCAAGATTGAATAATTGTCTATTCTTACATTATTTTTGATTTCTATATTTTTTGCATTTACAATTGTACACAGTTTAGAAATTAAAACATTTTTTCCACACTTCTTGAATTTTAACTTTTTTAAAGAATTAGAGTCTAAATAGCTTGTATTTAGTGAATTTTTTTTTAAATCTAACATAGGTAAATCTTATCAACGTCTACAATATAAGTATATTGAAATTTCAAATAAGTTAAATTAAATTGACTATAATCATTTTAGGTATTATTTTAATTTCATGAGTTTCTACTCATAATTATTACTTTTTTTATTTTTTTACGCTCTATTTTTTTTAGATAACAATTGTTTGACTATTTCTACATCTGATTCTATAGAATATCGATATATTAAGATTTATACAAATAACCATAAATCAACATTGTGAAATATCCAATCATTAAAATGACTAAAAAATTTTTAATAGTTAGTGTAACTTTAGTTATACTTGTAATAGCTATCTATTCACTCATAGGTTCCACAATTGGAAATCCAGATTTTGTAAAATTAAAAGCAAAAATTCCTGATTATTTTGGCTGGAAAGCGGTGGTAAAAGAATTATTATATAGTAGCAAAGTAAAATATAATAAAGATAGAACCCTTAGAAATCCAAAAAAAACTAAATACTATAATATTTCTTCTGATGGAAATAATGTATTTAAATTAAAAAATAATAATCAATTATATATTACTACTAAAACTAAAGAGATTTATCATCGTACTTCAAAAATAAAAAAATCAATTTTTATCACTGGTGTTACTAAAGATAAAAAAATAAAATGCTTCAAGTCAAGCTTTAAAGTAGATATTATAATCAATATTAAAGAATTTAATAAAAAATGTGAAAATGCTATTTTTTTGATTGGTGAAATAAAAGAAAAAAAGCATGATACTGTCTCTTTTTTCTTTGGATTTCCATCTGAAAGACAAGAAACTAAAAATTTGATGGTAATTTCTACTACTAATTTTTATAATTATACATCTAATCAATATAATAAAAATTTATATAATAGTGAGTCAAATTTTTATGGTAACTTAAATAATTTTCCATCAACTAATCAAGAGCAACCTCTTTGGATAAGAGAGACTAGTCAAGTCATTTGGAATATTTCAGAACTTTTACCAGATTTTGATGTCATAATGGATTATGAGTTAGAAGACATCTCACTTGAAAAATATAAGTCAATTATTTTTCCAATACATCAAGAGTATATTTCAAAAAATATTATGAATAAATTAATTACTTTTTTAAGTGAAACAAAAAACAGTAAAATTTTTTTAGCAGGAGGAGACGTTTTTCAGAGAGAAGTTTTGTTTGATATAAAAAGTAAGATAATTGAAATAACATATTTGAAAAACTTAGGAACGCCAGGAACTTATATTGATCAAAAAAAGCATGATATAAATCAACGTTTTATTAAAGATTCAGATGTAACGTGTAGTTTTGTGGGTAATAAATATATAATAATAGGGGAGGTAGCAATACCTGCAAGTACCAATGTTAAAGGGTATTTTAATAAGATAATATGTGATGATAAAGATAATACGGTAATTCCCGCGTTAACTACTAGAACATATAATAATAATGGAATTTTAATACACATAACTTCCGAAGGTGTGGCTCAATATTTTTCTGATATTCCCTATTTAAAAAAAAAAATTGCTAACTTACTAATGCATTAATAGTTTAAAGAACTATTAAATCTTAATAATAAAGATTTATATTTTTTCTATCTCGAGCCTCTGAATACATTGGGAAATTAAGTTTTTTTGTTCTTTTAAGCTTTGTATCTGTAATTGTATTAAAAATTTCATTCTCTGTATTAGCTAATAACTTATTCTTTTCAAATCCTTCTCCCCAAAAATATTTGGTATTTAATAATTGAGATATTTTCATTTTTTTATTTTTTATCAATACTGACGGGTAAAGTATTTTCATATTTTTTTTATTATTTTCAACAAAACTATTACAGAAGGGAAAAGCATCTAGTACAGAAAAAGCTTTTCCAATTACAGCAAAAAAAATAGTTATTCCTGAATGCTGACATATATTCAGACTTGAATTTAACATCAAATATAAATGTATTTTATCAATTTCAATTTTATACTCCATATCTTCAACAAAAATAATATTTTTTTTATCAATAATTTTTTTATTAATAGTCGCTTTATTGCTAGCTCCCCTAATAAAAACTACGTAATTTTTACTAATCAACCAATTTATAGTTTTGATATAATTTTCTTCTTTGAATGAATTTCGTAAAGTATCATAATAAAATTCTTTACTTTTAGATAAGTTAGAAAAATTCTTTCTAAATACAATATTAGCAATCTTTTTATTTTTTAAATCAATATTTATTGCCTTTAAGGCTTCAATACATTTTTTTTCCTCATCTTTTGGTAGTTTATGAGAAAGCAAACTTTTTTTTAGTATTTTGTCTAAAAATATAGTCGGCATCCTTTTTTCTAATTTTTTTGTATTCTCGTGATACATTACATATTGATGTTTAATAGTTTTTAAAGACATTTCATAAAGATCACCCAGAGTAAAAACTTTTTTCTTATAAATTAATGTAATCATACCCATTGATTTATTAGATGCATCACAAGCAATTTTAGCAATAGGTCTAGTTCTAAATACCATCAACTTTGTTGTAAAATATTTTTGATAAATCTTAAATAAATGATTGTTTGTTCTACTTTTCACAGCATACTCAAAGCAAAAAAATTTACCAAACTTTTTTGGAAATCTTGCAATTAGTTCAAAAGCAATAATTTGATGACCAAAACTACCAGTATGATTTAAAAAGATATTTTTTTCCTTTATGAAAAAAAACTTAAATAAAAAATAAATAAAGAAAAACAAGAAATAAAATAAATAGGCTAACATTAAATATATTTCTTTAACATGAAATCTTGATAATGTTTTTAAGATTGAGCTCATAAGATTTTATTTATTGGTTGAGTTGTTTATTTAGTATAATTTTCTTATGCATTTATACTCAATGAAAATAAATTTCAATTTTAATAATTAGGTTATATCTCAAATTATTATGCTTACTCTATCAATCTTTTTGATTAATTATTATATATATTTGATATATTTCATAAAATTTAATATAAAGCGCGTTAAAATTATAATTCATGTCATTATCTTCTTTTTTAAAAATTAATAGATTAATTCTTTTTTTACTAATCATCTTGATTGGAGTAGCATTTTTTTTAAAGTATTTTTCATCTCAAGGTATTAAAAACAAAATTGGCAGGATTTTTATTTATGATAGACTCAATAAAATAGAGCAAGAGTTGCTTCAACAAAAAAAAATAGCTAATACTTATTTTGATACTATAAAAAAATTAACAAACAACTATCTACTAGAAGAAGAACTCTTAATCAGCAAAACATTTGGAAACTTTGTTAAAAAAAGATTTAATATCGAAGATAAATTTTCTGAAGAATATAAAAGTTTGCGGAGTAGGTGGAATGTTTTAGAGAAGTTTAATGATAATGTTATTTTAACATATCATGATGGATCAACTATTTATTTCAAATCAAGTGATCTAGATAGAAGTCTACTAGATATAAATCAAATTAGTACTAACTTAAGCAATTTTTTAAATAACAAAAATAATAATGTTTTAGTTGGTGTGAGAGATACTTTTCTACATGAGGATGGTAAGCTGTATGTTTCTATTCTTCAGGAGATAGAAGATTGTACTAGAATTATTGTAGTTAGATCAAAAATGAATTTAAAAAATATGAATTTTGAAGTTTATTATGAGCAACCAAACGATTGTTCATCAAGAATTGTTAAAATAAAGGATAGTTGGACTGCGGGAGGTGCTCTAAGTGCAAGTTGGAATGGTAATATTGCCTTATCTATAGGAGATTTTAATAGTTTGGTTGACGCACAAGAAAATAAAAATTTATTAGGTAAAATTATAGAAATTAATTCCTCAGGTAAAATTAATAAAATTTTAGCCTTAGGATTGAGAAATCCAACAAGTCTTCATTTGGAAAAAAATAATCTTTTTATAACAGTAATTGGCCCTGAGTCTGGTGATGAAATTAACCATATAAATTTAAAAGATAATTTACCAGTTAATTTTGGGTGGCCCTATGCAACATATGGAAAACATGACTTCAAGGTTGATTTTGAATATGGTAAAAAACATGAGTCAAAAGGTTTTAAAGAGCCATTATTTTATGGAACCCCAAATAATTCAATGACCCCATCCCAATTGATATTTTCTGGACATTTCTTTTTAGATTCTGATCATGTAATTGTTGCAACGTTAAAAGAAAGAAGTTTAATGATATTTAAGCTTGTTAAAAATACAGAAGGAAAATTAAAAAATTTAGATTTATTAGAAAAAATTTTATTTGATACTAGGATTAGAGATTTATTAATTATAAATAATAAATTAGTGATATCAATGGAGGATCAAGTAGAATTAGTTACTCTTAGTCGTTAAAAATCTCTCAAGTTTTTAGTCAAGATATTTAATGTCAAAACAAAGTGTATTATTAATTATATTTTTGAAGTATTTTATCAATTATACTCTTACATGAAAAAAACCCAGAAAATTAAGATGAAAAAAACATTTATTGTAGCAATTGCACTAATAGTAATTATTTCTCTTGGCAAATTATTTGATGAGAGATATCGCTATCAATATTCAGCTATATTTTATAAATGGGGTTCAGCTCTAAGACTATTTAATGATCAGAAAATTTATATAAATACCTCATCTAATAATGCCTTATCATTAAAAAAAAATTCAAAGATCTACATAAACTTTAAAAATTTTGATAAATCAGAAGTTGAATTGAGTATTTTTAAAGTTTCAATGAATAATGCCTACCTTAGTGACCTACATCCTAGCAAGTATCATAGGTATATTAGTGAATTTTCAAAAGATAAAAAATGTAATGTGATAAAATTTGATCAAAATGATCATTTTGTGAAAAATTATAAAATTGAAAAACTTTTAGGACCAGACTGTTACAATGGTTCATCAAATGAAGCATTTATTTATTATGGAGAAATAAAAATTATTAATAATCTTAGTAAAAAAGAAATTTTTTGGTCAAATTTTTATCAGGAATTATTATCACTAACTAAGAGATATCACAAATTTTCTAATCACGGACATAAAAAATTAGTAGAAAAGGAAATCTATACATTTTATTTTAATTTAGAGAAAAAAACCCTTTCTAAAAATTCAAAAACTCTCTTTATTTTACCAGCAATTACTTTTTTTAATTATTTTAGTTCCGAAAGTGTAAATAATTTTACAACTGGTATTAGAAGCAATAATGATTATTTTTTTCAATCTACTAACACAATTCCGATACATAAAAATACCTATATTACGGCTGACCCAAAGCTTTTACAAAAAAATAAAATGATTTATTCAATTTATTCAAAATATAAAGGGGATATGAATGTTATTTATGATTTTGATTTGACAGATAAGATGATTTTAGATCATGATGTAATAGTATTTCCTTGGCACCTTCAGTATTATGATAAAAAATATTCACTTCAAAATATTTTACATAAACTAAAAGATTCCAATAAAGAAAAAATTATAATTAGTCATAGTCCTTCAAATTTTCAGAGAGAAGTAAATTTATTTAAAGATCAATTTAATGACTTATATGGAATAGAATTCACCCATAGTAGAGTCGCAAATCAGTTAGTTCTATCAAGAAAAATATGTAACTTTAATGAAGAATTCAATCTTACTAAAAGAGTTTCTAACATGGAGGGCTTCACACTTTTAGAAAAAAAAAATGATCAAATTAATTGGGATTCAGACAGTCATTACTTTAATTTTAAATGTGATGGGAAAGATAATATTTTATATCCATTAATTAACAAAAAGAAAAAAAATAATATAATATTTGTAGAATTTAACAATGCATCAACTGGTAGAATAATTTTACATTCAAGTATTTTAAAAAATTTTTTTAGTGAGGTTTTAAAAGTAAATTGATCATATAAAATATTAATATTAAATTAATAGAGTTAATATATTTTTTTAACTTGTTCATATAAAGTTTGATTATTTTTAAATAAAAATTTGATTCCAGATTTTTTAGCTGCTAATTGGTCAGTGTTTTGATCTCCTATCATTACACAATTTTTTTTTAAAAGACCCCAGTCTTTTATAGCTTTAAGCAGCATTCCTGGTTTGGGTTTTCGGTAAATAGAGTTTTTATTATATTTTTTTATTTTCGCATTTTTTATATAAGGACAATAATAAATATCATTAATATAGGAGGAATTTTTTTTTTTTATTTTTAAGCAAAAGTTTAAGTGCAACTTATTTAAATTATTTTCGGTGATCATTCCCCTTCCAACCGCAGATTGATTTGTGATAATAATCACAAGAATATTTTTTTTATTCAAATATTGAATGGCATTTTCTACGCCAGGCAAGATTTTGAATTTTTTTTGTGAGGTTACATAGCCATCTAACTTATTAATTACACCATCGCGATCAAAAAATACGCATTTTTGACTATTCTCATCTTTTTTAATTTTTGAACGATATAATTTTAAGTTTTTTTTAATACCAATATCAATGAAATAACTATTAAAATTAAACCCAACTGTTTTTTTATCTAAAATAATTTTTGGTAGTATTTGATCTTCTAAAGAAATTTTTTTATTTGAGATTAGTTTAAAAATATTCTTATCAAAAATGTAAACTCCAGAATTCATGAGCCCATTATCTTTTTTAAAAGATAAAATATTTTTTTTTGAAATACTTAAGTTGGCTAGTTTTTTATTTGATTTATAATTAGTATTTTTTACTAAAGCCATTGAACAAAAAAAATTTTTTTTTTTTAAAAAGAAAGAACTTTTCTTAATAAAAACTTGAAGGTCTAAATCAAAATTACTATCCCCATTAAATACTAAAAAATTTGAATTAATTTTATTTTTAAGTTGATTAAGACAGCCTCCAGTTCCAAGAGTTTTTTTTTCTACAATCACTTTAATTGTTGAAAATAATATTTTTTTATTATGATATTTTTTTTTGATAACATCACCCTTGAATCCAGCCATGAGATATATTTCTTCAAAGTAATATTTTGATAATTTTTTTAAAATTAAGTCTAAAAATGTGGATTTACCAATTCTAATTAATGGTTTGGGTGTTTTTTTAGTAAGCTCTTTTAATCTACTACCTTTACCACCAACTAAGATGACAGCATGCTTTATCATAAATTTTTTTATGTATTTATATTGAATTAAAATAAATATACCTTAAAAAAGTTTAAAGTTTAATTAATATATGCATCTCTTATGGTTTATGATCTTGTAATAATTGGTAATGGAATGGTTGGTTCAATGTCATGCCATGAATTATCTAAGAAATTCAAAAATAAAAAAATTGCTTTTATTTCACCATCAAACAGATCGGGTTCAGCCTCAAAAGCAGCAGGAGCAATGCTTAATGTATTAGCTGAAGTAGATTATGGTTTAGTAAAAGATGATTATCAAGACCGAAAAATAAATTTAGGTTTAAAAGCTCAAAAAAGTTGGGATAATTTTATAAAAGACAATCAAATATTTAAAAGTATTAAAACAGCTGATGACACAATTGTTTACTTATCTGAAAATGCAACAAAATTAGAAAAAAAATGTTTTGAGAGAATTGCTCATTATGTAAATATAAACAACAGAAATTCGAACAAAACTTATAAGACCAAGTATTTTAAAAAACAAATATCATTTCTTGCAAAAACTATTTTAATTAAAAATGAGGGTGCCATAGATACCCAGGAATTTTTTAGAATTTTCGATAAAAAAATAAAGAATAAAGGAAATGTTAAAATTTTTACTGAAACTTGTAACAAAATTCAAAGAATAAAAAAAAATTATCAGTTAATCTTATCTTCCAAAAAAAAAATTATTACTAAAAAAATAATTTTATCAACTGGTGCAAATATAAAGAAAACGATAGGAGGCCTTGGTTCTAAAATTCAAGATATTTTTTTTGGAGTAGGAACTGCTTTTAGCGTAGATAGTGAAGCTAGTGAAATAACACTACCCAAAAGAACAGTCGTAAGAACACCAAATAGAGGTAGCACGTGTGGAGTGCATTATGTTCCAAGATTAAATAATAACTACTATTTAGGAGCAGGTAGCTTTATATCAAAAAAACCTATCTTTAATCCAATGGCAGCTACACTGGAATACTTACTTAGCACTTCAAAAAAAGAATTTTTAAAATCTTTCGGTAAAGGTAGAGTTAAAGTTGATATTGGTTTTAGACCAATGAGTTTTGATGGCAAACCACTTATAGGAACATTAAAAAAAGATAAAAATATATTTATTGTAAGTGGAACAAAAAGAGATGGACTAACTTATTCTACTGAAATTGTAAAATTTATATCAAAATGGTTTAATGATGAAAATATTCCAAATAGTAAAAATGAATTTTTAGGATGGGAGCCTGAGAGGAAACCAATCACTTATGTGAATAAAAATTTTGCAATAAATGCATATATTGAAAATAAATTAGCTGGATTGATAGAACACAAAGAAGCAAAAAAAAATGAAAAAAAGATAAGAAAAGAATTATTAAATGAAGCTATAATCATGCATAAAAAAATTATTAAAAAATATAAATTACCCAAAAACTTTGGAGTACACCCGGAAATACTAAATGTTATTTAATATTTATAGAATAATTTTTTATATTTTAATTCCATATCATTTAGCCATTATTTTATTTTTTTTTATAAAAAATTCTAAATTATTTAAAAATCATATCATTTATCCTTTTTTTATTAATAGTTTTGGTCATCAGGTAATGGGTTATGACATAGCCTCACGTCTTTACTATCCAAAAGTAATATCTCTAATAGAAATTCATGACCCAAGAAACAATAAATATCTTAGTGAATGCTATACTAATTTAGATAAGTTTCAGCTTAATTTGGATAATACTTTATGGCCACTTTTTACCTATGGAAAATTTGTAAAAACATCTTACAAAAATTTAATTTATACTCTTCTAAAAACTATAAATTTGTTTAAAATTAAAAAAATTTTTTTATTAGAACACTTAAAACTTTATAAATGGCATAGTGCAAATAAAATACCTTTAAATCATTATGAAAATATCTCAGATGAAATTAAAGAATATAATGGACTGACAGGGTTTACAAAAATTATTAACTCTAAAATTGGAAAGAAACCAGAATTACCAAAAAAATATTTAAAGTTGGTTTCCAAAGAATTAATCAAAATAGATAAAAGTTTTTTTAAAAAAAAAACTTATACAATTTTATTTAGAAAAAATAGAACAAATGAGTACTATGATAAAATGAGGAATGGTGGGGATGAAAAAAAATATCTAAAAATAATAAATAAACTAAATAAACTAAAACACAATGTTGTTCTAACAGGTGATTTTAGTAAAAAATTTTTAATTGGAAAACAATTTATTAATATTAAAAATAAATTGCAATTTAGCAATATACCATCTGAAATTTTAAACTTATATTTTTTAATGTATAGTGATTATGTTATTACACAACACTCGGGTGCCAGTCTTATTTCTAATGCACATGGAAAACCCCTCTCAATTCTTGTTGATGCATTTCCATTTTTTGTAGGTACTCATCTAAGAAAAGATAGACTTTTGTATAAAAATATATTTTACAAAAAAAAGATCATTAATATTAAAAGTGTTTATGAAAATAAAAAACATCGGTTATTAAGTCTTGGTAAGTGTAAAAAAGAAGATGGATATATAATTAGAGAGAATACTGGAGATCAAATTTATAAAGCAGTGTTTTCTCCAAAGTTTACTAAAATTAAGTTTGATAAAGACATAATGATACATTATACAAAATCAAAAATTTTAAATATACCTTATAAAAATAATGAAAAATCAATTAATAAATGATCTTAAGTTGAATTTACAAGTATTTATTAAAATTAAAAAAAAATAATCATTAGCATCATGGAAATACAAAATCTTTTTATAGATAGCCGAAAAAATTTAAAAAAAAAAGATATGCGGTTTTCTCATATGTCTGAAATTACAAAATCAAATCCATTCAAGACTCTCTCAAAAAAAATAATTAATAGCTATACAAAATTTGGCTTTGACTATTTTGATAATAAAAATATTGGTGTTGGTTATGGAGGATACAAGCATGACAATAGATTTAAAATTCCAGTTAAAAAGATAATAAAATATTTTAATTTACCAAAAAAATCTAAAGTACTAGATGTAGGCTGTGCTAAAGGTTTTTTATTGGCTGAATTTCAAAAACACTTTTTTGATGTTTATGGGGCTGAAACTAGCAATTATGCCATCAAAAATAGTTTACCATTTATTAAAAAGAATATTTATAAAAAAAATTTATGCAAAACACTTTTTTTTAAAAAAAAATTCTTCGATTTTATAATTTGTAAAGATATGTTGCCACACTTGAGTAAAAACGAAATAAAAAAATTGATAATTAATATTAATCATGTAGCAAAGAATACAAATAATATTTATTTAGTTATTCATATTCCTAGATCAAATGATTATAAAAAAAATTATAAAAATTGGGATATTACCCATAAAACAATTATGACTAAGAATGAATGGTTAATTTTTTTAAAAAGTAATAATTTTTTAGGCAAAATATCTTTTAAGGAGTTAGTTTAAATGAATGTATTAGTGATTGGTGGGGCTGGATACGTTGGGACTATTTTAGTAAATAAACTTTTAAAATTAGGGCACCAAGTAACTTGTTATGATCTAATGATTTATGGTGCTCATTTTTCAGATCACAAAAATTTAAATTTAGTTAAAGGAGATATTAGAAATTTAGAACTTTTAGAAAAAAATATAATTAGCCAAGATTGCATTATTCATTTAGCGTGTATTTCAAACGATCCTAGCTTTGAATTAAATCCAACACTTGGAAAATCTATAAATTATGATTGCTTTGAACCATTGGTTAAAATGTCAGTCAAACATTCGGTAAAAAAATTTGTATATGCTTCATCTTCAAGTGTTTATGGTGTTAAAAGTGATTCAAATGTTACGGAAGAAACATCTTTAGAGCCTCTTACAGACTACTCTAAGTTTAAAATGCTTTGTGAAAAAATTCTCTTAAAATATAGATCAGAAAAATTTGAAACTGTAATAATAAGACCAGCTACAGTTTGTGGCTACTCACCAAGACAAAGGTTAGACGTGATTGTGAATATATTTGTTAATCATGCCTTTAATAATAAAAAGATAACTATATTTGGAGGTAGTCAGTTAAGACCTAACATTCATATTGAAGATATGGTGCAAGTTTATTTGGACTTATTAAACATTGATACTACGTCAATACTCTATCCAGTTTACAATGTTGGGTTTGAAAATCATAAAATTAAAGATATTGCTGAAATTGTGCAAGATAGATTTAAAAAGAAAGAACACATAGAGATTATTTTTCAAGAAACTGATGATTTAAGATCTTACCATATTGATTCTAGTAAAATTGAGCGCGAACTAGATTTTAAGCCAACAAAAAATATAAAAGATGCAGTCGATGATTTAATTAATGCATTTGAGAGTAAAAAATTAAAAAACTCAATGGAAGATATTTCCTACTATAACATTAAACAAATGAATTTTTTAAATATTAAATAATGAAAGTTCCTTTTATAGATTTAGTTAAGCAAAACACTCCACTAAAAAAAAAAATTACTCAAAGCTTTTTAAAAGTTTTAAACTCAGGACAATACATTTTAGGCAATGAGTTAAAAAGTTTTGAAGATAATTTTAAAAAATACATAGGTACTAAATTTTGTGTAGGTGTGGGAAGTGGAACAGACGCTTTATATTTAGCGCTAAAGGCAATAGATTTAAAAAAAAATGAAGAGGTCATAACAGTTTCTCAAAGTTATTTAGCTTCAGCATCATGTATAAATTTAGCAGGAGGTAAAATAAGATTTGTAGATATTAAAAATGACTTAAACATAAATGATGAGTTAATTTCAAAAAATATAAATAAAAATACTAAAGCAATAATAATTGTTCATTTGACTGGTAGACCAGTAAATATTAAAAATATAAAAAAAATAATAAATAATTCCAAACATTCTCAAAAAATTTATATAATAGAAGACTGCGCACAAGCAGCAGGTTCAACTTTGTATAATAAAAAAGTTGGGTCTTTAGGAGATTTTGGTTGTTTTAGCTTTCACCCTCTTAAAAATCTTGCTGCATTAGGAGATGGTGGAGCAATAGTGCTAAACAATAAAAAAGATTATAACTGGTTATTAAAAGCAAGAAATCACGGTCATCCTAATAGAGATGAATGTGATTTTTTTAGTCATAATATGAGATTAGATACCCTCCAGGCTTCCATACTAAATGTTAAATTAGATAACTTAGAAAAAGCAATTAAGGTGAGAAGAAAGTATGTTTCATATTATCAGAAAGAATTAACCAAAAAAGTTATAAATATAGAAGAACCTTCTTTTGTAAGAAACACATATCATACATATATAATCATTTGTAACAAAAGGGATAAACTCAAAGAGTTTTTGTTAGAAAAAGGTATTGAAACAAAAATTCACTACCCAAAGCCAATTCATAAAATGAAAGTTTTAAGAAATCAAAAAATTAAAAACTTAAAGAATACTGAAATTTTATCAAAAAAAATTTTAAGTATACCTATTGCTGAGTACTTAACTTTTAATCAAATAAAATATGTAACAAAAAATATTAATTATTTTTATGAAAAAAAATAAAGTTGTAGTCACGGGTGGAGCAGGTTTTATAGGTTCTCATTTATGTGATTTTTTAATAAAAAAGAATTATTCAGTAGTAGCTATTGATAATTTATCTTCTGGTAATTTAAAAAATTTACCAAAGGGTGTTAAGTTTTATAATTTAGATATATCTAAAAAAAGTACAAAATTATCAAAAATATTTGAAGGGGCAAAGTATGTATTTCACTTAGCAGCTTTAGCAGATATTGTGCCGTCTATAGAAGATCCTTATAGATACTATGAGGTTAATGTCACAGGAACACTGAATGTGTTGTCAGCCTGTTTGAATAAAGATGTAAAGAAAATTGTTTATGCAGCATCATCATCCTGTTATGGAATACCTTCAAAATTCCCCACTAATGAAAATTCAAAATTAATACCTCAGTACCCATATGCACTCACTAAAATGTTAGGAGAGCAACTGGTTAAACACTGGGGCCAAGTTTATAAATTAAAATTTACATCATTGAGACTTTTCAACGTTTATGGTACTAGGTCAAGAACATCAGGAGGTTATGGAGCGATGTTTGGTGTTTTTTTGGCCCAACTAGCAAATAAAAAGCCATTTACAGTTGTGGGAAATGGAAACCAAAAAAGAGATTTTACTTATGTCACTGATGTTTGTAGGGCATTCTACTTAAGTGCAATTAAAAAAAAAGCAGACTACGAAACACTCAATGTTGGAAGTGATAACCCTAAAAGTGTCAATTATATTATTAAAATCCTGGATAGTGCTGCAAAAAAAATATATTTACCAAAAAGACCTGGTGAGCCAGATATAACTTTTGCGGATACAAAGAAAATAAAAAAGGTTTTAAACTGGTCTCCTTTAATAAGTATTGAGAAAGGGATTTTAATTCTTAAAGATAATATTGATTTGTGGAAAAAAGCGCCCTTATGGAACAAAAAAAAAATAGCAAAAGCCACAAAATTATGGTTTAGGTTTTTAAAAGATGAATAAAAAAATTATAGATCTAGACATTTTATCTAAATTAAAAGCAAAATATAAAAATCAAAAAATTGTCTTATGTCATGGCGTTTTTGACTTATTACACATTGGACATATTAAACATTTTAAAGATGCTAAATCAAATGGAGATATTTTAGTTGTTTCAATAA
>ENA-OSJC01001601-OSJC01001601.1-marine-metagenome-genome-assembly--contig:-NODE-1601-length-18276-cov-5.872356_pt1 | contig 18276 bp, 8 predicted proteins | sample MGYA00237885_ERZ534234 | MGnify/ENA primary metagenome ERZ534234 (study PRJEB26413, sample SAMN06343907) | marine metagenome | isolation source: coastal waters | place: Atlantic Ocean: West Antarctic... | reverse complement strand
AATGCCATCAAGGCTTTTCAAGACTTTTTGAAGGATTATCCCAAGACTGAGTACCGACGAGAGGTCAACGAGTACCTCGCCAACCTGTATATCTCATCCAAGGATTACAGCAAGGCCATGGAGTCTATCCTTCAGACGGGCATGGCAAGCATGGCCATGATGGAGGCATACCAGCGCGTGGCATACTACCGTGCGGTGGAGTACTACCATGTCAGTGATTGGCACAATGCAGTGGAGTATTTCCAGAAAAGCCTGGCCTACCCGAAAAACATCACCTATGTGGCGTTGAGTCATTTCTGGATGGGTGAGTTGAGCTATCGCAAGGGCAATCACCAAGAAGCCTTGTCTCGGTTTGAATCCTTTCTCAACACGCCGGGATCCTACACCTTAACTGAGCGACCCGACGCCTTATACAACAAGGCCTATTGCTTGTATCAATTAGGTCAGCATGAAGATGCGGCGGCGGCATTCAGGGTTTACCTGGCTGATGCCCCCAAGGCCAGCAGAAAAAAGGAGGATGCTACATTGCGTGTGGCTGATTTGTATTTCTTGCTCAGGCGACATGCTGTGGCGCAGCAATTCTACCAGAAAGCCAGTGCGCTTCAAGGCGTGGATGTAGCGTACGCAGAATACCAGCGAGCCATGTGCCTGGGGCTGCTCAATGATCAATCAGGAAAAATTGCTGTTTTGAAGCAATTGGAGACCCGTGGTGGATCGTATGCTGAAGACGCCCTTTTTGAGCGGGCTGAAACCCATCTGCGTGAAGGGGAAAACCTTGCTGCAGAGCAGGCATTCAAGGCCTTTGCGCGCTTGAAGCCAAACAGCCAACGTGGGCGACGAGCCTTGCTGAATGTGTCGTTGGCACAGCGCAATGCAGGTCAGCTTGAGCAATCCATCCAGGGTCTGAGGACTTTTGTTGTTACCTACCCAGGGACAGCTGAGGCAGATGACGCGGTATTGGCAGCTAAGATGGTCTACGATGAATTGGATCAAATTGACAATTACTTAGAGTGGGTTCAAGGCTTAGCCTTTGTTCATGTACGTGCCAGTGAGTTAGATTCCGTGGCCTACATGTCTGCATACAGCAAGTACGCCAGTGCCAACTATGATGAAGCGTCCAAGGCCTTCGGTCGCTACCTTAAGCGTTACCCAGATGGCTTTTTTGCTATTGAGGCCCACTACCTTAAAGGAGAGTCTCATCGCGTTGAAGGGAGCTACCCATCAAGCCTTGAGAATTACCAATGGGTTGCCAATGATGCCTCGCCAGGCAACAGTCGCCGGTTGTCTGCATGGACCTGGGTCATGAAATTGGCCAATGAGCTGGAGCGAATGCCAGTTGCCATGGCTGCAGCTGAACATGTGTTGGCTCAATCAGAATCTGAAGAAGCGGTGCGTTTGGCCAATGTGACCTTGATGGTTGGTTATTGGGACAATGCCAATGCCACCCAGGAAAACCAATCCTATGACCTTGCATACAGCTATGCTGAGGTCGTCCATGCCAACGATCGCAATGAACCACAAGACCGTGACTATGCAACCTTGGTCATGGCCAGGTCAGCCATGCATGAATGGCGCAATAACCCCAACGACCCTATAGCGGGGGATCGAGCTCGCAGGGCCAATATTGTATTAGCAGCACTGGCTTCACCTGCGGCGCAAGCAGAGGCAGCCTTTCAAGAGGCCGTCTTTTTGCGGGAGATAGATTTGGATTACCAGCAATCCAACACCAAGGTGTTTTGGTTGATTGATAACCTGCCGGGTCAAGCTGAATGGCGCTACAAATCCTTGCTTGTGTTGGCGAAAAACTACGCTGACCTCAATGACTTATTTCAGGCCAATTACACCTTGGACTTCTTGATTGACGAGCAATACAGTGATGAAATTGTCACTCAAGCCTTGGCTTTCAAGACCGCGCTGAAAGCGCAAGAAGCTGCAAAGTCTAGTACCGATACATTGATTAATCTCAACGAACCACAGGCATGAACAAACCTTGGATAACCCTGGCTATTTTCGCCACCTTGACCATCAACCTTTCTGCACAAGAAGAAGGCATTGGCGGTGTGGAAGTTTCAGTCACTGAGCAATTTCAAGCTTCTGTTGCACAGCCCTTCAAGTTGACAGGCCAGCCGCATGTGCTCGACAGTACGGTGTCAAAATTGCCCATCAAAATTGCCATTCGAACGCGTTATTTGGATCCTCAGACACAGATGAAATTGATTCCGCCCATTCATATTGCTAGGACGCGGTTGAAGCGTTTGCCAAGCAATCATGTTTACCTCAATGTGGGCTCGCGGTCAACCGAATCTGCTGGCTTCGCTCTGGGGTCCTCCAGAAACCCTAATTTGACATGGGGTGTGGCAGGTGATCACATGTCAACACAGGGTGGTTTCAGAGGTTTTGAGTGGCTTCACAAGGAGCCTGCAACGTCTTATGAAAAGACCTTATGGATTGAGAATGCTTTGCGTGGCCAATTCACCTATGTGCTGGGTCGATCACGCATTCGGAGCGCCATTGACGCATCGTGGAATCGCTATGCATTTTACGGCATGAAAGACAGTGTGGATCACCCGGAAGCCCCAGGCCGATGGGTACAGGATTACCAGGCATCTGTCAGTTATGAGGCACCACAATTCCGTCGCAAGCAGGTCTATGAAGGTGCAACCCTCAATGCCCATCACTGGATAGATCAGGGCGGCCGACAGGTGGAAACCGGGTTGAGTGCCTTGATTGATTGGAAATTCCCTGTGCAAGACTTGGTGCTTGAAATGCCTTTGCGTGCTTCTGTGAATCAATTGGGCGGTACAGCAAGGCCTGATCAGAACAACTACTGGGCTGTACAATTCTCACCGGCCATTGCGGATTCGGTGGGACAGATTCATTTCAGAATAGGGATGAACATGATCTTCACCGATAGCATTTCGGGGTCACTCCCATATTTTCCGCCAGTGATTCACATAGAGTTCCCCTTGGTGAAGCGCTTGCTGAATGTCTATGTTGGCATGGAAGGTGGGGTTGACAATGATGGGATGCGTTCTCGCGTGAAGAACATGCCTTTCTTGTCTGAAGTTTCTGAATACGAGGTGGTTAGGCATGCTAATCTTTACGGAGGTATTTCTGGCCGAATCTCCCACACTATGGGCTATCGGATGGCTTTGAACAAAAGGGATTACGACAACTATGCCATGCTTGTCAGGCCGGTTGAGGCAGATCAGCTCCGCCGACTGGATTCAGGCCGTCTCTTTTTGGATCATGTGAGAGCTAGTGTCATTGCGCCTTCAGCAGAACTCACCTTGAAGGTTGGCAAGTCCGTTGAGTTGCGTGGCCACTCCTTGGTTCGATTGAAATCTATCAACAAGGAAACCAATCAAAATATTGACCATTTGCCCCTGTTTGAAGGTGGTATTGAGGTCATGGTCAACTTGGAGGATAAAATTCGATTCGATGCGAACATGACTTACCGTGGTTATGTGGGTCATTCTGGTTCAGACCCCCTTGCTACCCTGACTCCCTTAGCTGACTTCGTTGGCATCAATGCGCGCATGGTGTACACGTACAACAGCCAGCTCAATGCCGTATTGTCCGTCAACAATCTGCTGAATCACAAGCAGCCAGTCATTGCTGGGTACCCTGTTCAAGGCATCCGTGCGCATGTGGGTTTGATGTACAAATTCTAGCACCTATAACTGCTCAAGAGAAGCACATTATCGGCTGCTTGATGTGTTGACAAAATGTTGATAAACACAGCGTATTTTCCCACTTAGATGCCTTGCAGGCATTGGCTCTGGGTTATTTTTGTAGGAACCGCTAATTACCGGGAAATCTTATGAGCAATCAAGAACAATACAATGCGGATAGTATCCAGGTCCTAGAGGGGCTTGAGGCAGTACGCAAACGCCCAGCCATGTACATCGGAGATGTCGATGTGAAGGGACTCCATCACCTGGTTTATGAGGTGGTTGACAACTCCATTGATGAAGCCCTTGCAGGGCATGCCACCACAATCAATGTGGCCATCAATGAGAACAATTCCGTCACGGTCAAAGATGACGGTCGCGGCATACCCATCGCTATTCACGCCAAGGAAGGCGTGTCAGCCCTTCAGGTTGTTATGACAGTCCTTCATGCTGGTGGCAAGTTTGATAAGGACTCCTACAAGGTGTCTGGTGGTCTTCACGGTGTGGGTGTCTCTTGTGTGAACGCTTTGTCTTCACACCTGCAAGTCGATGTGCACCGCGATGGCAAGCAATACCGCCAGGAGTACGAAATTGGTAAGCCAAGCTACCCAGTGAAAGAGGTTGGCGCGTCGGATTACCGCGGCACTGAGGTGACCTTTCTGCCCGATGACAGCATCTTCACAGAGACGGTGTACCATTACGACATCATTGCAAATCGCATGCGTGAACTGTCTTATTTGAATAAAGGCATCACCATCACTTTGATAGATCACCGAGAGAAGGATGAAGATGGCAAGGAGAAAGGTGAGACCTTCCATTCTGAAGGCGGACTCAGAGAATTTGTTGCGTTCATCGATGAAAATCGTGAGTCATTGATTCCAGCTCCGATGTACCTCGAGGGGGAGAACGAGGGCACCCCTGTGGAAGTGGCCATGTTGTACAACACATCCTATTCAGAAAATCTGCATTCCTATGTGAACAACATCAACACCCATGAAGGAGGCACCCATTTGGCAGGTTTTCGCCGGGCATTGACTCGCACCTTGAAGAAGTATGCAGATGGATCTGGCATGTTAACCAAAGAGAAGGTTGAAGTCGCTGGCGATGATTTCCGTGAGGGGCTGACAGCAGTCATTTCTGTGAAGGTGATGGAACCTCAGTTTGAGGGCCAGACCAAAACCAAATTGGGCAACAAAGAAGTTGCAGGTGCGGTGGATCGCTTGGTGGGTCTTATGCTGACCAATTACTTGGAAGAAAACCCCAATGAGGCACGCATCATTGTACAGAAAGTGATCTTGGCGGCTAAGGCTCGTGTGGCGGCAAAAAAGGCACGAGAAATGGTGCAGCGAAAGACCGTTCTGGGCAGTTCAAGTTTGCCAGGGAAATTGGCTGACTGTTCTGAATCTGATCCAGAAATTTGCGAAATATTCCTTGTGGAGGGTGACTCTGCGGGTGGAACGGCCAAGCAAGGTCGAGACCGGAAATTCCAAGCCATCATGCCACTTCGGGGCAAGATTCTTAATGTGGAAAAAGCCATGCAACACAAGGCTTTTGAGAATGAAGAAATCCGCAATATTTTCACTGCATTGGGTGTCAGTATTGGCACAGAAGAGGACAGCAAGGCTTTGAATACCACCAAGCTTCGCTACCACAAAATCATCATCATGTGTGATGCTGATGTCGATGGTTCGCACATTGCGACACTCATCATGACCTTCTTCTTCCGCTACATGAAGGAGTTGGTAGAGGCTGGCTATGTTTACATTGCCTCACCGCCTTTGTACTTGGTGAAAAAAGGCAACAAGCATCGCTATGCTTGGAATGACGATCAGCGCGATAAAGCAGCTGTTGAGTTGGGCGGCATGGATCAAACAGGAATCTCTGTGCAGCGCTACAAGGGTTTGGGTGAAATGAATGCTGATCAGCTATGGGATACCACCATGAACCCAGAGGAGCGAACCATGCGTCAGGTTATCATTGACAGCGCCGCAGAAGCTGACCGAGTCTTCTCCATGTTGATGGGTGACGAGGTGCCACCGCGCCGCGCTTTCATTGAAGCCAATGCGAAATATGCGAAAATTGACGCCTAACAGGGTGACAATCATTAATCAAGCAACAAACCAATCCATCTACCAATGAAAATTACCGTTGTAGGCGCAGGCAATGTCGGCGCATCCTGTGCTGAATCCATGGTTCGCATGAACCTTGCAGAGGAAATCGTCCTTTTAGATATTAAAAAGGGCTTTGCTGAAGGCAAGGCCATGGACATGAATCAATGCGCCACCTTGCACGGATTTGACGGCAAGGTGACAGGTGTGACCAGTGACTATGCCGCCACAGCAGGATCGTCGGTGATTGTGATCACTTCAGGCATCCCCCGGAAGCCAGGCATGACGCGTGAGGAGTTGATAGGAACCAATGCAGGCATAGTGAAGTCTGTTGTGAAATCAGCGCTTGAGCATTCGCCTGAGGCAGTTTTTGTGGTGATTTCCAACCCTATGGACACCATGACCTACTTGGCAGCAAAGGAGTCTGGTTTGCCAGTGAATCGCATCATTGGCATGGGAGGCATCCTGGACAGCAGCCGATTCAAGTACTATTTGAGTCAAGCCATGTCATGCCCGCCCAGTGACCTGCAAGCTATAGTGATTGGTGGTCATGGAGATACAACCATGATCCCATTGACACGCCTGGCAAGCTACCAGTCCAGCCCTGTCTCGGAACACATGAGTGCCTCTGATTTGGAAGCTGTGAAGGCTTCAACCATGGTTGGTGGAGCCACGTTGACTGGCTTGATAGGAACCTCTGCCTGGTATGCGCCTGGCGCAGCTGGTGCGGCCTTGACCGCAAGCATTGTCAGGGATCAAAAGAAAATCTTCCCTTGCTGTGTATACCTTGATGGCGAATACGGTCAGAAGGATATTTGCTTGGGTGTGCCTGTGGTTATTGGTGCCAATGGATGGGAACACATCGTTGACTACCAGTTGAACGACCAAGAGCAAGCAGCATTCAATGCAAGCGCAGACAAGGTTCGCGCCATGAATGCAGTGTTGGCTGATCTTTGATCGGACAGAAAAAGCAAAGAAAAGCCCGGTGATCTCATCGGGCTTTTTTTATGGCTTAATCCATTTGCTTGCATAGGAACCCATGCGAATGACATACAAGCCTGCTGGCCATTGCCGGCAGTCAATGGTCAGGGTTTCATGAGCAACGGTAGCTTGCGTCACCATGGTTTGCCCATTGATGTGATGCACATTGACAGGATTGCCATTGCCAATCAAGCTGAAGGAAGATTGACCGGGGTTTGGCCAGACGGCCATGTCTTGATTGGCTCCTGTCAGTTCAATCAACGAAATGCTGGCACTGTCTCCACGCATGAATCGCAAGCCACCAGTGGACAAGCCAAAAACCATTTCAGGATGACCATCACCATCCATGTCAGCCAATGTTGGCGCATTGATGCGGCCATCCTTTGCAGCGATATGCCTGATTGGCATGTTGGGGACCATGGTGAATGCCATATCGATTCGCAAGCTGTCATGACCCAGGGTAGGCATGGCGCAGCCATCGGAAATCATGGAGTTGTTGTTGAACACATCACCATAGACATGGGATGGGTTGGTTGTGGTGTGGGCGCTTAAATGCACGTCGGTGCTTGGCAAATTCTTACTGAAGCAAACTTGAACCATCAGGTCAGACGATCCATCATAATTGAAGACCTGTTGCAAAGGGACAGTCATCCAGCCAAGGCTTGGCACTTGAATGTAGCTGAACACGGTTTGCCCACCAGGACTGAAATTGACTAAGCTGTCTTCGTTGACATGCTTTAACGTGATGGTGAAGCCCTGACTGAGGTAGGGGGCGCTGCTGCTGATCACATTGAAGCCGATGTGGGTAATGGTTGCTGCGCCGATGCCTGATGCGTTGAGCTCTGATGCTTGGTAAAGGTATTGGTGTCGACCGGTTCGCTTGCTGGAGCCAAAGGGGGTTTCCAAGAGGCTGCTTGTCGACGTGCTGGCGTTACCAATGCTGTGATTGACCACTGCAGGTGCATTGAGGGTGAAATTCAAACTATCAAGTTGCATGATGCCACCTTCTGCACTCCCTAAAAACATGATAGGCCCATCGCCAAAATCTACAATGCGAGGAATGGCTCTGCCTGAATACAGGCCATGAATATCTGCTTCGATGCCGCCAAAGTTGGCATTGGATAAGCTGTAAGTCCCGCCATTGTTGATGTAATGTGCCACATGGCCTTGTTGGTTGCCAACAAAGAGGTCCAGGTCCCCATCGCTATCCGAATCATGCCATTCAGGGCTTGCCATTTGGCCCACATCGATGCCAGCAAATTGATTGGTGGATACCCCGTTGAATGCCGGTAAGAAAAAACTGCCATTGTTGATCAACAGAGCCAATGTGCCGTCACTTCGCCCCACCAATACATCCTTGAGCCCGTCACCATTCCAGTCGGCCAGGGTGGGTGAAGTCCAATCGGCATCCAAGAGGCCATGATTGCTTCCAACCAAGGGACTTTGTGCCCACTTTGGTACCGCGGCTGTGCCTGTGTTGACGTAGTAGAGTAATCCCCGGGCGCTTCCAACCAGTAGATCCATCAAACCATCGGTGTTGAGGTCGACCAGCAATGGAACTGCATAGCGACCAAGATCTAACATGGTCTGCTGCAAGAAGCTGGAATCTATGAGTGTCCAGTCTGGGCTGCTCAAGCTACCTGCATTGCGGTACAGCCAGACACTGGTGTCGCTGATTCCTGTTGGCATGTTGGGGGCTGCTACAATGTCTATCAGTCCATCTCTGTCTGCATCGATGTCAGAAAAACTAGGGAAAACGGGCAGATGCAAAGGGATGTCATTGCTTGGCCAGGATGAGTCTTGTGACTCAATGTTCGCAAGGCTAGCAGTGCCAACATTGAAGCCAGCAACAGCTTGAGGAAAGCTGATATCGCCCAAGAGAATGTCCAAGAGCCCATTGCCATCCAGGTCAAATGACAGCATGGCTGAACCGGCATGCTGGCTGCCTTCTGGTAGTTGGAAAGGGTCTATGGGAATCTCGCTACCGGTGCATGCATCAATGATCAAGCCATTGGTGACACCTGATTCCGTGAAATCTCCCCAGCATAAATCTGCCACTTCAAAGTTGATGCCACAGGCAGATAGGTTGCGGTGAAACTCAATGGATGTGCCGTTGAGTCCAAAAGTGAGCACGTCGACGTCGCCATCGCCATCCATGTCCTTGATGACAGGTCGATCATTGGATGCGACATAGAGGTTGACGGGGTTGCCGCCTGTGTTGTAGTTGGTTGTGATGTAGTTGCCCGTCAATGACCAGGTGTATGTTAGTTGGCCATTGACCCGACTTCCATCGTAGAGGCCTACGCCACCAATGGCTGCGCAAAACAAATCTTCAATGCCATCACAGTTGTAGTCAATGAGTTCCACCCAGTCTGTTACTGCTGGGAAGCAGGATGCCCATTGGGCCTGAAAAACCCATTGGCCATTTTGCCAATCAAAAACCAGCCAGCGATAACCTTCCCTATCAAAGACGACCATGTCTTGCTGCCCGTCGCCATTGACGTCCATTGTGTGCAGCTGAGGGTTATTCAGCCCGCCAGCAAAGGGGTTTAAAAGAGAATCAGACAGGGCATTGATGAGGCTTGCTTGGCTTGAAGCCTGAAAGGCATAGGTCGGTTGCGCCTTCAAGCTGTTGAAACCGGTCAGTCCAAGGGAAAACAAGAGGAGAGCAATGCGGTATATCATAAGGATGCTAAGGTAAGAACACTTATATTTGCGGCCTCATTTTTCAGGGAATATTTACATGCAGAACAAAGTTATCATTCGCCTCTTTGCCATCGCCTTTACCTTGGCATCTCTTTATGAATTGTCATTCACTTGGATGACCCAACGCGTAGAGAGTCAAATTGCAGAACAAGTTAATCACGATCCAGAGCGACTCAATTACGCCTTGGATTCCTTGTCAGACCACACGGTTTATAACCTAGGTGTGGCTTCGTTTACCTACAAAGAATTGAAGTCCAAGGAGATGAACCTTGGTCTTGACCTAAGGGGTGGCATGAATGTCATTTTGGAAGTGAGCGTTCGCGACGTGCTACTTGGTCTTGCAGGTGACGCAGATGATCCGCAATTGCGACAAGCCATTGAAGAAGCTGATGCCGCTCAGACCAATAGTCAAGATGCTTACTTGACATTGTTCTTCACCTCAATGGATGCCATTCGAGGTGATCGCAAGTTGAATGATCCTGCTTTGTATGGTACAAAGGACATGACCGATAGAGACGGTATTGGGTTCAATGCAACCGATGAATTGATCAAAACTGCCCTAGCAGGTGATGTAGAAGCAGCCATCACCAATGTGTATACGGTATTGAAAGCTCGAATTGACCAATTTGGTGTTGTTCAGCCTAACATTCAACGACTTGACGGCACAGGCCGAATTTTGGTTGAATTGCCTGGCGTGAAAGACCCTGCGCGGATGCAGCGATTACTGCAGTCAACAGCTCGTTTAGAGTTCTGGCGTGTAGATCAAGGTTCTGAGTGGATGCAATTCATTGTTGATGCCAATGTTCGACTGCGTTCTGTCATTGAAGCACCTCGTTCAGCGTCTGCATCAACTGACGGGGATGTTGCCACAGATGATGAGCCAATTTTCCAATTGGAAGACAACAATGATGCAGGTTCTGATGAAGCAACTTCCGAAGATGTTGCTTCACAGGATTCAACGGTTTCAACCTTCAATCCCTTACTGGATGTCTTTGCCCTGTACATTGATCAGCAGACATTCTCCCCACTGCCGGGTGCCATCATTGGTGTTGCCCAGTCTCGTGACACGGCGAAGGTTAACGATTACTTATCCCGCGATGTGGTGCGTAAATTGATTCCCGGCGATCGCCGTTATGTGAAATTTGCTTGGAGTCGTCCAGAGGCGGGGTCTGACAATTGTTTCTTGCTTGCCCTTCGTGGAAACCGGAACAATGAACCTGAACTGGATGGTTCGGTGGTTGTGGATGCCCGTCAGGAATTTGATCAAGGCAACAACCCCGTTGTGACCATGGCTATGAATGGTCAAGGTGCACAAGCATGGCAGCGCTTGACCGCTGTAGCCTCAGCTCAAACCCCCCAAGGCCATGTTGCAGTGGTGCTTGATAACTTGGTGTACAGCTTCCCCGTTGTGCGATCTGAGATTTCAGGTGGACGCACACAAATCGAAGGCGGTTTTGCTTTGGACGAGGCCACTGACTTGGCCAATGTATTGAAGGCAGGTAAGCTGCCAGTCCCGGCACATGTCATTCAATCAGACATCGTAGGACCAAGCCTTGGTAAGGAAGCGATTGCAGCTAGCATGAATTCCTTCCTTTTCGCCTTGCTTATTGTCTTGTTTTACATGATTTTCTACTATAGTAATGCTGGCATAGGTGCCAGCTTGGCGTTGTTGATCAACATGTTCTTTATCTTCGGTGTATTGGACGCTCTCAACGCAGTGCTGACCTTGCCTGGCATGGCGGGTATCGTCTTGACTATTGGTATGGCAGTCGATGCGAATGTGTTGATTTATGATCGCATCCGAGAGGAGCTGCGTGCTGGTAAAGTGATAAAAGAGGCCATCAGGGATGGTTACAAGTTTTCATTGAGTGCGATTTTGGATGCCAACATCACAACCTTATTGACGGCCATCATCTTGTTCTCTGTGGGAACAGGTCCTATTCGTGGCTTTGCTTCAACATTGATCATCGGTATCATCAGTTCTTTGTTTACGTCCATTTTTATCACGCGAATGTTCTTCGAATGGCGCCTAACCAAGAAGGCAAAATTGTCCTTTTCAACCAAGTTGACTGAAAAGCTATTTGTTGGCACCTCATTCGATTTCATGTCCAAGCGTAAGATGGCTTACATCTTCTCAGGTCTGATGATTGTTGTGTCATTGGTTTCCTTGTCAACCAAGGGCCTAAGCTTGGGTGTAGATTTTGAAGGTGGCCGTTCGTACCAGGTCCGCTTTGACCAGAATGTCGACGTAGCAGATATTTCCAGTGCCCTAGCTCTTGAGTTTGTCAATGAAGAGGGCCGCGTGTTCACGCCGACAGTTAAAACCTTGGGCTCGCCTAACCAGGTGGTCATCACCACTAACTTCCGCATTGATGAAAATGGCCCAGATGTTGAAGAAGCCTTGAAACTTCAGGTTTATCAGTCCTTGTCTAGGTTTTATTCTCAGCCAATGGAAATGAAAGTGTTTTTGAATCCAACAGCTGATGACGCCACAGGCTTGGTTGCTTCACGCCAGGTAGGTCCAACAGTTGCCGATGATATCAAGAATACAGCGGTTTATGCAATCATATTCTCTTTGATAGCTATCTTCTTGTACCTCTTGTCTCGATTCAATAAGTGGCAGTACTCATTGGGAGCTGTAACGGCAACAGTGCATGACACCATCATTGTGCTGGGTGTCTTTTCGATGCTGGATGGCATACTGCCTTTCGCAATGGAAGCTGACCAAGCCTTTGTTGCTGCTATTTTGACAGTGATTGGTTATTCTTTGAATGACACGGTGGTGGTCTTTGACCGAATCCGCGAATACTTTTCGGGCAAACGCAAATCAACCCTTGACAGGGAGACACTCAACCGTGCCTTGAATGGCACCTTGAGCAGGACCTTCAACACATCCATGACAACAACCATTGTATTGTTGATCATCTTTGTCTTTGGTGGAGAGATCCTTCGCGGATTCATCTTTGCCATCTTGCTAGGTGTGGTGGTTGGAACATACTCATCCTTGTTCATTGCCTCACCAGTGATGTACGATAGCTTGAAAGGAAAGAAAGCGAAGGAAAAAGCATAGGTTAGCCACATGGTATTATTCATCAGCACCGGAGAAATCGTCTTTCTGCTTTTCGCGGTGCTGATGCTTTTTGGTGTTGATCGATTGCCTGAATTTGCACGCACAGCTGGCAAGGCTCTTCGCTCAGTTAAAAACGCAGCCAATGACATCAAGTCAGAGATTGCTAATGCAACCCCTGAGGATGTAAACCCCAGCAAGGCCATCAAGAAAATTACCAAAGAAGTTGAAGACTCCATCAAGCGCGGCTTGTAGAGGTTATAAACAACTTTTATTATGAATTGTTGAAAAAATAGGGGGGTGTTCCCTAAATAAGTCAACTATCAGGACCCGAATCGTGAAAAACAAGGGGTACATTTGCCAGTAAATACATTTACTATGGCACAGTCACGATTTCACGCCCTCCAACTTGCAGGTGGACGCAAACCAGTCTCCTTCACTCAGCACAGCAAGCGGTCATCCGAATATTTTGGTTGCAATGTCTTCAACAAGAAGGCCATGCATGAGTTCATGTCCAAGGAGGCTTATGTTAGCATCAATGACGCCATTGAGCATGGCAGCAAAATCAACCGCAACATTTCAGATCAGGTGGCGACTGCCATGAAGGCATGGGCCATCGCTAATGAGGCGACCCATTACACCCATTGGTTTCAGCCCTTGACCGGTTCCACAGCTGAAAAGCATGATGGATTTTTTGAGCCAACCTCTGATGGTTTTGCCATTGAAAAATTCAATGGGGACATGTTGATTCAAGCAGAGCCAGATGCATCTTCGTTTCCCAATGGTGGCATACGAAACACGTTTGAGGCTAGGGGGTACACGGCCTGGGATCCAACATCTCATGCCTTTATCCTGGAAGGCACCTTGTGCATCCCAACGGTTTTTGTTGCTTACACAGGCGAGGCCCTTGACAACAAAACACCCCTGCTTAGGGCTCTTCAGGTTGTGGATCATGCAGCCACTGATGTTTGCCAGTACTTTGATCGACAGGTCACCAAAGTCAATGCTTCATTGGGATGGGAGCAAGAGTATTTCTTGGTGGATGCAGCCTTGCATGACGCTAGACCCGATTTGGTGATGACGGGTAGAACCCTGTTGGGCCATTCTCCAGCAAAGGGTCAGCAGATGGATGATCATTACTTTGGCAGCATTCCAGAAAGGGTGTTGGCGTACATGCGTGAAATTGAGTACGAGAGTCACAAGCTTGGCATTCCTGTAAAAACACGCCACAATGAGGTTGCGCCAGGCCAGTATGAATTTGCCCCTGTCTATGGTGAGGCTAACATCTCAGTGGATCAAAATTCTTTGTTCATGGATATCATGGATAAGGTGGCACGTCGCCACGATTTCCGCGTGCTATTGCATGAGAAGCCTTTTGCAGGAATTAACGGATCAGGCAAGCACAACAACTGGTCACTAAGCACCAATACGGGTGTCAACCTGCTTTCCCCGGGATCGACTCCTAAAAAGAACTTGCAGTTTCTCACTTTTTTCATCAACACCATCAAGGCCGTCCATGATCATTCAGACTTGTTGCGTGCAGCGATTGCCTCCGCGGGCAATGATCATCGTTTAGGTGCCAATGAAGCACCGCCAGCAATCATCTCTGCCTTCATAGGCAGTCAGCTGACCTCTGTATTGGATGAGCTTGAGAAGCTGGAAGGTGGCAAGATGTCTCCTGAGAAGAAAACGGAACTCAAGCTCAATGTGGTGGGTAAAATCCCTGAAATACTGCTGGATAACACTGACAGGAACCGGACTTCCCCCTTTGCATTCACGGGCAATAAATTTGAGTTTCGAGCAGTTGGTTCTTCTGCGACCTGCGCACATGCTATGACCATCTTAAATTTGATTGTGGCTGATCAGCTCACGGTTTTTAAGGCTGATGTGGATCTGTTGATTGCTGGAGGAATGAAGAAGGATGATGCTCTATTCAATGCGTTGAAGGATTGCATTAAAGCTTCTAAGGCTGTGAGATTTGAAGGCGATGGCTATTCTGATAAGTGGACGGAATTAGCGAAGCAACGCGGCTTGAACAACACCCCTAATTCACCACGTGCTTTCGATTTTTACATCACCCCTGAAGCTGAAGCTTTGTTTGCCCGCAATGGTGTATTGAACAAAGTTGAGCTACATGCCCGTTATGAAATTCTTCAAGAGGAGTACTTTATGCGCATCCAAATAGAATCTCGCACTTTGGGTGATTTGGTAAGCAATCACATCGTCCCAATAGCTATCAGGTACCAATCGACCTTGAGTGAAAATGTATTGCGATTGAAGGAGTTACTTGGTAAGGACTATGCTTTGCATGCAAAGGAGCAATTGGAAACTATTCGTGAAATATCAGGTCGTATCAGCCGCATCTTAAGGGCTGTAATGGACATGACCGAGGCCAGAAAGCAGGCCAATTTAATCGATGATACGCGAGAGAAGGCCCTGGCCTATTGTGATAATGTCCTTCCTTATTTTGATGCCATCCGCTACGATGTAGATAAGCTAGAACTCACTGTAGATAATGAACTGTGGCCATTGCCAAAGTATCGAGAGATGCTTTATGTGAAGTGAGTTAAGCCTCTTAACTGACTCAAATAGCCCCATTGAAATAAGCGGGGCTATTTTGTGGATAAACCTTATCTTGGGGTCTTGACAAAATCTGACCGTTTCGCCTCGACCTGAACTCTCTACGACACACCCTATGATTCCTTTTTTGCGCAAATTTATTCTGCTTTTTTCCTTGAGTTTTTTATTTGTGACTCCCGCTATTGCTCAAGCAACTGAGGCAGAATCAGATGAGGCGGAGAAGCAATCACGTGTTTCTAAACAAGCCGATGAGTTCTTTGTGGCAAAGGAATATTCAGAGGCTATTCGACGTTACAAAAAGGCCTATGGCAAGTCAAAAGTGCGTACAGAAAAAGCAGAAATCGCATTGAAGCTGGCTGATTGTTACCGGTACACTTACGATTACCGCAATGCAGCCAGTCAGTACAAACGTGCAGTCAAGCTGAAAATCAACCGAGAGGAGGCCTATTTAGGCCATGCGGACATGTTGAAGGCTCAAGGTGAGTACGCTGATGCAATCGAGGTCTACGAGGAATTTACCAAAGTCTTTCCGAAAGATGCTCGTGCGGCCATTGGTATTGCATCAAGCAAGGATGCCATTGAATGGACCATGGCCATGACCTTATACCAAGTGGGTAACGTGACGTCATTGAATTCAGAAGCCAACGACTTCAGTCTGACCTTTGCAGGCAGGATAGGTTCCTTTGACGAGCTGTTCTTCTCTTCCATGCGTTCAGGCGGTATGACAAAAAGGGAAGATGGGTGGACAGGGGAGAAGTTTTCTGACATCTACTCTGCCGAGCGATTGGGCGATGATGGTCAGCCAAAGTCGACTAAAAAATCTCGCAAGTCTAGAAAGACACCTAAAGCCAATACGGCTCGATTACAGGATTTTTCTGATCCAGTCATGTTGACGGAGATCATCAACACAGAGGATCATGAAGGTTCAGGGGTATTTGACGCCAGGCGACGCACCTTTTATTTCACGCGATGCATGGATGTCAAGCAAGCTCAATTGGGTTGTGGTATATACCAAACCCGCAAAGCCGGCATCAATTGGCAGGACCCTAGTCCTGTTGTTTTGACGACTGATTCCTCTGAATCTGTGGGTCACCCTCATTTGATTGATGACAAGGTCATGGTATTTGCTGGAGACATGACAGATGGTCGAGGCGGCAAGGATTTATGGATCACCACCTTTGATAAGAAAAAACGTGGTTGGGGCATGCCCGTGAACATGGGCCCATTGGTCAACACCACTGGCGATGAACTCTTCCCCTATGTCCATGATGGCTATTTGTATTTTGCCTCAACGGGTCATCCAGGGATGGGTGGCTATGACCTTTTCCGCATTGCCTTAGGTGAAGATAACCTGCCAAAGGGTTCGGTTATGAATTTGCAGGCACCCATCAACAGCCCCGCAGACGACTTCAACTTGATTCTTCGACCGGGGGATATCATGGATGGTTACTTTGTGAGCAACCGCTCAGACGGTAAAGGAAGCAATGACATATGGTCCTTGTACCAAGTGCCTAAGAAGCACCAAATCAGTGGCAATGTGCTCAGCTCAAAGGACCAGAGTCCCATTGCTGGTGTGACAGTGAAGGTTCGAGGAAAAAATGGGTTTTCACAGATTGTTCAAACCGATGGGTATGGCAATTTTACCGTGGATTCAGATGACCTTCAAGCCGATGAAACGTACAGCTTCGCCTTTGAGCGCAAGAAGTTTTTGCGGAATGGCACGGCGGGTAATACCATGGGTCTAACGCTTGAAAATTACAGCTTCCAAGAGGCTAGCAATGTGTACATGCATACCATGTCTGTGACAGGATCTATGGATCCCATCGAGATCCCCATTGTGCTGCCAGAGGTCAATTTTGACCTCGCTAAATGGGACTTGAGACCAACTGCTCAGGTTGCACTTGACACGGTGGCTCGCACCATGGTCCGCAACCCCAACATTGTTATTCAGTTGCGCTCCCACACCGACTACCGTGACGCGGATGATAAAAACGTCATTCTGTCACAAAAGCGCGCAGACACCTGTGTGAAATACCTGATTTCTAAAGGCGTCAGAGCTGACCGACTGGAGGCCGTAGGTATGGGTGAGGGCACACCATTTGTGATTGCTGGCAATTACGAGGGTTTTGGTAAGGGTGCTTTCAAGGAAGGCACAGAATTATCTGAGGCCTTGATTCGCAAGATGAACAAGGCCAATCAAGAGATTGCACACCAAATCAATCGACGCACAGATTTCCGTGTGCTTCGCGATGACTATGTGCCACCCGTTGATGAGGCGGCAATAGCTAATGCTGATGAAGCAGGTCAGAGCAAGGGCGATGAAGTTGCAGTGCGTGGCGTCATTTATGTCGTCGGTGATCGCGAATCCTATTCAGTGATTTGCAAATCCAACAGCATCACATTGGCCGCGCTGAAGAAGCTCAATGGTGGCCTTCGAGGCGTTCGACCATTCCCAGGCATGCAGATGAAGGTGACTGACGGTGGTGATTATGCATGGTTTGATAAAGACCATCGCCAGATCCAGCGCAATGAAACCTGGAAGACCATCGCTAAGGAATTGGGGATGAAGTTGAAAGCCTTGAAGGCACTCAACCCAGAATACGGCAAAGAATTGTCTGCTGGAGGTTACTTGTTGGTGCAATAAGCTGAGGCCCCGGCATTACCTTTGCCACATGGATCCAAGTGCACGATATGCAAGCCGCGGTGTCTCTTCTGGCAAGGAAGAGGTTCATAAAGCCATTGCTAACATCGACAAGGGATTGTTCCCATTGGCATTTTGTAAAATTGTCCCTGATACGCTCAGTGGATCAGATGATCACTGCTTAGTGATGCATGCGGATGGTGCAGGAACCAAAAGCTCTTTAGCCTACATGCTTTGGAAGGAAACAGGAGATCTATCTGTCTGGCGTGGCATTGCGCAAGATGCCGTTATCATGAATGTGGATGACTTACTATGTGTTGGCGCCACGGGCCCCATTCTGCTCTCAAGCACCATTGGAAGAAACAAGCATTTGATTCCAGGTGAAGTGATTGGTGCTCTGATTGATGGAACTGAATCTGTGTTAACAGATCTGCGGAAGGCAGGCATGGATATCCAATCTACGGGGGGCGAAACAGCCGATGTTGGTGATTTGGTTCGCACCGTGATTGTTGATTCAAC
>ENA-OSJC01001600-OSJC01001600.1-marine-metagenome-genome-assembly--contig:-NODE-1600-length-18285-cov-5.307063_pt1 | contig 18285 bp, 37 predicted proteins | sample MGYA00237885_ERZ534234 | MGnify/ENA primary metagenome ERZ534234 (study PRJEB26413, sample SAMN06343907) | marine metagenome | isolation source: coastal waters | place: Atlantic Ocean: West Antarctic... | reverse complement strand
GACGCTGGAAACAATAATTTTAACGGCACAGCAGGTGCAGATCATTACTATTATTCGTTTGGAATACAGCCGTTAACAGACGGTGGCAAATCACAAGGCCGAGCGAAGTAAGATGGACGGTTCGATCGACGTAAAACTGCTTTTGTCCCTTGCGTCGGTTTTAGTCGCAATCGTTACCAGTAGCGTGATCGTAAAGCAAAAAATAATTGTGATTGAAGAACGCTTTAATGAGCTTCGTAAAGATTACGAAAGTCGTTTGCGAAAACTTGATCAACGTACTGACCATCAAGAAAATATGATTGACCTAAATATGCAGAAAACCGCCGTTTTGTCATCCATCCTTTCACCGAGCAATTTGGCACTTCAAAATCGTGAGATTGAAAGAATTATAGGTAGTGTACATGCCGTTGACGTTACGTGCAAAAGCAACGAGAGACGAGTTCTCAAATTAGAGAGCTTACACAACGGCTCTCACCGTCCAACTACTGTTTAGAGGTAAATCAAATGAATAAACTTTTAATCTTGGCTGCACTCTTGTCAGTCGCTGGGTGTAAGACACTTCCAAATTACCCACTGTTTTTTATAAGTCATCAAGATTTGCTGGATCAAGCCGAGAGTATAGACGCATTGCAAAATAAGAAATGATTTACGAACATTGGAATATTGTACCGCAAAGTGCTTGGCCTTATAAGTATTTTAAACCCAACGAGATTGCATGTCATGGGACAGGAGAGCTTGGTATCAACAACGATGCCCTTGTCGCATTGGATAATTTTAGGAGCCTTTTGGGCAGTCCTGTCTCCCTCTCTTCAGCCTACCGTTCAGCTTATCACAATGCCAAAATTTCTGGGGCTCCGTTATCAAGCCATACAACAAGAGGGTCTAACGGCTCAACGGCGTTTGATGTGAAGTTGATGAATTACGACAAGGCAACGCTGCGTAATATTGCCGAGCGTGTTGGCTTTAAAGGATTTGGTATGAACTACAACACATTCATTCATATTGACATGGGCAGAAGGAGAAGTTGGTAATGTTTGATTTATTGCTAGGGGTTTTAACGGGAGGTGCAACTGGCATCCTTGGCTCTGTTCTAGGTAAACTTTTTAACTTTGCAGACTACTGGGTTGAATCTAAGAAAGCTGATGATGAGCACACCCGCACTATTGAAATGACCCGTTTGAACCATGAGTTGCGGTCAGAAGAATTAGAAAATGAGCGTGAAATTGTCATGGAAGAACAAGCTGGCAAACAACGCAACGCTTCTTATCATCACGATATGTCTGCGGGTCTATCTTATCCGTGGGTTGCTGCTGTCTTAAGACTTATTCGTCCTGCACTAACTTTGATGTTGATTTGTATCGTCTGGTTTATTTATGCCACTAGCAACGACATAGGCCAGCAAGAAACAATTATTCATTCTGTAATTTACATGACATCAACTGCGGTGCTTTGGTGGTTTGGTGATCGGGCAATGAGACCAAAGAAATAATTGGAAGTCTTTTAAATATATACAAGAGCGACACACTCTTGAACATTGCAGACAATGCACGTTGCACACGGGCATTAACGGCGCTATTGGGTGTCACCAAGTCTCATCCAAGTAACATTAAGAGCAACCTTTATAAAATCAACAGACATTAATGCTGTGTCGGACTGTTGGGCCTGTGAGCTAACAGCAGCGGGTTCTTTATTGCCTTTTTTTAAAGAGTGCCTACAGTGTAGGCACACACATGCCTATAGGTGCCTATATTCACTTTACGTTCTGGTTGTTTACAGTAGGTTAAACGGCAGAATCCTGCCATTGCAAGGCTGGGTCTGTGTCCTCCGAAGGCAGAGGTCATGAGTTCGAATCTCGTCGGGTGCACCATACTCACTAAGGCTTTCAGCAATTTGATTAAATATAGCATGTGCCTACACCGTTGGCACTTCTTCTTTTTGCTGCGGTGCAATATCAGGTTCAAGAGTTGCGATTCTATCCCAGTATTTTGAGAATTGGCTTCCGTTAATGCAGTCTGAATCCGCACATATTGCGCTGTCGTATATTGTTACAACCTCTTCGTCGGCATCAACGAGGGCTTCAAGGTACACGTCGCTTCCGCACTCTTTGCATTTGTAATGGCTCATCGAACAATCTTTCTTCTTGGCTGTTTGCTAATGATCTCAGGTAGTCCGGGTTAAACTTCCTATAGATTCTTCTAACTGTTTCTGGATCTGTTTCTGTCATATCTGAAATTTGATCAACTGTGTACCCGTCCTCTGCCATCCAAGAGATTGCCGTATGCTTTAGAACGTGTGGTGTACACCATTCTAATCCTGCTCTTTTGGCAGCAGCGGCAAACCCTTTTTTAATGTCTTTGCATTTTGCTCTTTTGTACTCAACTACGTAATCTGTAAAGTTTGAGGGTTGAGTATCTCTCATCGCTGCTGAGAGCTTTTTACCAATTGGACAAATAGCTCTTTTCTTTTTAGTTATTACTCGTCCCGGCTCGTTAAAGTCTAAAATACCTCTTTTTAAATCAGATCTTTCCCACGTTAGGTTTAAAATCGAGGTCTTTCTGGCACCAGTAGCCAGCCCGATAAGGATAAACATGTAGATGTGGTGCGAGGCGGCCCCAGCTAAAAGGTCTTTCGCCTGAGATCTCGTCAAGAACTCTGATTTGGGGGCAGTCTTGGGTGGCATCCATAAGCGCGGCGTATGCCCCGCCATGATCATCGCTGACTTCAGTACCCCGATTTCTCTGCGTACGGTGCCTGAACTCCTCTCCCGCCATTCGAAATACTTTCTGCAAGACTTCTCGTCTACGTCTTTGTATGGATAGATGCCGAAGTATTTTTTTAATGGTATGACTGCATATTTGATCCGGTCTTTGTCGACTGCTGTTTTTCGTTCCTTCTCGTATATGTCCAGTATGATCGCGCATCCTGCATCCTCCGGCGGATTATCAATGTTATTGATGAAATTTTTTAGATAGACTTTAGCTTCGTCTTCATTCTGCGTTGTAGTCGACTCAACGTCTGTCCCTTTGGAACCGTCTTTCCTTGGGAACCGGACGTACCAGTTGTTGCGTCCGGGGATTCTGACGAGCTTGATTTTGTCTGTTCGCATTTTTCCATCCATTCCGTAATATGAAATTTCATTATACGAATACTCGCACCTTTGCGTCGTTGGCAACCTAACTCTCCACTGGTGCACATTCGATGTACTGTTGATAGGTCAAATTTGAAAAACTCTGCAAAATCTGTAACTCGCATGACTTGTGGGATTTGATCGTAAAATGATTGCTGGCTCATTGAATAGCTCCGTGTTTTGCGTATCTAGGGAATCCGTTAAAAAGATCAGACCGAACAGCCCAATCGCTGCTTCTTGGATCTTTGGAAGCTTTGATGGCGTAAGCGTGAACTAAGTATCCTTCGCCGTACCAATAGAGCTTGATATTGTCAGCAATTCTTTGCGCGTCTTTTTTAGAGAGCGTTCTCATTTTAATGTTCCATTTTTATGCATAAATTCTAGTGTAGCGAGGGCGTTCCATGCTGCGTGTTTCATGTGATCTAAATCTGACTCACTATCTGCCCCAGTAATTGAAAGGTGCCTTACACAAGCTCTCTTGTAACGGGTTTCACCGCTCTTGAGATGCTTCCATGATTCCCATCCGTAACCCTTAACTTCGGCTCCGTAAAAACAGACTTCAGAAACATAAGCGAGTGCGTTTGGAAACTGTTCCAAGGCGGTCAGCAAGTCAGGTTTGTCCCGATCCAACTTGGCCCCTTTTTCACCAAGCTGTATGCCATCTGGGTCTTGATCCTCAGATATTCTTCCTCCGCTCGATACAGACATTCTGGGCATATATCTAACCCTCCAATTTTATATTTAATTAATTCAACATCATTGTCCCAACCTTCAGGGACTTTGCTTATTGTTTCTTCTGTTCGGTAAACACATCCGGTTCCGCCACACGTTTTACATCCAAAACAATTCATACCTTTCTCCCAGAAAAGGTGGAGGGGATGCTGGAGGCAAAACTAGGCCACCCCCTCCGTAGCGCCTAGTCCCAGTTGTCGTCAGGGAAAGGGATGTCGTCTAAGTCATCCGCTTTATTAGCTGCCGCTGCTGGCGCATGTCCTGAAGACTCATTTTTTGCAGTCATGTTTTCAACTTTGAAACTAACAACATCTGTTGCGTAACGGTCTGATCCGTCCTTTTGATATTTGCGGGTTTCTAACTGGCCTTCTAAATAGACTTTGTTACCCTTGGTTAAATAGTTGGCAACAAACTTTGCTGCCGGCCCTTTAACGGTGACGTTATGCCACTCTGTTTTTTCTTTCTTTTCACCGGAGTTTTTATCTTTCCAAGTCTCTGACGTTGCCAAAGAAAACTTGGTGATTGTGCCACCGTTGTCGAAGGTTTTAACCTCTGGGTCTTTACCGATATTTCCGATAAGCATTACTTTGTTTAATGAAGACATTTTGTTTCCCTATGCTGCTTTTTGTTTTGGTTCAATTTCTAATCGACGTGATTTTAAAGCTTGATCGACCATCTGCATGTGAAGTGCTGGAACACCCGTTAAAGCCATGATGCTTTTTCTCAAAGATTTAAGGTCGTCCATTGTCTCGCACCCTTTTGCATTCATAACATTTAGATCGCGCCAACTATCCCACTGTGTTTCAGCTTCGATTGCTTTTTGACTTGATGCTTGTTGGACATACTTGTTGTCGTCAAAGCGTCCCAAAAAGACATCTGCATTGAAACCGATGTAGGAGACACATTTGGTTAGACCATCAGTGACAGCTTTCTTTGCTGCGTCTTCGTCTGGACGATCTGCTTTGCCTAATGACTTGCAACCCATTTGGGTAACGGTCTGACTTCTATCGCCACTGTGCCAAACAACAACTTTTGCAAAGATCATTCCACTAAAGAACTCATAGGTGAAGTCGTAACCCCAACCGATCCCAATGGGCCCGAACGCACGGGTCATTTCTTGAATTTGATAGTGTGCATCGATGGCGGTAAAACCACCTCTCTGATTAACTTTTTTTGTATGGGAAGGATCTGTAACACAGACGCTATTCCATAATTTCATATTGTCTTCTGTCATATTATTTCTTTCAGTTTGAATTGTCCGATAGGTCGTGCGTGAGCTCTCGCTGATGCGATATAGCCAACCATTTCCCATTCTGATTTTAAGCCGGTTCTAAATATTGCACCCATAACACGGGGATCGATGTGTTCAGGTGGAGGGCAGATATCTCGTACGTCGTTGACGGTAACTAAACCTTTTTCAGCGACAAGAATTTTTGCTACAGATCGTGCTTCTGCTAAGAAGCTTTCTCTGCTGATCTCAAACAAATCTAGCGTTCTATTTTTTTGTTCATGGGCTTTTACTATTGAGTTCATGCGGCCTGTTCCTTCTCATCTGTTGCTGTAAACAGCAAAGAGCCTGATTTAGAGCGTTTAATCTCAATCCCGTATCCAGATGCTTTGCCGACATCTTTTTCGACAAGATCTTTTAATCCCTTTTTTGCGTGTTCAAATAAACGGGCAGAACTTGCGTATTGGTTGTAATCATTTGAGTAATTGGCCCAACGATTATTGCCGGTCATATCAACTTCTCGCATAGTCATTTCTTCGACTGAGATATCTTCTTGGGTGGTGTCGCCGGGACGGTCTTTATTTTCTATGTGCCACCAGAAAGCTTTCGCACGTAATAGGTATTCGTCTGCGTGTTGCTGGTTTAAATCTTGGAACATCGGCTGCGCGATATGATTTCCAAAGACACATGAAAGACAGAACCGATCCATCTTACAGGCAAGCATGTTATTAACGCCTTGCCAGTAGTATTGTTTTTTTGCGTCTTCTTCGGTGTAGCCTTTCCATTTATCGCCACTGTCATTTAGCGCACGTAAATGCTTGGCATCTATTACAAACACACCGTCTTTATCTGAGCCAAAAGCATCGACTAGAGCGCCAATATAAGGTTTGTCTGCAAGGAAGTAATGCTCTGTTGGGAATTCCATCTTCCAACTCTTGCGAGATCCCTGCCATAATAAATTGTAACGTTCTGTGATGTGGCCCAGTTGGATGTTGAACTTGTTGAAATTGGATTTCTCTAAGCCCATGATCCGGTCATAAGCTTTTTCCCACTCACCGTCCCAAATCAATTTTGCAGTAGACCCACCAATGTAAGACCTTTTTGCAGATTTCTGACGAGCGGTTAAACCTTTGTCTTTCATAAATTCGGGCAGCATTAAATTTGCGTCATTCATTTTGCAGTCCTTTGTGATGTAATTTCTTCACAGATTTCTTCGATGTGACATAGAGTTGCTCCCATAATATCAAGGTCTTTTATTTGATTTTTTGAAGCGATTGCGCCTATCTGCTCAATTTTATTTAACAGAGCTGCGGCACTAATTTTAGAAAAGGTATTCTCGATTTCGTCCTGCATAAAAGCCTCCATGACTAAGTGAATTATTAATATAACTGCATAAATGCAGTGTGTCAACCACGCTTATTGATGCCTTTAACTGCCAACATGCGCTCAGTTATGCCTATCGATTCCTTGCGTATCTTCAACTCACTGTCCATGTATTTTGTGAATACGGATACAGCCGGGAATTTGTTGTAATACATTGTTTCTTTTTTGATTATTTCTTTTGCGGCTTCCTGCAATAAGTCTACTGGATATTCTGCAAGGAATTGTATGTAGCCGTTGATTACAAATTCGTTTAACTCTTCGGTTCCGCACATAGCCTGAACAAGAGCTAAAACGTCTACAATTTCATCTTGAGTTGCTGGCTTGAGTGACTCTACCTCTTTAGCCTTTGTTGTCTGCAAGAAAGATATTCGTGCTTTCGCTGGCATTAGATTGATCGGTATTGGTTTTGATTCCTGCGGCTCGTCTAAAGCGTTCACGGATCTCGTTAGGGTCGGCAGATTTGCTCCGAGCTTTGAAACTCCTGACATTTGTTTTCTCCTTATTTTGTTTACGCATCCAGTTGCGCCATCCCGCTATCCAATCTTTACGGGGTTCACCTTTTGATTTCCAATAGTCTACAAACTGGTCTGTTATAAACCGAGTTTGATCGTATAGATCGGATCTGTTTTTCATAAGCCACTCCATCATTTCTGGCGTGACTTCAAAATCATCTGAAATTTGAGATGCTTTAATAGAGTTAGTTAGAGTGACGGTTCTGGGGGTCGCGCCTGTGCTACCCTCCTGGTCGCAATTTGCTACCCCCCCTATATTCAATTGGTACAGGTTTGAGGTCTGAGACCCATTAGGTCTTTTGCGTTCTGTTATGTTTATAATTCCATCTTCTGCAAGTTTATGAATATTCCGCTGGATGGTCGAGATATGCAGATTGCATTTTTCTGATATGCCTTGAAGTCCGGGCCAGCATTTGCCTATGTCATCGCAATGATCTGCAAGTGCCATAAGGATGATTTTTTGTGTTGGATTAAGGTTTTGCTCAAACACCCAAGACATAACTTTTATGCTCATTTGATTGGGGTTCCTCTCACTGATCGAATGGTGAACTCTCCGGGATCTCGATCATCGTATTGAAATGGGTAGAATGTTCCGTGAATAGAATCTTTAACCATTTCAATTGCGTGGGATTTATCGCACGGCTTGTCTGACCGGATAGATATTGTGATCTGATGCGTTTTTTTCATGTCATTTGCTCCGAAAACTGCGGCCTAGCAATGTCTTTTTGACCAGATCTATTAGTGAATGGATTCTTGCCCATGCGGTAAGGCCATAGGTCACAATTGAACGATACACAGGCTTTAACTTCTGCAAGTTGACCGATGCAACAATCTAGACATTTAGCTCTGATTACTTTTGAGAGGGCTTTCTTTTGATGCCCATACTCTATGGCTTCTGTTTTTGCTGTTTCTTTGTTGTACGTCGTTCTCATTTTGCTTCCCTTCTAAGTATGAGGTGAGGTCTTGGCAGACAATCCAGCGTTCGCCGTTCATGCGAAGCACTAAAAGATCATTGCCTTCTATTTGGTCGTAGATTGTTTTGTAACCGGAAGCTCTTAGTTTGACTTCTATGGTAGTTTCAACGCCATTAATGTCAGCAAGGACATCTGGCATATCATTTTGTTTAAAGGTTTGTAGGGGTGCTGTTCTCTTTGCTGGAAAACCAGCGTCGGTAAACAAGTGGACGATTTCTCTCTCGCCCCTCGCTCCCTTCGATCTGCTCATTTTGCCCATCTGGGATCTCCACTGTTAATATGACACCAAGGGCTTGCGCCCAGTTAAACATCATAAAATTTGACGGTCTTCGATTGCCGATTTCCCATTTGGAAACCAACCCGTCATCGACACCAATGGAAATGCTTATTTCTCTTTGAGACAGACCAATCTCGTTACGACGTTTTACAAAAGCGGCAATTACTTCAGCCATACATGCACTTTTGGTCGTAAGAAGTTTGTTAATTACATGGGTAGGTAAACATGTAACGCGCAACGGTTTCTGCCTCTTTCAATCTTGGATTCGTTGATGTATTTATCCACCGGTAATAAGTAGAGTCGGCAATTCCTGCGTCTATGCAGGCATCTTTAAATTCCCAACCAGTGTCAATTGCTAGTTCAACCAGTTGGTCTTTATAGCTTTTTATGATTTTTTTCTGCATGTGTCTGTTATGCACTAACTGCGTTAATGCAGTCAAGGTATTTAACAGCTTGACAAGCTTCCATGTTAAGTCGCATTAATGCAGTTATGGAACAAGCACAAGAAAGAATTGCTGCGTGGATGCAGCGAGTCATGGTCAAAAATAATTGGACCGCAGAAGAATGGGCCCGAAGAGCCGGTACAAGTCCAACGAACCTAACTCGTTTTCTCGGAAGTGGATCGCATACTACCAGTGGCAATACGTTGATAAAGCTTGCTACTGCGGCTAAGTCAACGCCACCGATAGGGCCTGAAACCTTATCACCGACAACGGAAATCCCGTTTTACGAGGACTTTATGGGCAAAATACTTAAAGGTAATTTTACAGTGCCTAGCGAAGTAAGTGCTTCTGCTTTTGCTGTAGAACTAGAAGCAGATACCATGACACTTGGCGGTTTGCTTCCCGGTGACACGCTCGTTTGTGAACCTGAAACCGTTCGCTCTGCCCGGAATGGATCCATCCTTGCTTACGTGGTCGACGGGTTAATGTGTGCTGGGAAACTGTATCCACCGTACCTAATGCCTTCGTCTTCCAACTCAGACAACATGCCGGTGAATGTGAAAGATGTGAACATCGTTGGCACAGTGGTGACACAGGTTAGGGATCTGGGTTAATTAATTGATTGAGATGGGAGTGATTTTGCTTCCATCGATCTCAGCCCAGAAGGGCATACAGAGTTGCCCGTATCTTTTTTTGAAGTCGGCAAAGACTTCTGAGGTCATACCCGCAATAGCCGGTTGATTGTCCTCGTTGAGACCTGACACGATTGCCAGATCTCCATCGGTAATCCAAGAGTGTACTTTGATGTTCATGCAGCCTCCACTTTTTTGGGGGCTTTGTACGGATTGTCGAGATCCCATTGATCCCGGTATGCGATACATTCAGTGAAATTATCGAACACCATATCGCCTTCTTTTGGCGTATCGTAAACGTCCCGTACATCAATTGAGATTTTCTGGCTGTCCTTATACAAGAACCGCTCCATGCAATCGGCTTGATCGCTATACATATAGTTTATTCGCTCACCCATAGCGTCTTCAATTCTCTGAATGAGAGCAAGATTGTCTGCGTTGAAAGGGAGTTCACCACCTATATCGATTTTGAATACTTTTTTCATGCTGCTTTTTCCTGTTCAAGTGTTTGAGGGAGATGCCCGACCAGCCATTCAGTAGCTTCTTGGGCTTTTGTTGCGGCCTGAAATATGGCCTTTGGATTTTTCTCACAATGCTTGACGTAATGTGAGAGATAGTTTGCGTGCCTTGCGGTGCCGCCCGGAATACCAAACCGTGCAGACATAAAGGCACTTGTTAATTCTGCGACCAATTCCTCGAACGCATATTCTTCAGTCCCTTGCTTGCCTGTTTGATCACGATCCAAGCGGATCTTATGACCTGTTGCGTGACCAAATTCGTGGAATCTGACTTTGTACCATTGGTCTTCGGAGGTGAAATGTTCCAGAGAGACCATGGATACGATGTCTTTTTGCGGGATGTAATAGCAGGAGTTGTCATGGCTAACTCGCTCTGTAATCCCAGTTCTAATGAGCATCCTTTCAACCTCTTCATGGGTTCCAAAGGATTGTATTTGGCTGCGGGTGTATTCTTCTGGCAGTCCTTCGACTTGATCTAGATTGAACACATAACCAGATATTTTGGGGCGTGATATGGCAACTTGATTAAATTCCCACACACCACCGTCTGATTTATTGCGGTACATTTGTGTATCACCCAATTGCTCATACTGTCCTTTGGGTACGAACGGTTTAGAAAAGATCACAGGTGTTCCTTTCTGACCGGATTTGTTTGAAGCACGTTTAGGGTCGTCTTCAGGTAGAATGATGAGCTTTCCACCCAATTCACGTAGACCAACCATAGTGATCCACGCATTTGTGGCATAGCCTTTGATCATTTGTGTAACCCAGAGGTTGATGATGTTGGAGCCCCGGTATGTTTTGTTGGGATCGTCCTTCATTGTTTGGATGTTGAAGGGCATTGGACGGGATCTGGGGTCATTCCATTCTGGTGACCACGGCATACGTCCTTGTTTCATTTCTTCTAAGATGGGGTTTAAGAGTTCTGCGTAATCAATTGACATTTTATTTCCTTTGCATTTTGGAAGCCCCGCCACCAAAAACGGTGTTCGGTGCATCCCATTGGATAAGGACAATTGGGCAATTCGCTGTACCCGTGATCTCGCCCTTCAATGTAGGCTTCTTGAGCAATTTCTCGCTCGTAATCTGGATCATTCATGCAGTTTCCTTTCAATGGTTGATCACTATAGCTGCATTAACGCAGCTTTGTAGACAAATATTTACTCCCCCCCCCTTCGCCAAATTTAAAATCTTATTTGTTGTCTTTTTCTATACGCCAGTTTTGAAGGGCAGTTTGTTGTGCCCAAGTAATAAGTTCTTCAGCTGCTTCCTCAGTTGGAGCCATAGCGTACGATGCATGCATGACTACTGACATAAGCCCTGCTATTGCATCTTTTTCATTCGCTTTGCTTTTGTGACATTTATCAAGCGCATCTAAACCAGTTTCGTAACCAATACTGTAGTCTTTTTCGGTATTACTTTTAGTCATTAAGTATTCCTATTCCTTCGGCTCTTGTTTTTGAGTCAGAGCGCCAGATACACGAATAGCAAAGAAGACTGCAATAGGCAAAATTGCAATGATGGCGCCAAATGATATTGCAAAGCCGAGCGCCGCTGTAACGACGACGATTGTTGCAACAGTAGCGGCATAAGACATGATGAATGTCCCAAGTCTTAAAGCTGCATATTTCATCCATGCAGCACTAGGCCAGATATCAGCTATAGTTTTAGCGGTATCTTTTATTCGATTCATTTATCATTCCTTCCAATGGATTTGGACCGGCAGTCCAACCTTTAAAGGTTAGCTTATCGTATCCAATGATTTTCTTCAGTGCCAGGAGGGTTATTGAGATAATAGCTCCTGCAACGATAGCAATTACCATCCCACCAAAGGAGCCCAAAAATGCCCAGCCTAACAGCAGCGTAGCAGCGAGATCTATCCATTTATCAAAGGACAGGACTCTCCGTACGTTACCAAACTTAAATACAAGCCCCAGTACTGCTACAGCACATGTGATTGCCAATATTAGTATTTCCATGACTTATCCTTTCTAACTTTTTTGTTGGCTAAACGTTTGCCAAACTTTCGAAGGTGCTTTGCCCATTCAATAGGTTTTATTCCTGCTATTGGTTTTGCCATATTTGCTTTCCTTCGCTCAAACAGTGTTTGTGGGCGACATAAAAAAAGGGAAGAGAAGGCCGAAGCCCTCTCCTCCATTTGTGTGTCAGGATGTGATGCCGTATTCAGCCAACATTTCAGCTACACCTTCATTGGTGCGATTCTGGTTGCTTACAGCTGATTGGCGTTTTTCCTGCATAGTTTTGTAGTGCGGGAACTGTGTCTTGTAGACGTCCATTGCACCCTGAAACTCGCTCTCAGCCATAGCCAGTGATTCCTCACATTGCATAACAAAGTCTGCTTTGTTGTTGAGTTGATTAATCAGAACTTCTGAGGGTGTGTTGCGAAGCTCTAGTTGCAGCTTCATCATTTCATTGACTGCTTTGTTCAAGAACTTCAGCTGATTTTCCCGGAGGTAATCTTTGGAACTGATGCACTGATAAGCGGAACGAGCCGCTTGTGTACGCTCTCCACCTTCTGCGTCGTGGCGTTGCGCCCGTTGCTCCATATCAGCTTGACCCATATCGAAGTATTCATCAGACAAGCCGTATTTGCCGATGAAGCGCTGGTAGACGTTATTACTGTCATCAACAAGATTGATTTCAATAGGTGCTGTTAAGTCTTCGTTGGTTGCAATTGGATTTGACATGGTTTGTATATTCCTTGTTAAATTTAAATAATCACCCGATAGGGCTTATTCGTTTTATTGTCTGGTGCGTTAGCACCGGTTAGTTGGTTAATGATGTGATTGCGACAAGCGCAACCACGATGTTCGCTACGATGAAAATGACGAGCATTATTTCCTCCTTAGTAGTGCGATTGCGATGATGATGATTTTGGAGATGATGATTGGTAAAATGTGCATTAGACCCAAATCCCCCGTTTAATTTCATTAACGTGGTTGGACAGATTCTCACGGTACAGAACCATGTAGATTGCAGGGATTGTGAAGGCCCAAGTAAACATGAACAGTGCCAGTAAGTTTATAAATCCGATAGCCGATATAAGAGCCCACAAAGCAACTAGTGTTGCTCCGAATATCACTCCATCCAGCGAAGCAAGTGCAACTGGTAGTGTGAACACGTTCCTGTCCAACCACCCGAAGATGGTTGAAACTAGAGCGATGAAAGATGAAACGATAATTGCGTAGATGTGTTTGATGCGAGCCATTGTGTTGTTCTCCATTGTGTTGTTGTAAACGGTTTTAGTTGCGATGATTGCGTTGCTCATGTGATCTCTCCTATGCGTAAATTGAGTTAAGGTCAGCTAATTCGGCCCAATATTCTTCGTCATTGAACCCGTCATCAGGTGCGTAACCTTGCACCGTTGCTTGATCCCATTCTCCTAATTCAGATGCAGGGATAATGTGCATGTCACCTTGATTGTCGATGATCTCTACAACGTCGTTTGAAAGAACTGCTGTATAAACTCTGATTTGATTTGTCATAATGTAATTGGCCTCCAAGCCATAAGTTAAGTAATCCAATCGATTACCCTTTTCGGGCAGCGGAGAATGGCAGTTAGTCAACAGATCTAGGAAAGGTAGTGCGGTAAGAAGGCCAGTTTTCATGGGAGTCTGGTCTACAGGATGAGTCCATGAGCACAAAGTGCGACGACCCATAAACAGGTGATAGAGAGCCATGCAAAGTTGCCTACGCTCTCAGTCCATCGGGATCTGTTTACTTGCTGACATGACAAGCCGCTATACTAAAAGGGAATAGATAGATAGCCCCAACTATCGGCAGTCTCAGTGGGAGTGACACCTGCGAAACCCACCAGTAATAGGGCACATGTGCAGTAGCGGAACTGCGAAGGATTTACTGCAACAAGTGTAATGGGGCAATGGTATCAGTACGTTCCCAATGTGAATTGACACCCTAAATCAAAGGGGTGTAAAGGGGGAGGTAAGGAGGGGGATTAATCCATGAGCAAAAACATAACCAAAGCAGATAAAGCTGAACTTGAAGAAGCCTCTGCTCTAATGACACCGAAACAAAGGGCGTTCGTTGCTAACTTGTTTACACCCGGATTGAGCAACAAGGACTGCGCTGTACTAGCTGGATATGCAGAAGGATCCGCACAAGTAGAAGCAAGCAGATTGCTACAGAATCCGCGCATCTTAGAGTACATGGACGTATGTATGAGACACACTCTGAAGATCGATGCGATAAGGGCAAGAGGAGTGGTAGCAAGCTTGAGCACCACAGCTAAGAGTGACTTAGTGAAGCTCCAAGCAGCACAGGACAGCCTTGATAGAGGTGGCTACAAACCAGTGGACAAGGTAGCGCACAACATACAAGGACAGCTGAGTGTATCCATAGATCTAACTTAGGGGTACGGGGTAGGTGATCGCTGCGCTCACACCAAGAAGGGGGGTGGGGGTTTAAAACTGGAAGTGGTGTTAAGTATAACCACCCAGACACACACGATATATATTTAGAACATCGGCAACCAACCAAATGCTTCCTTCGCGTTAATGGAGAGTTACGCCTTTATCCTGCTAGACACCCTGCAATGGGTGCATTATTATTTTTAGTGTCGTTTTTTGGAGTACCCTATCCGGGGCTTTGTATTTTTAAAGTGAGCCCCGCCTAATGCCTGATCCAATTGACCCCCGTATATTAGCTGGTCTGCGTATTAAAGAATATTTCCCCATTGCCAAGGCGTTTGAAGCGTTAAACAAAACTTCTTATGAGCTATGGCCTGATGTTAATTACTTAATGATGGCAAAGAGTGTCCGTGCTGGGATTATCACCAGAGTTGAAATGAACGATGGCTATTTAGACCTAACCAGCCTAGCTGCTGCTTTGTATATGGAACGCACACGCTGTTCACGCATGATAAGCACATGGGAAACGAAGGGCTACATAGAAAGAGTGAAAATAAAAAACTCTAATTACGTTAAAGGCACTGGAAAATACCACGTTAAAGGGAAAATATATCTTGATAGAATGGCGGAGCTCTTTGCTTAATTGAACCTGTGTGCATATCCCCACACTGATTAATTTGACTCATATAAACCGATAAGCTTTATTCAATAAGTGAGTATAAGGTATGCCATTAGATATATTGGCCCCTTTCTTATTGCAGGGATATTCTTGTTGCGTTCTTAGTCTGGCTGCATTATTGAAGGTGTATGTCTATTTTAAGCACCCTTAGTTTTCCCACCCTTCAAGCGGCACGAATTGCCGTTAAAAAAGTCCACATGCGGCATTTCCGCGAAGACCACGTAACCGATACGCAAGCCGATATGATTATTGAAAAATTGGGATTAGAAACAATTAATAATATAGTTAGGTTTATGAAAGATAAGGGGTCGAAGATTTGAGTAGCATATTTTTAGCCGTTCCAGACGCACTTGAAGAGCACCGTAAGCACCATCAAGAAGACGACTTTCATCTTGTAATCGTTTCAGTATCTAAGGATCAATGGTACGCAACGGACACGGGTGATTCAGATATCCCTGACGAGCTTATAGAAAGCGCATTAATAGATGTTGTAGAGAATATGCAAATATCGCGTACGCCCATTGCAGACGTTCTTCAAACTGTTAACAAAGAGCACTAATGGCAGAGCTTGAATACAAGCCCTCTGGTATTACAGCTAAGAACTTTATGTTATCCAATAAATTTGTTCGTGGATTGCGTGGCCCTGTCGGATCAGGGAAGTCTGTTGCTTGTTGCATTGAAATCTTTCGTAGAGCAGCTGAACAGGAGCCGGGAAAAGATGGCATCCGACGCACCAAATGGGCAGTCATTCGAAACACTAACCCAGAACTTCGCACAACAACTATCGCAACTTGGCTTCAGTGGTTCCCTGAAGATCAGTGGGGGAATTTTCGTTGGTCACCCCCATTTACCCACAAGATCCGCAAAGGTGACATTGATCTTGAAGTCCTCTTCTTGCCCTTGGATACCCCCGACGACGTTAAAAAACTCCTCTCCTTAGAATTAACTGGAGTATGGATTAATGAAGCCAGAGAAGTCCCTAAAGCTATTGTAGACGGGGCTACATCAAGAGTTGGCAGATACCCATCTAAAAAAGACGGAGCTAGTCCTACTTGGAACGGGGTTATCATGGACACAAACGCACCCGATGAGGAGCATTGGTGGTCTATAATGTCTGGAGCGGCCCCGGTCCCCGACCATATTTCTGCTGACGACGCTCTTATGCTTGTTAAACCCGATAACTGGGAGTTTTTTGAGCAACCCGGAGGAATGGTCGATAAAAGGGACGATAAGAACAACCTAATTGGCTACGAGATTAACGACAAGGGAGAGAACCTAGATAATCTCCCACCAGAATATTATCCAAATATGATACAGGGCAAAACCCGAAGCTGGATTTCAGTTTACGTGCTGAACCGATTGGGATCGCTGGAAGAAGGCAAACCTGTATATGAAGGATTTTCTGAAAAGACACACGTTTTGGAGACCTCTATGGATCCGGGCCCAATGCCTGTTTACATCGGCATTGATTTCGGCCTCACACCGGCTGCGGCTTTCCTACAAAAGCTTCCGAATGGACGCTGGTTCTGTTTGGCGGAGCTTGTATGTACGGATATGGGTGCGGTTCGCTTTGCAGAGGTTCTTAATCGCTTTATCGCAGAAGAATACCCAGATCAAGAATTACATATCTTTGGCGACCCCTCTGGCGACTTCAGAGCGCCGACTGATGAAACGACGCCTTTTCAGATTCTACATGCGAACGGGATTATGGCTAGACCAGCACCTTCGAACGATCCGATCATTAGAGTGGAAGCAGTCAATGGCTTACTGTCGAGAATGGTTGATGGTCAGAGTGGGTTCCTTATCGATAAGAAAAAGTGTCCGTCGCTCGTTAATGGATTCATCGGCGGATACCACTACCGAAGATTAAGAGTGACCGGCGAAAGATACGAAGAGAAACCAGAGAAGAATAAGTTTTCACACATTCACGATGCTCTTCAATATGCCGTTCTGGGCGGCGGTGAAGGCAGAGCTATTGTCCGGGGCAAAAGACAAACAAACGCTTTTGTTGCCAAGCACACTTGGAACCCGTTTGGAAAGAAAAGGCGTGGTGTTGCAAGCCGGTTCTAATCTCTTCACTTCACACATTGAATGGTACGTCGCATTTACAGACGCACGAAAACCCGTCTGGTGGCAGCGTTTCTTGAAGACAGGCTTTCAACACTGTTGGGCTTTTACCTACGATCCAGAAACGAATACATGGCTGGTGTTTGAGCCAACTTGGAAAAACCTCCACATTAGATCCATCCCCCAACATAAGTTCTCGCCGTTTATCCAAAGAGCTTCCGAAGGTGGCCTCGTCTACGCAGTTCCCGTCCAACAACAGACGATTAAAAAATCAAGGTTGTTCATGTCCTGCGTGTCCGAAATATGCCATTTAATTGGCGTCGATTTGTTCTTTGCAACACCTTGGAGGCTCCAGTGTGAATTGACAAAAATGAAGTGTAAGCGGAAGTTCGTCCCGAACTTATAAGGGACAATTTCCATGGGCGATTTTCTATCTGGGCCTAAACCAAAGCAGCGAGCAGAAGCCGGCCCATCTAAAGCAGCGACAGATGCTCTTGCCAGACAAACTAAAAATAACGAGTTTATGGCAGAAGAAGAAGCGCAACGAAAACGAGGCCGGCGTGGAAGGCAAGCTCTAACATCTGAAAACAATACTGGCTCTGGATATAAAAAAGGGCTTCTATCCTAATGGGTGATGAACCGTCAAGCGAAAGCCAAGAAAGATCTTCTATGGTTGATTCTTTTAATACAATCAACAGAGGTAAAGATAACCGTGCTAAAGCTATGAGTGAAGGTAAACCCTTTTTAATCAAAAGTTTATTTAGGCATGATAAGGGCGTAAAGCCTACAGATTTAGGCCATACTAACCTTAGTTTTAAGGAAGCGTTTAGTATAGCTGGTAACCCTTTTTCTAGTTTGTCTAGCACCACAGAAAAAGTGAAGGCTGTCGGTCAAGCTTTGGTTCCGGGGGGAGCTTTAATTGGCGTTGCCCGTGCAGCAGCTATGAAAAACAACTCAACAACACCAGCCGCTCCATCCAAATCAGGTCGAGGCGCAAATAAAGGTGGAAGTGGCGGCGCTGCGGCAAGAAGCCTTTACGGGGCTAATCCTTTTGGCTCAGGCTCATCCGGTCGAACATTGCAAAATAGCGCCCCAGATCAAGTTTCTCCGTTTGGTGACGATGGTGGCAATGAAGATCTTTTCAAGTTAGGGACTAACGGCCCTGCACCCTCTGCCGCACCCAAAACGGCAGCGTCAGAAGCAACATCAATTGCTAAATCAATTGCTCAACAACAAACAGATGCGGCTTTAAAGAAGCGTCGTCAAATTGGCGGCTTTTCTCTCTTTGGAAGTGGCGGCGCTGGCGGATCAGGATTCTTAAGCTA
>ENA-OSJC01001599-OSJC01001599.1-marine-metagenome-genome-assembly--contig:-NODE-1599-length-18288-cov-10.368568_pt1 | contig 18288 bp, 13 predicted proteins | sample MGYA00237885_ERZ534234 | MGnify/ENA primary metagenome ERZ534234 (study PRJEB26413, sample SAMN06343907) | marine metagenome | isolation source: coastal waters | place: Atlantic Ocean: West Antarctic... | reverse complement strand
CTGATGGATGTCGAATCAACGGATAACCCGGATATGCGCCGTTTGATTGTGAGCGTGTCACCCGCCAGTGATACCGACTATGTCATCGTCGAGTTGACCGGTTTTGTGGGTAAGTATTGATGTTAGCTTGCCGACAACAGACTCAGAGCAGGTCCCATGCCGAACAAGGTTTTACCTTGATGGAAGTGTTGGTTGCCATATCCATCTTCGCCATCATTGGTTTGGGTGCCAATCAGATGTTGCGCACGGTGATTAAAACCCATGATCATACGCAAGCCAGCATCAAACTCTATTCAGAATTTAGCCATGCCATGGCGGTGCTGGAACGTGATCTGTCTCAAGCGGTGCCGCGCGGCATTCGCGATGAATTTGGCGATCATCAGCCGGCATTTTTAGTGGCCAGTGGTCCATTTGCGCTGGAGTTCACGCATACCGGCTGGAACAATCCCATTGCTCTGCCGCGCAGTAATTTACAACGCGTGGCCTATGCGATGAATGAGGACAAGGAGTTGGTGCGTTCATTCTGGACCGTGTTAGACCGCGCTGAAGATGCCAAACCGATCGAGCAAATACTGTTGACGGAAATCTCCGATTTTACAATCAATGTCATTGGTGCTGAAGGTGAGTCCGGTGATATATGGCCTGCGCAGGAGGCTTCAGACCCCTTACCGATCATGGTAGAAGTGGTCATATCAGCCGATGCCTTCGGCGATGTCAGAAAAGTCTTTCCGCTGGTCTCAAACGTTGTGATTCGACAGCGGGATCCGTCGTCGAATGATCAGGGCAACAATAATTCGAACAATAATTCGAACAATAATTCGAACAACAATGCCAACAACGGCAGTTCCAACAATAACGTCAATGACAGTTTCAACAACGGCAACCGTAACGATAATGGCAGGCCGGGTATTGCTGTTGATCCAGACATTAGCGATCAAGGCTCGGACGGCCCATGAGACTGACATCGACATATCCCTTTAGAGGACAGCAGCAGGGCGTTGCGCTTATTTCAATCTTACTGATTGTCGTCATCGCCACCGTCTTGGGTGCCGCGATGACCACGGAGCAGAACTTTTCGATCAACCGTGCCCGGGTAAGCTTCGATCAGAGTATCGTTAAACAGTATGCATTGGGCGGCGAAGAGCTGGCCAGACAAATTCTGCGACAGGATTTTATTGATTCCCCGGAGGTAGATCATTTGGGCGAGCAGTGGGCAGTGCCCGGTGACGTGTTTGAGTTTGAAGATGGCGAAATTGAACTGCAGATTATCGATCTGCAGAGTCGCATGAACGTCAATGGCTTAGCCTCGACGGAAGCGAATAATAATGGCCAGAACGGGCCTGCAAATAGTCAGCTCGATGATTCTACAAATGGTTCGCTAAACGGTTCGCCCAATAGCAGTACCCAAGACAATGACACGAAAGCGCGTCTGATCAGATTATTTACTCAGCAGGGGGCTGAGGATCGACATGTGCATAATCTTAAAGATTGGATAGACGCCGATGATGCCAACGATGGTTTAGGCGCAGAAGACTATGCCTATTTGGGTTTAGACAAACCTTATCGAACCGCGGGTCAGTTAATCGGCGACATATCCGAGTTGCGCCTGCTGCTGGAAATGGAGCCACAGCAATTTCAGCTTATCGCGCCGTATCTGGTGGCACTACCTGACGTTCAAATAGAGGTGAATGTGAATACCGCATCCGCCGGCGTCTTGCAGGCACTATTACCCGGCACCGATTTGGGCACGCTGGAGTCCTTGGTAGCCGATCGCGATGGTGGCCAGCCGTTTGAATCGACCTCGGCATTTCTCGTGCAAGCGGGCGTGCAGGGTGTTTTGAATGGAATTACTGTAAGATCGGAGTTTTTTCAGGTGAGCATTAAAGCCAGATATCAAGATCGGTTTGGCTACCTCACGAGTATTATTCAACGGGACGGCACGGATGGCAGCATGCGTGTTATCTACCGAGACCAAAGTAAGAAGATATTGCCAAAAGTGACCGAGCAAAAATTGGAAAATACGCAAGCATCGACACGAACATTGACACGAACATCGACGCGTAAATTGACGCGAAGATCGTTGAACAGTGTGGCCCCGTTGCGTCGAGTTATTGATGTATTGGCTGGCCCGGTAACAAGGCGTACAACAAGCGTTGCAACAAGCCCGTTAGTTGCTGCAACGACAGAGAGGCACAATGGCTGAGAATCTGTTTCTGCGTTTAGGCCGAGTCAACGGTGAAGACCATCTTGAATGGCTATTGCTTGATGAAGCATCCGGCATCATTCGTTTGCGCGGTGAAGGTAATCGCCAAGCCTTTACTCAGATCTCGACATCCGTCGATATCAGCGGCGAAACCTATGTCATGTTGCGCGGTGAAGATATTCTACTGACGTCCGCTAAAGTGCCGAGTAAACAACCCAGACAAATTCTTCAAGCCGTGCCCTTTATTGTCGAGGAAAGCCTGGCCCAGGATGTTGAAGATTGTCACTTTGCGATTGGTGATCGTAATAGCGCAGGCGACGTCAATGTTGCCATTATCGACAGAGAACTATTGCAGCAGAGACTTAACCTTTTAAAAGAACTGCTTATTCAACCTTCGATTATCACCTGTGATGTGCTTCAACTTAATGCACTTCAAAAAAATGCACTTCAAAAGAATGTCGGGCAAGCCGAACAAGAAAACAGCTGCCAAGTGTTGCTTGAGGCAGATCGGGCGTTGATTCGCTATAGCCACGATTTGGGCTTTGCCGTACCCGCCCATAGTTTAGCGATGGCCCTGACCTTGGTGCCGCAGGAAAATAAAGCGCAACTTCATATCGCTATGTCAGATCCTGATGATGAAGCCTTTGCCTTAACCTTGACGCAAATTAATGCCGAGCTGGAACAACCTGCAGACATCACCGCGCTTGATTATCATCCGTTCGAACAACTGTGTCGGCACTTTGATACCGCCGCCGTTAACTTGTTGCAAGGTCAGTTCCGCGTCGAGATAAAGCGCGCATCGAGACCCGGCAGTTGGCGATCGGTTGCGATTTTGGCTGCCAGTGTGTTTGCCGTTCACGTGCTATTGATGCTTGGCCAAGGTCTCTATTTTGGCGGCAAGGCCGATCGCCTCGAAGCCGAAGCGCTTGCGCTGTATACCGATGTGTTTCCAAACGATCGCAATGTGCGCGATTTAAAGCGCCGTTGGCGGGCACATTTAGGTGAGTCAAACGGGGCTTCCGGCGCGGCGTTTTTAGATCTGTTTGCCGGTGCCGCAAAACTGCTACCGGCAGGCTCTGTCACGTTAAACAATGTGAACTACAACGAAAGCCGCGGCGATTTAGTACTGCAGTTAGAAACCGCGCGTAGCGATGGCTTGATCGCTTATTCACAAACCTTGGATAAAGCCGGTTACGATGCTGTCATTGGCACCATTAATCAGGGCGAGGAATCGGTCAAGGGCAGCGTCAAGATTAAGGCAGGGGGCAGTGCAGAATGAATATTTTGAATCATCCCCAAATCGAGCAATTGAAGCAGCGCTATCAGCAATTGGAAAAGCGTGATCGGCTGGCCTTAAACTCACTGTCGGCATTTTTAGGCTTGATGCTGGTGTACTTTATGGTTTGGTCACCCGCCAACAGCTATGTTGAACAAAGCCGTCAGAACTACCAGCGCCAAGCGGCGTTGCTGATCTATTTACGCGCCAGTGAAGCCAAGGCCAGACAAACAACCGGTAACAGCAGTGCCGCCGTCAGTGGTCAGTCTTTGTTGTCACGATTGTCGAGTTCAGCCGGTCGATTTAATATTAAGCCGAACCGACTGCAACCCGAAGGCACTGATGGTGTCAGCGTCTGGTTTAGCGAAGTCGGCTTTAATGAACTGATTCGTTGGCTCGAAAATCTCGGCAATGAAGGCTTTACCGTGAAGCAAATATCCATTGATCGGCAAGAAGCATCAGGTTTGGTTAACGCGCGAATTATTCTACGCAGCTAGTGGTTCACGCGCACCTTCGCCATCCGGCTGCGATCAGATCATCTATTAAGATCATCAATTAAGATTATTAATTAAGAGCATCACTTAAGCTCATCACTTAAAGTCCCGCGACTTTAATGAAAAATGCTCAAGATACTGACTGTAGTCCTCAACATAGCTTGCAATGACATGAATCACTGACTCCTTTCGTTCCATCACCCCCCTTATCTTCAACAAGCGACCTTGCACAATGGCGGCACGGAAGTTTTCGAGCACCCGTGTCCAGATCACCACATTGATATTGTTGGTCTCATCTTCAAGGGTTAGGAACAACACGCCAGAAGCCGAGGAGGGACGTTGCCGGCCGGTGACAATACCGGCCACCTGCACGAACCTACCGTGGTGCAGTTGTTCAAGATCAGCTGCGCTTTTTAGACCACTAAAGGCCTCTTGTTGGCGCAGAATGGCCATCGGATGCCGGCCAAGGGTCAGTCGCAGGCTAGTGTAATCTGCGCGCAGGTCGTCGGTCTCTGAGGGTGGCGGCAGGTAAATGGGCGTTTGTTCGGCAACATTGCCCAAGCCTTCAAACTCGCCTTGTCCCTGTTGACTAGGCGTCGGCTGCGCCATCATGCCTTTGGCTTCCCAATGGGTCTGGTAGCGGTTACCGGTTAACGACTTTAAGGCACCGCCTTCGGTTAAGCGTGCTAAATCACCTTTGTCGAGCCTGGCCTGTCTTGTCAGGTTTTGCAGATTGGTAATGTGTTGCGTGGTGCGTGTTTGAATAATCCGCTCGGCGACATCTTGCCGAAAACCTTTGATACGACTAAAGCCTAAACGCACCGCGGGCTGTGAATAGTTAGAATGGTTGTAGCTTGCTTGATTAGATTGCTGTTCGGGCTCTTCCAGTGTGCTCTCCCATTCACTGTGGAAGATATCCACCGGGCGCACTTCAATATCGTGGCGTTTGGCATCCTGCACTAGCTGCGACGGCGAATAAAACCCCATCGGTTGGCTGTTCAATAGACCGCAATAAAAGGCTGCCGGCTCATGTTGTTTAAGCCAGGCAGAAAAATACACCAGCAGGGCAAAGCTGGCGGCGTGGGATTCGGGGAAGCCGTAATCGCCAAAGCCTTTGATCTGCTCGCAGATACGCTCGGCAAATTCGCGTGCATGGCCACGGGCTAACATGCCGTCAATCAACTTTCGCTGAAACACCTCTAGGCCGCCTTTGCTTTTCCATGCCGCCATGGCGCGGCGCAGTTGATCTGCCTCGCCGGGGGTAAAGCCGGCCGCGACCACTGCCAACCGAATCACCTGTTCTTGAAAGATCGGCACACCCAATGTGCGGCCTAAAACGTCTTTTACTTCATCGTTGGCATAGGTGACGGCTTCCTCGCCATTACGCCGCTTCAAATAGGGATGCACCATGTTGCCCTGAATCGGCCCGGGTCGAACAATGGCCACCTCAATCACCAGATCATAAAAACAGGCGGGCTTTAAACGTGGCAGCATGGACATCTGCGCCCGGGACTCGACCTGAAACACACCAATGCTGTCACCGCGTTGTAGCATCTGATAGGTCAGCGGGTCTTCCGTCGGAATGCTGGCGATGGTTAAGTTTGTGCCGCGATAATTGTTGATCATATCCAGACTCTTGCGAATCGCGGTCAACATGCCCAGCGCTAATACATCAATTTTCATCAAGCCTAAGGACTCAAGATCGTTTTTGTCCCATTGAATAATGGTGCGGTCATCCATGGCGGCATTTTCGACCGGCACCAGATGCGATAGGGGCCCACGCGAGATGACAAAGCCGCCGACATGCTGGGATAAATGCCGGGGAAAGCCGAGAATGTCGCTGACGAGACTTATAAATTGGGCAATCACCGGGCTGCGGGGGTTAATGCCGGCTTCTTCAAAGCGCGCCAGCAACTCATCCGGCTTATCCCACCAGGACAACGACTTAGCCAACTTTTCTACTAACAGCAAATCCATACCCAAGGCCTTGCCGACATCGCGCACGGCACTTTTCGGGCGATAGGTAATCACCGTTGCCGCAATGGCAGCACGATCGCGACCATATTTTTTATAAATGTACTGAATCACTTCCTCGCGCCGCTCGTGCTCAAAGTCGACATCAATGTCCGGCGGCTCGTTACGTTCTTTAGAGATAAACCGCTCGAACAACATACTCGACTTGGCCGGGTCCACCTCGGTAATCTTCAAACAAAAACACACCGCGCTGTTGGCCGCCGAGCCGCGCCCTTGGCACAGAATTTCTTGGGTGCGGGCAAAGTGCACCACATCAAACACCGTCAAAAAATAATACTCATATTCAAGCTCGGCAATGAGTCCCAGCTCTTTTTCAATCAACGCCTGCACATGGGGTTTAATCCCTGCTGGCCAACGCTCTTTGGCGCCGTGCTCGACTAACTGGCGCAAATAAGCGGCCGGTGAAAGATGCGGCGGCACCAGTTCCTCTGGGTATTCATAACGCAGTTCATCAAGCGAGAAATCGCACAGCTCGCTAATGACGATGGTTTCTTGCAGCAAAGCAGGGGGATACATCTGCGCGATAACGCCCAGGGGCCGTAAATGCTTTTCGCGATGGGCAAACAACAACTTGCCGGCCAAGCGCACCGACTGACCAATGCGCACCGCAGAGATAACATCCTGCAGGGCCTTACGATCGGCATGATGCATATGGACATCGCCCATGGCGACCATATTAATATGTAAACCCTGATGTAAATCAAAGGCCTGCTGGTAGGCAGCAATCTCTTGGCCGTCGGGAAAGATCTCGATACCCAACCAAAGCCGATTGCCAAAGATACCCTGCAAGGTTTCACCCAGCTTGGCTTCCTGTGTTGACTCGCCCGGCAACCAGATCGCCAGACACTGATCCATGCCATAGTGAAGATCTTTAAGCCGCACCTGATAACTGCCTTTCTCGGCTCGCCGTCTTGCCACCGTAATCAAATGGCACAGCTGGCCATAGCCAACCCGATTAGGTGCCAGCACAATTAAATGCACGTCCTCATCAAAATGAAACTCGCTACCCACAATCAACTTAATGCCCACTTCCTTCGCCGCCACATGCGCCTTCACCACGCCCGCCACAGAACACTCGTCAGTAATCGCAATAGCACGATAGCCCAAAGCACTGGCTTGCTTGACGAGTTCTTCTGGATGCGACGCACCACGCAGGAACGAATAGTTGCTGATGCAGTGCAGCTCGGCGTAGGGGGAGGGTTTGGGTTTTGTTTTGTTGTGTTGTTGCATGGTTGTGGTGATTGGGCCTCTGGGTTGTGGGTTGTAAGCCTTTGGTTATGTGGCTATTGGCTATTTTTTGGTGTTGGGTTTGTTGGTTGTTGTTTGAGCATAGCTTAGCGTTACTGTATGTGCGTACAGTAGTATTTGTTGTGGTGGATTTCAACTGGAAATTTGGTTTTTAGACAGATGAGGGTTTTGTTTTAGTTTTGGCGGTTGGTGTTGGGTGATATTTTACGATGTCCATAGTCTTTGCGGGCGAGTCGATCAACACCACACAACCAGCTTCGGCGCACACACCGCGAAACGATGTGATAGTGCATTGGATAGTCGGGATCAATCAATAGATGTCTGGGTGTTGCCATGTGTCCATTCTGGTTTGGACAGTAACTAATTTGTTGCGGAAGTCAGCGTGGAGTCGTGAGGGAGTTCTGCCGATTGTTTTGGAAAATTGGGGTCAGGGAAAATTGGGGTCAGTGTAAAATTAGCGAGGTAAATTGTATCTAATTTTACACTGACCCCAATTTATCCAATTTGACTCGCGATACCATTGCCCTGCATATTAGTTGAAATAGTTCTCAATTTTCCAGGAGCCACTAAGTGACCTTTGAAGCAATTCTCTATGAAGTAGAAGACAATATTCTGACCATTACATTTAACCGCCCTGACGCGATGAATGCTTTTAGCGGCCCCATGTTCGGTGAGTTGTTTACGGCGCTGGATATGGCGGATGCTGATGATGAGGTTAAGGCAATCATCATTACCGGTGCAGGTCGTGCATTTTGCGCGGGTGCCGACCTCTCCCAGGGTGATAAAACGTGGGAAGGACATGAAGAAAGGCTGGCAGAAACTAGTACAGGAGATGGTGGCGGTGAAATTACCCGGCGCATCTGGAGGTGTTTGAAACCGGTGATTGTCGCCTTTAATGGTGCCGCCGTAGGTATGGGCATGACCATAACGCTTGCGGCAGATTTCAGGATGGCCGTTAAGAATGCCAAAATGGGCTTTGTGTTTGCTGCACGAGGGATAGTGCCTGAAGGTTGTTCATCTTGGTTTTTGCCGAGGCTCGTTGGCATCAGCAAAGCCCTGGAATGGTGTTATTCAGGGAAAATATTTAGATCAGAAGAAGCACTGGAAGCCGGGCTGCTTCGCAGCATCCATGAACCTGAGGACCTGATTCCAGAAGCAAGAAAACTGGCCCACGAAATGGTTGACTCCAGTTCAAGCATCTCGATCACCCTTACTCGGCACATGATGTGGAAGATGCTGGGAGCATCTGATCCGATTGAAGCGCACAGGATCGACACCGCAGGTATTAATGCCACGGGCACCTCTGCTGATGCCAGTGAAGGGATCAACTCGTTCCTTGAAAAACGCCCACCCGTATTTCCTGGGAAAGTCAGCAAGGATCTACCAGAGTTCTTCCCATGGTGGGATGAACCTGAGTTCTAATCCTTGTCATGCGCCAAAACGTTTCAGTGCGCTGATAATTGGGGGCACACCATCGATAGCTCTCCTGTGGATCGAAGTACACAACCAAATGAAAGAGATTGCTCATGATGGCAAAGGCATCTATGGCGACAGAGAAGTGCTAAGCCAGATGCAACATGCGCCGCTCTAGCCAATCTTTGCGATGTTCATAGCCTTTTCGGGTGAGGGAGTTCTGCGGATTGTTTTATAGGCGATCACGCCATAGGTGTGAGAGGTTTTAAGTGTGTGTCGCCTCCATAAATGCCGGATAGCTTGGTTCAGTGGGCGAGTACAACTGGGGAGGCGCGGCGGGTACAAAACTCTGGATTGACCCCCAAGAGCAGTTGGTTGGTATTTTTATGGTCCAAAGTATTCCACATCGCACCCGTTTGGGAAATGAATACAAGTTGCTGACCTATCAATCTATTGCTGACTGACTCTATGTGGTTGAGACTCGATTGGAAACGCAGAATCAGATCAACCATACTGCTTTGACATATGCAGGAGGTTATTTTGATGAAGCGGTCCGCAAATATTGTCTGTCTAGCAGTTCTCATTTTATCGGGAGCGGGGTGCAGTGAACCTGCACCCAACGAATCCGAAGCGTCGCAAATTGAAGGCGTAAATAGCGAATTCTCGTCGAACCCTAGTCAGGGCACGCTCAATATCTCCGTCAGCGAAGGCACAAACCTGTCTTTTGGACTTAGCTCGCAAGGCGACAACATCGTCATGAGCATACAAGGCGTGCTCTTCACGTTGCCCGTCAGTGGCGGTTCTGCCATCGCAATTACCGACTACTACCAAGATGCACGTGAACCGGTTTGGTCGCCGGACAACACAACGATCACCTACTACGGCTATGCCAACGGCAATTGGGATTTATGGTCGATTCCCGCTGTTGGTGGCATTCCGGTAGCGCTGACCAACGATGCTTTTGATGACAGAGAACCTCAATACTCGCCAGATGGCAGTCAAATTGCTTTCTCATCCGATCGCAGTGGTAACTACGATGTTTGGGTGTTGAACTTAGCGGATGGCCAATTAGCGCAAGTGACTCACTCGCCTTCGGACGAATACTCGCCTGCCTGGTCTCCTGATGGTAAGCGGTTGGTTTACGCCGTGACTAAAAGCCGGGCTCAATCTGAAATTCAATGGATTGATCTAGTGGGGTCGGAACCGAGTACGGTGATTGCGGAAGCCGGTGTTGTGAACGGGGTTACGTGGCACCCAGATGGAAACCGTCTGAGTTATCAGTTACTGGGCAATAGCAAAGCCAGCATGCGATCCGTTGCACTGGATGGCCAAAACCCAAAGGTTCTAAGCCAAGACAATGACGATGTATTTCCATTCAAAGCACAGTGGCTGAACGACAATACGGTGTACTACGCGGCCAACGGTAAAATTTATCAGCAGGGTTTGAATGCCGACAGAGGTGATATTGAATTCACCGCCAGTTTCGATCTGCAACGCCCAGCCTACAAACGAAAGCTTAGAGATCACAACACAGATGCCGAACAGAAGGTGTTGGGTATAACAATGCCGGTGCTATCACCGACTGGCGACTGGGTTGCCTTTTCCGCACTTGGCGATGTTTGGATGTGGCATCCAGAGGAACAAACGCTCAATAACATTACTGACAATCATTTCGTTGCCTACTCGCCGCAATGGTCGCCCGACGGTAAGAAAATCGCTTATATATCTGATAAGCCGCTGTCGCAGAATACCAAGCACCAAGTAGGATTATGGACCTATGACTTGGACAACCAAGAAAATACGGCAATTAAAGTGGACGCGACAGGCATCAGCGGACCTAGCTGGTCACCAGACGGCAACTCAATCGCACTGTTTACTAGCATTCCAACCAACCCAATAGCGGCGCAAATGGTCATCGCTGATTTACGCGACGGTTCTGTGAAACCGGTGCATAAACCCGTACCGGCGCAGAACATTTCCTGGAGTGCAGACGGCGCTTATTTGGCAACGACAGTACTGGCGCCCTATTCAAAGCGGTATCGAGAAGGTGTATATCAGTTAGTCGTGACGTCACCCGACGGAAAAGAGCAATACACGATTGAACCCGTTGCCCACCGCAATATGACCTATGCGGCGCTCGCGCCTTCAGGACTTGCCATGAGTTACGTGCAGGACGGACTGCTCTGGCTACAACAAATCAACGAAACTTTTGAACCCCAAGGCGAACCAAAGGCATTGACCGATACCCTTGCCGACACGCCATCCTGGAGCAGTGACGGGCGTTATGTCGTTTATATGGATGCCAACAAAATGTTTAAGCTGGATGTGCAATCTGGCACGACAACGGACATCACGCCACCGCTGACATGGAAACCCTTTAAGCCAAAAAAAACCTGGACGTTACTCGTCGGCAAATTGTTTGACGGCGTCAGTGAAGGTTATTTAAACAATGTACTACTAACGATTAAAGACAACCGCATCGTCGCGATGGAAGAGGATGCGCAAGGCGAAAGTGCTGATGTTGATGCTTCAGACAAAGCGGCGTTCCCCGGCTTATTTGAGATGCACGCGCATATGGGCATCAACAGCGAATCCCAAGGTCGCACGTGGCTCGCTTATGGTGTGACCAGCGTACGTGACCCGGGCGCACATCCTTATGTGGCGAAGGAACGGCAGGAAATGTGGAATAGTGGCAAGAGCATTGGTCCGCGCACTCATACGACGGGATTTTTAACCGACGGTAATCGCGTTTACTATTCTATTGCTGAAGGCATTACATCGGACGCACATTTGGAACGCGCGCTAGATCGAGCCAAGCGATTGGAACTCGACTTCATTAAAACCTATGTACGGTTGCCGGACCATTGGCAGAAACGTGTTGTTGAATTTGCCCACGGTATTGGCATTCCAACGTCTTCGCACGAACTGTTTCCAGCGGTGGCACATGGCATGGATCATGTTGAACATATCGGCGGCACAAGTCGTCGAGGTTTTGCGCCAAAGGTGAGCCGGCTAGGGCGTAGTTACAATGATGTCGTGAATCTGTTGGCGGGGTCTGGCATGGGCATTACACCGACTGCTGTGCTGCCCGGATACGCGGTAATAACTCAAACCCAGCCAGATTTACTGACGACAAAACAGTTTGATGCTTTCTACGGTGATGCCGGTCGCAAAACCGCGATGCTAATGTCACGGATGTTTGGATCAGGTGCTGCCTCGACCGTTGAAGCTAATGGCCAGTTGTTGCGTGATTTAGCAGCAGCGAATGCATTGATGGTGAGCGGAACGGATTCGCCATTTTCTCCCTTTGGGGCGGGGTTGCATGCGGAATTGAGGCTGTATGCGTTGGCGGGTTTGTCACCTAGAGATGTTTTGCGCGCAGCGACTGTGAAAGCTGCGATTGCTGCTGGCGTTGAGCATGACCTAGGCACGATCAAGGTGGGTAAAGTGGCAGATATTGTGATCGTGGATGGCGATCCGCTTGCGGATATTCGCGATGCTGATAATGTTGTTATGACCATTAAGGGTGGCAAGGGCTATTCTTTAGCGGATTTGATTGCGCCGAGCCAACAAGATTAACGACGTTTAACTGAGCCACAATCCCACGCTCGCATAGGAAAACTATATATGGACGCACGCTTTAGTCCTGTCGCCAAAACATAATCGTTGAAACCATATATGGACACACACTTTAGACTGTATCGTTCTGTAGGCAATCACGTTGCTAGTGTGCGTGTTGGTTTGTGTGTGTCACAGTATTCTGCCGAACCCGCTATCACGAACGAGACAGTCTGCGGGCACCACTGGTGGATGTGCGCGTGATCTCGCAGCTGAAGCTAGTCGTAGTATGCGGGTGCCTTGTTCAAGCTGTCGGCCAATGCTTTGTCATGTTCTATCCATAACGTCGCGCCGGTCTCTTTGATGAGCTGTTCGATTTTATCCATTGATTCCAACGTTTGCTCGGCGTCTGCGTTGAAGTTTGGTGGGCGTCGCAATGTTCTGTTGGCGCGAAAGTGGAACAGATCGCCAGACAGTATTAGTGGTCCAGTTGCTTCGAGGTCTACATAGAGAGATTGGTGGCCGGGTGTGTGACCTGGTGTGTAAATTAGCTTTACGCTGCCGTCCCCGAAAACGTCATGATCGCCTTCCAGTATTTCTACGTCTGCAGTTTTAAGTTTGTCAAACCATTCGGTTTCGACAAAGGCTCCACTTTCGCCACCGAAAGCGGCTTCCCATTCAGCCTTTTGCATGAGTACCTTTGATTCTAGAAAGTAGTTGGCAGCACCTGCATGATCATAGTGTAGATGCGAGTACGCGGCGTGGCTTATGTCACCCGGCGTGATACCCATTGCAGCCAACTGGTCCACTATCCAATTTTCATAGGTCGCAGAGCCGCCTTCCAGGCTAATCTGACCCGCATCGGCGTAAGGTTTCGGTAGGCCGCCATCCCACAACAACCTGCCTTTTTCGTGCTCAATGAGGTAACAAGGTACAAAAAGTTCACGGACTTCAGTCTCTTCCGCTGTTAGGTTAAACATGCTGATGTCTTCAAGAGACAGAGAGCCACAATCAAAAACGTAAAGTTTTGTTTGTGCTAATGCGGCTGAAGAAGAAAATAGAATGATGAGCGCGATCCATCTCATGATGTCGTTCCTGAATTGTAGATAAGAAGAACAAATCACATTTTTCAAAGATGAGTCAAGCAGGGTATGTGCTTGATTAGCCGGAAATTCCTGGCTGCGAGACTCGGTTAGTGTTTTCTTGGTCAATGGCTGTGGTGAGGCCGTACTGCAGGCTTACAACCAGTAGGCAGATAACCGAGAAGATTTTTAGGTCGAGCGGGGCGGTGTTGACTCGGCTGGTCTAGATTCCAACCGACGAAGAGAAAAAAGACCTGTCTGTAAATTACGTGATAAGCACTCTTGTCGTGTCGCCATAGTGATATCGTTGGGTTGGTCTAAATCGAATGTGCTGCCGTTAACAGCGTGTGTATGTGGAGCACTTAGCCTTGTTATTGTGTGCGAGATACCACTGATGGTGTGAGAGGTTTTAAGTGTGTGTCGCTCTCATAACTATATGTAATTTTATAGTGCACAGAAAGATAAGGGGAACTTGACCTGGTAGCAGGCCAAGTTTCCAATTGCCCAATCCCGCTTTATCTGGGCATCCAGCTAAGTGGTTAAATAACCGAGCCTTCCCTTTGGATAGCAAGCCATGCTTCGATTTTCTTCCCAACTTTGATGGGAAGTACTCTCCAGTACATGATAAAGGGCGTGCCATCTTTTTTATAGTTGATCGCTTTTCCTTCGAATTTGCCGCCAGACTTCAGCGCAACTGATAGCCGATCGATGACTTTTTTGTCCGTGCCCTTGCCTTGCAGTATTCGTGGTGTGTTGCCTATAACTTCAGAAGGCTCATGACCGGTTAGTTTTTTGAAGGCCTTGTTTGCGTAGGTTATTTTTCCCTTAGCAGTTGCATCAGTGATTAAAATTGAGTCGAAGCTATTTTCCGCCAGTACCTTCAGCAGTTTTAGACTAACTTCGGTGTTATCTAGGACTTGGTCAATTGAGGACGCCATTTTTTACCTTTAAGCTTTGAATGAAAGAAGTTGTTACGCAGGGGCGTCGCTTGTGGATCAAACACGGGCAAAAGTACCTGCTGCGCAATTTTTTACGCCACATCAAGCTACCCTACATAGCTTTAGAATTATTACAGATACCGAATGGGTCAGGGCTACAAACCAAACCCGCCAGTTGCTGGCCGGTGTGTTGTAGGGCTATTCGTTCTTGTGCTTCAAGTTAATTTTCAAGCTGTCGAGGATCGTCGTTGAGAGATCATTCAAATAATCTCAAAATAGTGTCAAGAAGGCTAAGAGTGCTAAGAGTGAACCAGAAGAAGGTTATCGGCGTAAAAGGTCTTGGAAGTGCATTTCACCGATAGTTAACGCAACTGACAAGTGAGCAAAATGTACGGCAAAAAAGTTCATATGTGTCGGGGCAGGATGTCAAACAAAACAGCAAGTCATAAGAGTAACGGATCAACCCCCTTAGATGGCGATCAAGTGGCGGAAAAAAACTATCTGCTGCCAGCTCTTGGGTATCTCGGCATCGCGATCTCTGCACCCTTCTTTTTGTGGGTGCCGCTAGGTTTTCTAGAGCTGATGCCCTCAATGATAGATGTCTTCGGTATCGTCGGGCTTCGTTTCCCGGCCTCATTGACGATAGCAGGACTTTTACTTTCAGCGATCGGATTTCATCGTTCCTAGCGAGGGACACACGTCCTTTCTGAACTTTTACTAATCACTATTTAAGGAAACCAGTATGTTCAAATTGTCCGACTTATTTATATTGCTCGCCGTCGGGGTATCTTTCGCGATATCCGGCCTGCTTTGGTTCCAAGGTTATCAAAATGAAGGGCTCTTCACTGCCATTTGGGTTCCATCTATCCTATCGTTTGGAATCTACTTCAAACTGTCAAGCCTGGCTGCAAGGAGAGATCGATAATGATAGCTGACCATTTAGTTTTCTATGCAATTGCTGTGTTCATATTAATGGCCATCGGGCTCGTGTTTACGATAATAGAATTTAGTAACATGCCAGAAGAACAGCAACGAGATGAAAGAAGCCGTAAGTCTGAAGGAGATGGTGGGGCATAACGACTCACACTCGAGTTACAGGCTATAATTGACCTGTTATCTTTGGTCGCGGTCCAAGTGCGGCCAAAGCTCTTAAACATGTCTTTATTCGCTTTTTCTGTCTTTAACGCGTAGAGACCCCATTCTCGGCTGAAAGTCACTGGGGCCATGTAGGGGAGAGATGCAACATGAGTAGCTCGTGCATCCGACCCCGAACCAATGTACCTCCGAAAAACTAAGCAACTACAAACCGACACACATTTTAGGCTTTTCTATTTAAGTGTGCCGTTAGGTTTTGAATTATTCGCTTGGTTAGTTTGGATGTCCTTCGTTATGCTAAACAAATTTCAAAGAACTTGCGCTTCGTTCGCAAGATATCGCCCTCTACGGCAACTGAACAATACTGGTCTTCATTCAGCAGGCAAGGGCGTGCCGGTCGTAGGCCTGCGACGCTCTGTTTGCCAAGCAAATAGTGAGCGTTGTTTTGTGTGTGTCACACTATTCTGCCAAAATGGCGCTCCTTCAACGTGAGCGACCCATGCAAGACGTAGCAATAAACGGTTTTTGTGACTCACGATTTACCGCCATCGAGTCGGCGTTTACCGATAACTTTACTCTACACGGCGAAGTCGGCGCCGCCGTTAGCGTTTATCAAGACAATCAAAAAGTGGTTGATTTATGGGCGGGCCACTTGGACGCTAAGCAACAACGGCCACTGTCGGCGCAGACACTCTTTACCGTGTGGTCCCTAGGCAAAGCGGTAGCGGCATTGTGTGTACTGCGTTTGGTCGATGCAGGTAAACTTCAGCTCAATGATACCGTCGCTAAACACTGGCCAGAATTTGCTCAAAATGGCAAAGCAGCTATTACCGTAGCTGAGTTGTTAAGTCACCGCGCCGGTCTGGTCGCGGTCGAGACCGCCTTGCGCCCCGGTGCCTGGGCCAACTGGCCCTTGTATGTGCAGGCCCTAGAGCAACAAAAACCCTGGTGGCCGAGCGGCGAACGCCATGGCTATCATGTGCACACCTACGGGTTTTTACTTGGTGAATTATTACAGCGAGTCGATGGCCGCAGCATTGCCCAATATTTACAAGATGAAATATGCCAACCCTTGGGCATCGATTTCTTCTTCGGTGTAGATGAGAGCGCGCTGGATCGAATAGCCGATAATATTCCCTACCTTCGCCCCATCGAAGCCATGACCGCGCCAATAGACGCAAGCAACATCGATACACGCTCTGATGATGAGCGCATGCACTATTTGACCTACAACAACCCCGAATTTTCCGATGAAGGAGAGTTCAGTCTCAATTCAAAGGCATGGCGTCAGGCGATGTTTCCCAGTACCAGCCCACAAGCGGACGCCCGCTCCACAGCCAAGATCTTCTCAGCGCTGGCCAACGGTGGTCAAATAGACGGCGTACAACTACTGAGTCCCGAGCTTATTAAGCAGGCTATCGCCATCAGCGCAGACGGTATTGATGCGGTGATGTCCCGACCCACGCGCTTTGGGCTCGGTTTTATGCTGACCATGCCAGAGCGGCCACTGGGGCCCAACCCGCGTACCTTTGGCCACTACGGTAATGCCGGTCTGCTGGGTTTTGCCGACCCCGATGCTAATCTGAGCTTTTGCTACACCATGAACAAGCAGGGCCGGGCCTGGCGCGATCCGCGCAATATTGCCTTGGTCGACGCGCTGTACGCCAGTGTGAACCAATAAAGAGAAAACCTAGCTGTCGGAGGTAGAGCAAAGACTATATATGGACGCACACTTTTACGGTCACGCTATGGTTATATCGTTAGGTTAGTCTAAATCGAATATGCTGCCGTCAACAGTGTGTATATGAGGCGGACTTAGCCTTGATGTTCTGTGTGAGATATCGTCGATGGTGTGAGCGTTTTTATGTGTGTGTCGCAATACGTTTGTTTATGTCAGTGTCGCAATACGTTAAAAAGATCAGCGTTGTCGTAATCAATGCGTCACAGCTGCGACAGCCAAACATCAAACGCCGCTCAGGCAAAATTCAGTTCAAAAAAAGTACGAATTGAAACGTCTGCCTAACTACGTAGAATGCATCAACGTTTATTCATTTCCCCGAGGGTTTTTTGTGTACTTTTTTTGCCCATTGTTAACTTGGATAGTCATTCTATTTGCGGCGCTTTGCGTGTTGTTTGTGGTCTTGCCAAGCAAACCCGTACCTAAGTTCACGTTCGGTCAAATCGATAACATTGCCCATCAAGGTGGCAATTTAGAACAGCCCGATGCAACTTTCGTCGCGTTTGATGCCGCCTCGGAACTGAACGTTGATGTGCTAGAAATGGATGTTCATCTAAGCAAAGATGGCCATCTTATTGTTATGCATGATCGACGAGTTGATCGCACAACCGACGGCGAAGGTGCCATTCAAGACTTAACATTAGCCGAGATTCAACAATTAGATGCTGCGTATTGGTGGCCGTATCACACTAATAAAGACGTCGAAAAACATAAGGTGCCTGACGATATGACGTTTCCCTATCGTGGGAAAGGTTTATCAATTCCTACTTTGAATGAAATGTTTCAGCGTTATCCACATCATCGTTTTGTGATTGAGCTGAAAGACGACACGGAAGAACTCCGCAGCGCATTACTTGAAATGATTGGTCAATACAATCGTTGGGATCACGTTTTAATCGCTTCATTTTATGCGTCGACTTTGAAGGAAGTCAGAAAGATAGCGCCGCGTGCACAAACGTATGCGGCTGGTGGTGAAATTCGCTTATTTTATATCTTGCACATGCTCCATTTAGAAAAATTATTCCCTTATGACATCGATGCCTTTGCGATTCCGATGACTTCCGGCGGTCTAAATCTCGCGACAAAACGGTTTGTTGAAGCGGCACACAATGCGGGCATGCTGGTTCATTATTGGACGATTAATGACGAAGACGATATGACTGCATTGATGGGGATTGGCGCGGATGGGCTAATGACAGACTACCCGTC
>ENA-OSJC01001597-OSJC01001597.1-marine-metagenome-genome-assembly--contig:-NODE-1597-length-18320-cov-10.850463_pt1 | contig 18320 bp, 9 predicted proteins | sample MGYA00237885_ERZ534234 | MGnify/ENA primary metagenome ERZ534234 (study PRJEB26413, sample SAMN06343907) | marine metagenome | isolation source: coastal waters | place: Atlantic Ocean: West Antarctic... | reverse complement strand
GGTTTAAACGAAGCTCGCGATGGAGCGATGCCAGATCCAAACGCTTTAGTTGGTTTACAAAAAATGGCAGCTAATGCATCTAATACGGCTACTAAGCATATACAAGATGCTAGTATTTATTTGGCGCTAAACACTTGTGAAAATATATCTTTAAAAATTGCAGATGTTTTAAACTTTCCGCTTACTAAAAACTCTTTAATGAATAGTATATCTACATTTAATGTAGAAACCCTTAAAGAAATTGAAAAGCTTAATCTACATGATTTTGGTATATTCTTAGAAATGGAACCAGATGATGAAGAAAAAGCAGGGTTGCAACAAAATATACAAATGGCTTTGCAAACAAAGGAAATTGATATTGAGGATGCTATTGACATTAGGGAAATAAAAAACATAAAGTTAGCTAATCAAATGCTAAAATTAAAGCGTAAGAAAAAGCAAGAAGCAGCTCAGGCAATAACCCAACAAAACATTCAAACACAAGCGCAAGCAAATGCAGAATCGTCAGAAAAAGCCGCTATGGCTGAGGTGCAAAAGCAACAAGCTTTAACTGCTGAAAAAGTTGCTATAGAACAAGCAAAGGCTAACTTTGAAATGCAAAGAATGCAAGCTGAAGCTCAAATTAAAAAAGAGTTAATGGCTACAGAATTTGAATACAATATACAGTTGGCTCAAGCAGCAGGATCTGCAACACAACAAAAAGAAAAGGAGATAGAAGATAGAAAAGACAAAAGAGTTAAAATTCAGGGAACTCAACAAAGTGAATTAATAGAACAAAGACAGAACGAGGGTATGCCTAAGAATTTTGAATCTCAAGGTAATGATGTGATGGGTGGATTTGATCTGTCTTCATTTAATCCTTCTTAAATAAGTATTTAATAATTATATAATATCATATCATGAGTGAACAAGTAAAAACGGAGGGATCTTTTAAGATACAATCCAAACCAAAATTAACTGACGAACAATTTGCAGCCAAAAACAAAGAGCCGCTTATAGATGTTCCCAGTAATGTAACTAGAGTAGTAATTCCTAAAGAAGAAACTAATGCCGTTCAAGAGCCAAGCGCAGAGAAAGTGGATGTGGATGAATCTGCCGAAGATGGCCCGACGATGGTCGAGGGAACATCCGAACCAGTCATTAAAGAAGTTACCCAAGAAAACAAAAAAGAAGAAAAAGTAATTGAACCATTGGTACAACCTGCTTTGCCTGAAAACATAGGCAAGCTAGTTGATTTTATGAGAGAGACCGGAGGTACAATGCAAGATTACATTAGACTAAGCACAAATTACGAAGATTTAGATCGTGACGTATTAGTAAAAGAATATTATAAAAACACTAAATCTCATTTAAGTGCAGAAGAAATTGACTTTATGATTGAGGACAATTTTGCATTTGATGAAGAGATAGATGAAGACCGTGAGATTCGAAGAAAGAAGCTTGCGTATAAAGAAGAGGTTGCAAAAGCCCGTACGTTTTTAGAAGATACAAAGACAAAGTATTATGATGACATCAAGTTGAAGTCACCATCTTTGTCAGGAAATCAACAAGAAGCATCGGACTTTTTTAATCGTTATAAAGAGGATCAGGACAGAAACACAGTAAACCACGAAAAGTTTAAAGCTAATACTAATGAATTACTTAATGAAAATTTCGAAGGTTTCGATTTTACATTAGGTGAAAAAAAATTTAGATACGGCATACAAAACCCTTCGCAGGTTGCAGAGAAACAATCAGACATTAGTAATTTTTTAGGGAGGTTCCTTGGAGATGACGGTGTTATTAAAGATACCGCAGGGTATCACAAAGCATTGTATGCAGGTGCAAACGCAGATAAAATGGCAAATCACTTTTACGAACAAGGCAAAGCAGATGCTATTAGAGATGTTGTAAACAAATCTAATAATACATCGTCAGGAGCTAGGAAAGCAGCACCTGTTGACAGCGCAAGGTTTGGGGCATACAAGATTAAATCAGTTTCTGGAGCGGACTCGTCAAAATTGAAAATTAAAAAGTTTAATAACTAAAAATTATGAGTTTATTACCACAATTTGGGACCATTATACCGTCTCAAACGCCGCAATTACTTGCGACAAATTATTTACAATGGAACAACAATGGTGGAGCAGCCGGAGTTCCTAATAACTTTGCTGATTTTGCTCAGCAATATTTACCAGAAATTTATGAAGCAGAAGTAGAGCGTTACGGAAACCGTACGTTATCTGGATTCTTAAAAATGGTTGGTGCTGAAATGCCTATGACGTCTGATCAAGTAATATGGTCGGAACAAAACAGATTACATATTTCTTATGCTGGAGTTACTCAAGCAAATGGAGCTGGTACATTATCTGTTATCACAATTCCTGTAGCTGCTGGAGTAAGCAATGTTATATCTGTAAACGACACTGTTGTTGTTTTAGATCCAGCTACTGGTTTAGAAGCTAAAGGTATTGTTACTGCTTCTACAATTGGAGCTGCGGCACCTGCTTTTACTATTCAGCCATTTGCTGGAACTACTTTAACCACTCAAGGATTTTCTGCGGCTGGATTAAAAGTATTTGTTTATGGATCTGATTATTCTAAAGGTACTACAATTGCTGCGGTTGGAGCAGGTAACTCTGCTGTAAGAAACAGTATTGATCCTGTACTTACGCAGTTTTCAAACTCACCAATTATTATTAGAGATCAGTATGTTGTATCTGGATCAGATACTGCACAGATTGGATGGGTAAATGTAGCAACCGAAGACGGAACTGACGGATACCTTTGGTATTTGAAGGCTGAGTCTGAAACACGTTTACGTTTTGAAGATTACTTAGAAATGGCAATGGTGGAAGGTGAATTAAATGCATCAGCATTAAATCCATTAACTCAACCAGGAACACAAGGTTTGTTTGCTGCTATTCAAGCTAGAGGAAATGTAGAAACTGGCTTTACAGCTGCTCAAGGATTAACTGAATTTGATAACATTCTTAAGAATCTTGACACTCAAGGTGCTATTGAAGAGAACATGTTGTTTTTACAACGTCAAACTTCTTTAGATTTTGATGATATGTTAGCTGCTATTTCTAGTGGTGTAACAGGTGGAGTTGCTTTTGGATTGTTTGAAAACTCTTCTGAAATGGCGCTTAACTTAGGATTCAGTGGATTCCGTAGAGGATCTTATGACTTTTACAAAACAGATTGGAAATACTTAAATGATGCATCTACTCGTGGAGCAATCAATGGAGTTAATTCAATTGAAGGTGTATTAGTACCAGCTGGAACTTCAACTGTTTATGATCAAGTATTAGGAACAAATATCAGACGTCCATTTTTGCACGTACGATATAGAGCTTCTCAAACTGATGATCGTAGAATGAAGTCTTGGTTAACAGGATCTGTTGGTGGAGCTAGTAACTCAACACTTGATGCAATGGAAGTAAACTTCCTTTCTGAAAGATGTTTAGTAACACAAGCTGCTAACAACTTTGTATTATTCAGAGGACTATAATTAGTCAACAATAATGTAATAGTTACCCCTGTTGTAATGACGGGGGTAATCATTACTTTTAAACTATTAAATTATATCATATTATGGCAAATAAAAAAGCGCAACCAAAAAAAGCGGTTGCAAAACAAGTAGACTTAGAAGAGTCTATAAATGAAGTTACAACATCAGTTGAACCAACTGAAACAACAAAAGAATGGCAACACGTTGAAACCGTAGAACCAGCAAAACCTGAGTGGGAAATTAAAGATAGAATATATTATTTAACAGGTAGAGATACACCACTTACATTGACAATACCAGGTAAGCATACTCGTAAACATGCTCTACTTTATTTTGACAAAGAAACAGGTAATCAAAAAGAATTAAGGTATGCAACAAATCATGATTCTCCGTTTAAAGATAATCAAAAAGGAGAAGCAACAATGGGGCATATAATGTTTAGAAATGGTGATTTAAGAGTTCCTAAAGAACAACAAAATTTACAAAAATTACTTTCATTGTATCACCCTTTAAGAAACAAGTTGTATCAAGAATATGATCCAGTTGAAGAAGCGTACGACGATTTAGAAATGCTTGACTTACAAACAGATGCAGCAGTATTCGCAAGAGAAATGGATATTGACGATGCCGAAGCCATTCTACGTGTAGAAATAGGTAGTGAAGTAAGTAAATTATCTTCTAAAGAAATAAAAAGAGATTTAAGGTTATTTGCAAATAGAAACCCAGAATTGTTTTTAGAATTAGCACAAGATGATAATGTTGGTTTGCGTAATATTGCTATTAAAGCAACAGAAGCAAATATAATATCGTTGTCTCAAGATCAAAGAACTTTTTCTTGGGCATCTAATGGCAGAAAATTAATGTCAGTACCCTTTGATGAAAATCCGTATTCAGCTATGGCTGCTTACTTTAAGACCGATGAGGGAATGGAAGTATTTAGATCTATAGAAAAGAAGTTTTTATAGTAGTTTTTTAAAAAAACACGTAATTATATTATAGATGGTGAATTAGTATTGGCCGGTTTCTTAATTGGGACCGGTTAATATTTATAATAAAAGAAACAAAATGGCAGTAAATGTAGACATAGTTTATAAAACGGTATTACTCATTCTTAACAAAGAACAGAGGGGTAACCTATCACCAGACGAATTTAATAAGGTTGCTACGCAAGTACAGCTTGAAATATTTGAAAGTTATTTTGATTCACTAAATCAACAAATACGCAGACCAGATAACGATACCGAATATGCGGATCGTGTTAAAAACATAGATAATAATGTATCAATATTTAAAGAGTATGGAAATGCGACTTATGTTGCGGGTGGAAGTCATTTTACTTTACCTACAACTTCAGGAGCAAGTGTTGCTACTCAAACATTAACAGGGAATGGAACTGCTATATCTTTTCCTTTTACGTCAATATCATCTTCACAATTATCAAACGGCGTTATAGCTGTTACCATAGGTGGTGTTTCAACCACAGCCTTTACAATAAGCGGCACTAATATAATATTCAGTAGTATTCCCGCTAATTTAGCCGCTATAGTTGTTACGGCAACTCCACGTGACTTTTATAAGCTAGGTACAGTTATATATCAAGATTCAAAAGAAGTTCAGCTGTCGAGGCGTAATGAGCTTTTATATTTAAATTTGAATCCATTAATAGCCCCTACTACAACATATCCTGTTTATTTGTTAGAAGATAATAAATTATATTTATATCCTAAAACTATAACATCGGATATAACAGTAAGTTATTTAAGAAAGCCAGCAGATGTAACTTGGAACTTTACAATACCTACAGGTCAAAACTACTATCAGTATAATCCTACAAACTCTGCTAACTTTGAATTGTCTCCAACAGAGCAATCAAACATTGTATTAAAAATATTGCTTTATTCTGGAGTTATTATTAGAGACCCTTCTATAGTTAATATAGCTGCTCAGCAAGTGCAACAAGAAAATCAACGCTCAACAATATAAGATATGCCTATACCTAATGGCGGTTTAATAACCGAAACTAACGAACAATATTACGCTGGAGCACAGCGATTTATTTCAGATGGAAATGGCGTAATAACTACAACGTTTAATACTGATCTAATACTAGGGTCATTTGATCCCAACGCTTTAAATTACACTTTAAATAATTTTAAATTATATACGAGCAAAACAGGTTTACCAGGAAAATACGAAGAGTATACATTGGCTTATACTGTTGTTAATAACGTTATAACTTTTGCAGTTGCTCCAGATGCTGGTGATTATATAGCAGTGCAATTAAAGATTTTAAACGGTGGTAGTTTTGGTGTAGAAGACGCTTCAGGAACAGCTATTGGAACTGCCGTTGAAGAAAATTACGGGAGCTATTCTTATACTCCTTTAACTGAAGTTATTGATGGCTTTATGGCTGTATATGTTGGGGAACATAAACTTATAGCAGATATTAAAAGAACGGATGTTATTTTTCACGCTAAAAGAGGTTTACAAGAGTTTAGTTATGATACTTTAAAAAGTATTAAATCACAAGAATTAACTATTTCACCTGCTTTAAGCGCTACAATACCACAAGATTATGTTAACTATGTCAACATTTCATACATAGATTCTATGGGAGTTAAGCACCCCATATACCCAGCTAATAACTTAACTATTGCTCCGTACGAAGTTCCTTTACAAGATGATGATGGCAATCCAACTATGGATAATTTTGGTGACAACTTAGAAGGTTCTTCTCAAACATTAGAAAGATGGGCTAGTGCAAACGATAGTTTATTAAATGGTAATATAACTGCTGAAGAATATTTTGCTTACAGCGGATGGTTAACAGGCAATCCTTTTCTAGGACAAAAATATGGCAATGACCCTCAGTATGCTCAAAAAAACGGTTGGTTTAATATGAATGAAAGAGATGGTACTATAGCTTTTTCTTCTAATTTAAAAGATCGTTTAATAGTGCTTGAGTATATATCCGATGGTCTAGCTTACGATTTAGATATGAGAATACCTAAGATGGCTGAGGATGCTTTATATGCTCATATGTTGTATTCTATATTAGCTAGCAGAATTAATCAACCTGAATATGTTGTACAAAGATTAAAGAAAGATAGATCGGCTAAATTAAGAAATGCTAAAATAAGATTATCTAACATCAAGCTATCAGAAATAGTGCAAGTAATGAGAGGTAAATCTAAATGGATTAAATCGTAATTAAATGGCTAAACAAATTAAAAATACTTTTCTAAAATCCAAGATGAATAAAGATCTTGATGATAGAATATTGCCTAACGGCGAATATAGAGATGCTCGTAATGTATCTGTTGGTAGGTCTGAAAACAATGACGTTGGTGCTTTAGAAAATATTATAGGTAATAACTTAGTTGCCGGAACAAATGTTGGTGACGGATTAACTATTATTGGTGTTAAAAGCAATAATTCTACTAATCAAATATTTGTATTTTTAACAGATTACACAGACCCTAACACGTTTAGCCCTACAAATGCTCCTAGTACTTCTAAGCATTACATTTATGTTTACAACAGCTCTACTGAAGCTTACACAAAGCTAGTAGAAGGAGAGTTTTTAAACTTTTCAACAACAAATAAAATAATAGGTGTAAATTTAATTGAAAGCTTGTTGTTTTGGACGGATAATAGAAATCAACCTCGTAAGATAAATATTGGATTAGCTAATCAACCAGGAGGTAGTAGAACTATTCCTGTTCAATATTATACGCAAGAACATCAAATTTCCGTAGCAAAATACAATCCTTATCAGGCAATTCAATTATACAATAGAATAGATGTAGAGGTATTAGGATCAACTGCTGTAAGTTATTTTGATGTATCAGGAGATCAAGTAGCTAAATACACTCCTTTTGTAGGAGCTAGTGTAACATCTATTGAAAATTTTATAAGCGGTAATGAGTTTATTAAAGTTCAAGGGGTGTCTTTAAACCTGGCTACTGGTGATACAAGAATTTCTGTGTCTCCTAATTTTGCTTCAGCTCCCAGCGTTAACACGTTTATGACACTTATTCAGTCTACTATGACTAATAAAAGCGCAGATACTACTTGGGCTGGAGATCCTGATTACTTAGAGGACAGATTTGTTAGGTTTAGTTACAGATTTAAGTATGATGATAACGAGTATTCTTTAATGGCTCCTTTTACTCAAATAGCTTATATTCCCAAACAAAACGGATATTTTATTAATGGAGATGAGGATTCTGCATATCAATCTACTATAGTTGATTTTATGGAAAATCAAGTCCAAAACATCGGACTAGTAATTCCATTGCCAACTAACGCAAACAGAATAGTTAGAGATTACAAAATAAACGAAATTGAAATACTTTTTAGAGAAAGTGATCAAGTAGCTGTTAAAGTACTGGAAAGTGTTTCTGCTGGCCAAATATCTGGAGCTAGTGGCATTAGCAATTATTATACTTACGATTATCAATCAAGAAAACCTTATCGAACTTTACCAGAAGCACAAACAGTTAGAGTTTATGACAAGGTGCCTGTAAGAGCTTTTTCTCAAGAAAGTTCAGGCAACAGAATTATATACGGCAATTATAGAGATCAACATACTCCTCCGGCTAATTTAAATTATAATTGTAGAATAACCCCCAAAAGTGATACTGGTAAATACAACAACTGGATAGAGTATCCAAATCATTCTATTAAAAGAAACAGAAATTATCAAGTAGGTTTTGTTTTATCAGATAAGTTTGGAAGACAATCTCCGGTTATACTTTCTTCAGTAGATAGTGGTGTTGGTAATATTACAAATTTTTATTCAGGCTCTACTATTTACAGTCCTTATGACGTAAGTCAAGAAAACACGGATGTGTTAAACTGGTTTGGAGATGCAATAAGTGTAATAGTTAATTCTGAAATTGCGTCAGAAATAAGCTTAGCATCAGGCACCCCTGGTTTATACGCTATAAAACAAGCTACTACAAATCCTTTAGCAGAAGGTTATGCTATTCAACCAAACGGCAGTGTAATAGTTAATGACACTACTAGCACTTTTAGATTATCCGCAACTGTTGGAAACCTTAATACAAATATTCCTATAATAGGCAACTACATGAGAGGAGCTTATGAAGATTTTGTGTTAGTAACTAATATTGTAGCAACTAACCCTGTGCAAAGCCAATATACTGTAACAACTAGTGGAAGAGTAAACGACGTTTACCTTAGAGCCGATGGCTTAGAGGCTGGGGTAAAAGATTTAAAATTTGCGTATACTATAAATGATTTAGGTTGGTATAGTTATAAAATTGTAGTTAAGCAAACAGAGCAAGAATACTACAATGTATATTTACCCGGCATACTTAATGGCTATCCTGAACAAACTGTAGGAGAAGAAACTAATCAGGTTGGTAAATATAACGGCGTATTCCCTACTGGAGAAACCAATTTAACAGCTTTTACAGTACTGTTTAATGATAATATAAACAAAATTCCTAGAGATTTAGCAGAGGTTGGCCCTGAGCAAAAGCAATTTAGAAGCTCCGTAACACTATATGGAAGAGTCACTAATATAATGAATACTCTTATACCTGATAATAAACAATATTATGCTCGATTATCATCACAAGGCAAAAACGCTATAGCACATACGTCTACAGCCATAGCGGATGCTAAAGAAATAAATATGGCAACTGTTGATGTAGTAATACCAACAACCGGTTTATCAATCGGTTTATCTCCTCTTTATCAATTAGAAACCAACCCATTAATAGCTAGAATATCTACAACAGAAAAATCTATAGGAACTATTTGGAAGAATGGGGCCAATAATTATATGAGACCTTTTTTATCTATATACGAAACAGAACCCGTTGAGTCTTTATTAGATATATACTGGGAAACCACTTCTGAAGGATTAATTGTAGACTTAAACGCTGATGTTATTTCTGGAGGCGGACAGGCTACAGGTTTTGTAAATTTTACATGGGACTTTACCGAAGGTACTTCAACAAACGGAGCTGTAACCACTAGTTATTTTGAACCTATTGATAGTGAAGGTGCAACTTATACAATAGCTCCTGAAGAAGTAAGGATTGACTCTCAGGTAAACGGTAACAATGAACCTGTAGAGTTATTTGAAATAGAAGAGGGAACAGGGGCTTTTGTGGGTAAGTATTTAATAAGATTTGTAGGAGCCAACGCGTTAACGTTTACTAGCACAAGTAGAGACATAGATGTTTATCGTCTTGTAATTTACGTAAAAACTTCTACCGGTATTATAAGCATGATACCCGTAGGTGGAGTAATTGGAGGCAAAGGCGCTCTTAGAAATTTAATTCCATCTTATACTCAACTAGATAATTTTAGAACAGCTGTAAGTGATAATATAGTTGTGCCAGAATTAGGTGATACCGGCAAATGGGCCGATGCAAATCCATTAAACGGTAGTGCAGATACTAGTAATAATAGAGCTGGTTTAGAATATAGTATTACTACTGATCCTTCTCCGTTTTCTATAAGTCGAATTACAGGAGAAATTACACAAGTTCCAAATGTTAATGAGTTAAAAACATATCCAACAACCATAAGATTAACAGATGCCAATGGTATAAGTTCTCCTAATGGAGCTGGAGGGCAATATAATCAACTTTTTATTGAATACACTACAAATATTTCTATAGATTATGCTAAGGTTAATCCTGAAGCATTAAATGATGTTTGTACATTTGCTCCACAACAATCAACTGACCGCGTTATAGTAGCTGATACTACTAATTCCTCAGATCCACCCACAGGTACAAGTGGCGTTTCTGGAATATGGTATATTAGAGAAAGTACCAGCGAAAAGAATGCTCCTGTTGACTCTGAAGATAATTCTTTTCTTTCGTTTTCTGACGTAGATAATGAATTCGAAATAAGTTCAGGCTCTCATAAGTCAGGTACATTGTCGTTTACTTCTAATGCTGTACAACAAAAGGTTGTTTTTGATTTTGCAAAAGTCTTTAAAGCCGCAGAAACTATATTTTTTTATAGAAAAGTAGATGATTCAGATTGGATAGAATTACCTAGAGCGTTTGAGTATAACCAAGCCGGTACAATTTTTCCTCCCGAAACTACAAGTTCTGTAAAACGCGATTGGCCCGGAGGGTCAAATGGTTTAATTATTGGTAATTCAGATTCTGTGCCATCAGGCGATAATTATCTTTCAAATATAAGAGCTTTTGATTACTCAAGCTTTGGAGCTAATGGAACTGGTATAGAGTATGCTATAGTAGTTAGTAAATTGCAGAAACTTGACACCGGACTTCAGGATGTCATAGGATGGGTTGTAGCAGATGATTTACATTATCCTAAGTGTATTCCTTGGCAAGGTAGCAATGCTGCTCCAGTTAATGAAGGAGATTCTTATGAATATTTTAGATCTCAAGAAACTAATGCACCAGTAGTTGATCTTAATGTGGATACTCTTTTGAAGATATATGCCGAAACCCCTTATGGAGAGTACGTTAATAAATTTTACACTGATGAAGAAAGAACAGAGGTTTATACACCATCAGAAGAGACGAAGTTTATAAACTTTGAATTACATGCAGATAACTATTCGGAAACCGCAGCCCTATGGACTACTTTAGGAGCTTCGCAGCCTAATGTCACTTCTCCTACGGAAATTAACTTAAGATGGGCCGCCGGATTTGATGACGATACTGGCATTAAATTATTTAATGCAAGCAATGATTCTGGAGTTAGAGCTATACAAACTTCACCACTGGATCCTGTAGTACCTCCAAGTGCAATAAAAGCTTACGCTACGTCTAGAATAAAAATAATATCTTAATAAATGGCAGCACTTATAGAACTTAAATATTTTAATACATTCTGGTTAAAAAAAATCAAGAGTATAGTCAATGTACGTCCCCCAGTATCTGGGAGACTTTATGTTAGTAATAATGGCACAAGAATAAATTTCAATACACCAGCCCTTGTTACTGAAGTTAGTGTAGGACAAGAATTTACTATAACATATTCAATAGGGGGAGTAGGTAAGTCCTATACAAGTACTATAGTAGAGGCATTTCCAACAATTGCAAATCCTTATTTTATAGCCGCTGTTGCTCCTACTGATGTTATTCCAGTCAATGCTGTAATAACTTTTGGAAAAATTACAGACTTTAGCAATATACCTAGAGCTTACGCTGCTACAGCTGATAGCGATTGGCTTATAGAAGAGTCTAGAATAAGGGGTGGTTATAATAATACTTCTGTAGATTTTGGCGTTAAAGCTTATTTAGTTGAGGATGAACCAAAACAATCGCATAAGTTTAGTGGGCTAATACATTCAGGTGTGTTTAACTCTAGAACTGGATTTAATGCCACTAATCAGTTTAGTGTGGGCGAAGAAATAACAAGAACAATTGATCCGGTAAATGGGTCAATACAGAAATTATATGCTGAAGACACAAATCTTATTATATTTCAAGAAAGTAAAGTAAGTAAGTCATTAATAGATAAAGACGCTATATATTCAGCTGAAGGAAACGCTAGTGTTACTAGTCGTAATTTAGTTATAGGACAAAACGTTGCTTTTGGCGGCGAATATGGAATATCAACAGATCCAGAATCTTTTGCGGTTAATGGGTATAGAAAATATTTTACTGATAGAGATCAAAACGTTGTTTGCCGATTATCAATGGACGGAATAACTGTTATATCTAATTATGGTATGACTGACTTTTTTAGAGATAAATTATCAACAGCAAAAATAAACAGCGGAATAATTGGTGGTTGGGATTCGCATAACAAAGAATATGTTATATCTATAAACTCTACGGAACGTTCAGCGGCTATAAATTCATTTTCAACTTTATCTTTTGACGAAGGAGCAAAGGGATGGACTAGCTTATTTGACTATAAGCCTAATCAAATATTTAGTCTTAATAATAATTTTTTTACAGCTAATTCTGGTAAACTATATAGACATTACACTTTGGCACCTAATACAACAAATAGAGGAGTATTTTACGGAATTACATATAATTCCAATGTTACTTTTGTATTTAACGGAGCTCCATCTATGGTTAAAAACTTTCAAACGATTAGCTACGAAGGAGACACTGGCTGGAGAATGGTCAGCTTTAACACTAATACCGATAAAACTTTACCTATAACAGAAGCCGTATTTGTTACAACATTAGAACAAATGCAAAATGCATTACTGATTAATAGATTTAAATTAAAAGAAGACAAATATTTTGCGGATTTAGTTAATAATACATCGTCACAAAGTGGTGAGGTTGTATTTGGCGGCTCATCGTCTGGAGTAAAAGGTTTCTTTGGAGAAGTAAAAATGGAAATAGACAACGCTAATAATGCTAAAAAAGAATTATTTGCAGTAAGCACAGGATTTGTGCAATCATCGTAATTAACAATAAAATAAACAAAATGGCAATACCATTAATAGCGGCCGGAATAGGGGCAACAGTAAGTATCGTAGGAGGTATTATGCAAAGAAGACAAGCCGAAAGAGATGCTGCAAGCGCACGAAACGAGCGTGATAGAATTAATAGAGAAATGCAAATTTTTGAAGCTGGAAGACAAGAAGTTATTAATCCTTATGCAGGAGTAACTTCTTTAGCAGATATGGCAACTAATTTATCAGCGGACTTAACCAATCCTTTTGCTAATTTAGGCGTTACTACAAGTGCTGCGGAGATCCAGATGGAACAAACAGATATTGCTTTAGCAAATGCATTAGATACATTACAGGCTACAGGAGCAAGCGCTGGAGGAGCTACGGCATTAGCTAACGCAGCTAAGCGAAGTAAAAAAGAAGTTTCAGCTAACATACAACAGCAGGAAGCTCAAAACGAAAAGTTAGCAGCACAGGGAGAAGCTAGATTACAACAACAGCAAATGGCTGAAAATGCAAGAATACAAGGTATTAAAATATCCGAAGGGGGTAGAGCTCAAAGTGCCCAAGCTCAAGGAGCTGCTTTTGAATTCCAAGCGCAAGAATCTAGAGATATGACTACATTAGATAGAATGCAAGCAGGCATAGATCAAGCAAACGTTAATCAAGCAAATGCCAATGCCGCAGGACAAGCTGCTATAGGTAGCATGATTGGAGGAGTAACTGGTATGGGATCTGCTTTATTACAATCAGGAGCATTTAATAGTAGTACCGAGCTATCAGACTTTAAAACTGATACTAATTCAATTCCACCAATAACACCACCGCCACCACCTGTTTACACAGAAGAAGAGCAACAGCAAATAGAAGATGGCCTAAATTGATAATAAAAAATGAGTTATAAAAATCCAAAAATAATAGACGATAAGTCTGGCTTAATTGTTTCACAAGCTATTGATAAAGCTACAGCTACACTAGGACAAGGTATTGTTGCTTTTGGCGCTGAAGAAAAAAGGCGCGAAGAAGTACGCAAAAAAGAGCAGGAAAGAAGAGATAAAATTTATATTGGTTTAGCTAATGACATGGCTAAAGATTCTACTCTATTTAATAAGGGAATAAGTAAAGGTAGCACTGAACTTAGAAATACTCTTATACCTCGCAACGAGATGCTTTTAAAAAGAATAAACGATATTCAAGTACAACAACAAATAAATGGGAATAGAGATCCTGAATTGTCTAAAGAGTTATCAAATTTAAGAATACAAATAAGTGATGGCAATAATTTTGCAGAGTCATACATGGAAACAGCTACTTTGCTTACCAAAACAATGGAAGATCCTCAAGCTTTTGTATTAGGAGAAAAAACTTTTACCATGATCGATGGTAGTCAAGACGAATCGGAAACAATATTTAACGCAATTGGTGGTAACCCTAATTACACTAGAAGTTTTACAAGTGATCTTTCTGTAATAGTTACTAATAAGACCACCGGACAATCCTTTAAGAATACTAGAGAAGAGTTTGAAGCAAAAGCAAAAAATCTTTACATAACAAAGAAGACCAATACCGCTGATCAGGAGACAACTTCTATGAAAAGTAAAATATATAATAAAGATGGTAGTGCTAATTACCTTTTGTTAAAAGGCATGCCAAGCGCAACTATAATTGAGGAATCTGATGGCAAGGGATACGTTGCTCGTTACAAAACTCAAATTTTAGATACCGATACGATTGATAGTCTTAAAAAAGAATTAAGAGCTAATACTTTTGCTTATGTAGAGTCCTTTGTAGGCGAGCAAGAGCAAAGTTTATATCTTAAAGATATAGGTATAACAGGTGAGAAATTAAAAGAATATCAAAATGGAAATAGTAACGATCGTAAAGAACTAATAAAAGATTCTAGTGATTTGCTTTTTGAAAGTAATAGCGGTGTTACTAAAGAAAATGATAAATACGTTATTAAAACAAAAATAGGAAATTCTACTAAAATAACTGGGGGGAAAGATACTAGCGTAATTGATTTAGACATTATAAAAAACTTTAATCCAGAAGGTGAAATAGAATTAACTGATTTTGGTTTAGATAATAATACTAGGTTGCTTTTAAATGGCAGTATGACACAAACAGAAGATATTAGTTTTGATGGTAAAGTAATAACTGTTACATTTAGAAAAGCCAGTGGTAATCCAAAACTCGATGGATTTGTTCCAGCAATAGTAAGTAATTTTGATATAACAACAAACTTGGGTAGAAAAACTATAATTGATAGATTAGGACTTAATCAAAAGTCAGAAATTCTTCTTAAAAACCTTTTAGAAAAAAAGATAGAAAAACTAGAAAAATACAATACTATTGATGGTAAACCTATGGACGGAGGCAGTACGAATGCTAGGTTACCCTTCTCTGTTAGTGAAAATGAATCACTACAAAACCAGTTTGATGCAATAAATAGCTAATATAAAACAAAACAAAATTCATGTTTAAATATTTAATTAACGGAGAATTATTTGAATTTTCTACAGAAGGACAAAGAGACAATATTCTAGCTCAAGCTAGAGAAAAAGGATTTAGTATAGAATTAGTTGAAGAAGAAGTTGAAACAGATTTTCAAAAGGACAACGCAGAGGATGTGAGTGCGGTGTCGGAAGTTGTAACATCAGAAAATACGGATTCTACATTGGAAGATGGTTCTTCGGACTTTCAATCACCTGATAATAAAGAAGAAGATTTTGATTTTATTGATGATGTTATTAGTCAATTTAACATTTCCGTGCAATCCGTTGCTTCGGCTCAATCTAGAGTACCTACTTTTTTAAACGAATTAAAGTATACTGCTGCTAAAATGTTTTTGTCAGATGAAGACAAAGAAGTTCTAAATGAACTTTCACCAGAGATGGAACAAATATTAGTAAATTCAACAAGTTTTGGTACTAATGATATTATGTCAGGAGAATTAGCTAAAGCAGGCAATGAGTATTATAAAGAGTCGCAAATTAAAATTAAAAAACTTAACGAAGAATTACAGCAATTTGACAATGGGATTGTAGAAGATATATTTAAAGACGGAAATGTTGGCAGAGGATTAGCTAGAGGGTTTTCAGCAGCTATTGGGTCATTACCTTCGGTTGCTCAAGCTATGGTTCCAGGCATTGGAATAGCTTCAATAGTCGCGGGTAGTGCCGCTCAGGCTTCCGCAGAAGCGCAGGAAAAAGGCGCAGATCTTGACATGAGTACTATGTTGTATTCCGGAGTTATTGGAGCTGCAGAAGGTTTATTGGAACTAACTACTAAAAAAATTGGTGGTACTATGCTTAAATCTTTAGCTGGTAAAAGCAAAGAAGTTGTTACCAAAACCGTTAAAAAAATGGTTTTAGATGTTGCTAAAGATGCTGGAGCAGAAGGTTTATCAGAAGGATCAACAGAAGCAATAAAAATGATTGCCAATGCGGTTTATTTAGGCGAAGAAAAAACTTTAAGTGAAGCCTTATATCAATTTGCTGATGCATTTTTAATTGGAGGTATGATGGGGGGAGGAATGTCTGGTACTGGTAGTGGAGTAAATATGTACAGGAATATAGGGCAAGGTAAAAAAATTAAGAATAACTTAAACCAAACAGAGTACAAAACTTTAGCTGATGCCTACAAAACTAAAGAAACAACTAAATTCTTACCTGTTTTAAGCGCTGATGAAAATACCGAAAAGTTTTTAAATACAGAATTAAAAAATAAAGTTTCCAAAGGAAACATGACTATAGAGGAATCCAATGTAATAAAAGAAAACTTTCAATCTTCTCAGCAAGCTGTTAATTCGCTTAAAAATGAAGGCATTAAGCCAGAATTTATGTCTAACGAATTAGTTGATGCAGCTGAAAATGTTTTTGCTTTAGATAAAAAATTTAATAATATTGACAAAAAAATAAATAAAAATTTAGCAAAAGAAGTTGGAGAAGAAATAGATTTGGCTGATGAAAACTTAGAAAATTTAATTTCAAAAAGCAAAACAATACAAACTACAGAAGAAACTCTTGGTAAATTTAAAAATTTAGCAGAAGATTTTAAATTAACAGTTACTGAAACTGATCAAAAAAAGGCTGATGTTTTGCTTGAAAAAGCAAAAGGTAAAAAACTAAAAATAGAAGAAAGTGCTGGATATGGATTTATCTACACCGATGAAAACAATACCAAACAAATAGTATTAAACAAAGAGGCTATTTATGAGGATGGTATGATTAATACTGGAGCTCACGAATTTTTGCATTATGCTTTAAGTCAAGGTCTTAAATCCACAAAAGATATAAAAGCTATAAGTGATTCACTTATGGATCTTATTGATAGTTCAACAATAGTTGGTAACAAATCTCAATATGATGCTCGGGTTAAGCAATATCAAGCAGATTTTGACAAAAATGAACTAAGTGCTGAAGCTTTTGCTGAAGAAAAATTAGTGCTTCTTAGTGAGGCTTTGCTTAATGGCGATTTTAAAATTACAGAAAATTTTAAAGATAAGTTAAATAATATTGTAAGAAGATTATTAAGTACTATTGGAGTAAGAGCTAAATTTGATAACAATCAAGATGCTCTTAATTTTGTTAAGGACTATAACAGATCAATAACTAAAGGTAAGCTTACTCGAGGTCAAAAAAATACTATAAAAAAAGGAGCTAGAGGATCAATGGTAACCGCTAATGTGGTAAACAAAGGTACCCAAGAAATTAAAACTTCTAAAGCAACTCCAAAATCAGATTTAAAAGAATCAAAAACATTAACAATTGAACAACTTACTGAAAAAGCGGAAGATCTTTTAGAGCAAAGCAATCTAGACTCTAGTAATGAATCTCTTTTAGATAGATACTATGACGCTATGGATGCTATAGCTGAAATGGAAGATGCAGAATCAAGCGAAAGTAATACAGTAGTTGAACAGAAAGAAAAGAAACAAGTTACAAAGGATGACACTCCTCAGCCGCCTAGAAAAAAGAAGGATAGATCCACTAAAAGATATACTTTAACTGATGAGCAAAAAGCAGAAATAGAACCTTTAATAGCTGAAGCTCAAGTTCTTAATAAAGAACTAATAGCTAAAGAAAAAGCTGCAACCGCTGCTAGAATAAAAAAGATAACTGATAAATCCGAAAGACAAATGTCTAGGACGGATCAAGCTAAAGCTATTGCTGATATTAAAGCTAATCCTACTAGATTTGAAAAAGGAGCAAAGTTAACTAATTTAGAAAACAAAATACAAGAAAAAATAAAAGTTCCGTTAAATAAATTAATTAACGCTTATACTAAAAGGCTTTACGACGGTATACCTGCTCAAGCTAAAGAGGTGGTAAGTAGAGAAGATTATCAAACGGAGGCTAGAGCTGTAGTAGTTACTACTCTTATTAATGAATTTAAAAAGAACACTACAAATAGATTAGGTGAAAAAACTACAAATGA
>ENA-OSJC01001596-OSJC01001596.1-marine-metagenome-genome-assembly--contig:-NODE-1596-length-18321-cov-35.465907_pt1 | contig 18321 bp, 11 predicted proteins | sample MGYA00237885_ERZ534234 | MGnify/ENA primary metagenome ERZ534234 (study PRJEB26413, sample SAMN06343907) | marine metagenome | isolation source: coastal waters | place: Atlantic Ocean: West Antarctic... | reverse complement strand
TATGGTTCATGCGAGCTTTGTATTGCTGGATGTACTGATACTTTAGCTTTAAATTTTGACTCAACAGCAACATTTAATAACGGCTCATGTACATATTGTATCTACGGGTGTATGAATCCTATTGCTATAAACTACGACTCGCTAGCAACTTGTGCGGATAGTTGTATTTTTCCTCAAGTAACCTATGGATGTACTGATTCAACTGCACTAAATTACAATCCACTAGCCACAATTGATGATAGCTCATGTATTTATTGCTTTTTTGGTTGTATGGATATTAATGCTTGCAACTATGATTCTTTAGCAACATGTGATGACGGTAGCTGCCTAACAATATATGGATGTACAGATACAAATGCTTGTAACTATAACGCTTTAGCGACATGCGATGACGGAAGCTGTCTAACTAGCTATGGTTGTACCGACACTCTAGCAAACAACTATGACCCTCTAGCTACTTGTGAGGACAGTAGCTGTATTTACGGATATAGCGTAACCTTCCAACTAGATTTGAGAAATGTAACAAGTATTTCATACACAGCTCCAGAGATTAACGGAATGTTTAATGGCTGGTGTGGTAATTGTGCCCAACTAGAAGATCTAAATAACGACTCTATTTGGGAAATTACTATTTTACTTGATTCTGGTTCGTATGAATACAAATACTCTGCAGATGATTTTGCTATAGAAGAAAATCTTTTCTCAGGAGACAGCTGTACTGTTTCTAACTTTGGGTTTACAAATAGATTAATTACAGTAAGCAAGGATACGATTCTAGACCCTGTTTGTTGGGAGCTATGTACTGATTGTGACGCAGGACCTTCATCTTATAACGTTACTTTTAGGTTAGACATGTCTGAATATGTTGGCCCTCCATTTTCAACGCCAGAGGTAAACGGAACATTTAATGGCTGGTGTGGTAGCTGCTGGGCAATGGAAGATCCTGACGGAGATAATATCTGGGAATTCACGGCTCTTCTAGCAGCTGGAGACAGTATAGAATATAAGTATTCTGCAGATTCTTGGAACATACAAGAAGAATTAGACACAAACCTTTCCTCTTCTTGCATAATTACAAATTACGACCCAGGAGCTCCTAATGGTTATGCGTATGTTAATAGATGGGGAGTGGTTAATTCAGAAACTACACTAGATATTGTTTGTTGGAATGACTGCATAGAGTGTCAAGTACAAACAGGAGTAGAGGATCTTTTCTATAAGGAAATTTTGGTTTATCCAAATCCATCAACAGGTTCTTTTTATATAAAATCAGAGTCTATTATTAAAAAAATTGTTATTTACAATTCACTTGGAGAAACCGTTTTTGTTAAAGAATCTTTAGCTGCATTTGAAGGGTATAACCTTTCCATAAATAAAAATGGTTTATACTTTATCTCAATCTTAAATGGGGATAAGATCATTAACAGAAAAATACTGATTCAAAATTAACCTATGAAAATTAAATTTCTTTTTTTACTTCTTTCACTAGTCAGCCTCAACTGCTTTTCTCAGACGTGGTCACTTGTTTGGGAAGAAAATTTTTCTGGGACATCTTTAGACTCAACGATTTGGACCCAAGAGATTGGAACAGGAAGCCAGTACGGCTTATGGGGCTGGGGAAATGGTGAGCAGCAATTTTACCAAGCTAGTAATTCCGAACTTAGTGGGGGAACATTAAAAATTATTAGCAAACAAGAACCTGCGGGGCTTGTTGATAGTTGGGGAAATACATCTTATTACAGCTCTTCTAGAATAATAACAGCAGATAAGTTTGAGTTTAAATATGGAAAAGTAGAGGCTAGAATAAAAACAGTTAATGGCCAGGGGTTTTGGCCTGCTTTTTGGATGTTACCATCTAGTGGCTCTTGGCCTTGTGATGGGGAAATTGATATTATGGAACAGTGGGGATCAGACAATCCAACATCAAGCACAACAGGAGCTGCTCATTTAGGAGCATGTCCTGGTCCAAGTGATTATAAATCATATTCTCATTTAAGTACAAATGGTAATTATGCTGATGACTTTCATACCTATGCCGTTATCTGGCAAGAAGACTATATTGCCTGGTATGTAGATGGAATAAAAAGATTTCAAGTAAGCCCTTCAAGTTGGGCTAGTGTTCCTGGTCAGTATAATTGGCCTTTTAACTCTAACCAATGGTATTTACTACTTAATTTAGCTATTGATCAAAACGGGCCAAATGGAAATACACAATTTCCTACGACAATGGAAGTTGATTACATAAAGATCTATGAAAATGATGGGGTTTTGGGATGTGATGACCCTCAGGCTCTTAACTATAATCCTGTTGCAAACCTCAACAACGGTAGCTGTGAATACCTTATAACATTTAAGGTTGATATGAACAATGTTTCAGGATTTTCTGTTCCTGAGGTAAACGGAACTTTTAATGATTGGTGCGGAAGCTGCTGGCCAATGACTGATGTTGATGGAGATAATATCTGGGAAAAGGAAGTGGTAATGCTAGAGGGGTACTATGAGTTTAAGTTTAGCGCTGATAATTGGAGCTCTCAAGAATCTCTCGACCCTTCTTTTGGATGTACAAACGGAAACTCAACTTATACCAACAGAACATTAGTTGTTGATGAGAATAGGGTTATCTGTCCACAATGGGGTTTATGTACTCCTACCTGTGGCTCTACAATTATATCAGGGGTAAAAGATCTTTCTGAAGAAAGTTTAATTTACCCAAACCCTACAAAGGGTTTAATAAAGCTAAATAATCCTGATGCTACAAACTTAGTTATACTTAACATCTTTGGAGATAAAATTCTAAAAATTGAAAAACCCGAAGAAACTATAAATTTAAAAAATCTTATATCAGGAATGTATATTGTACAATACCAAGTTGGTAAAACAATAAAAACACAAAAAATCAACATTTTAAAATAAATTTTATGAAGAAATATCTTTTTGCTGCATTATTATTATCAACGGTATTAGGATGTGATTCAAGTTTTGATTTCAAATATGAATATGAAATTGGTAAAAATGAACCTTCTTTTTTACTAGATAAAAATATTGAAGATAAAATTGATGTTTTAATAGCTAAATTAAGCTTAGAAGAAAAGATCGGACAAACCTGCCAAATAACTCTTGAGTCTGTACTACAAAAAAACTTGGAGGGAAAAATGATTGTACCACATACAATTGATAGCATAAAACTAAGTGAAGCAATAAACACATTCAAAATAGGCTCAATTTTAAATGTCGCAAATGGACCTGAAGGACCAACATTTAATCGTGAAAAATGGAAAACTGTTATAAATAAAGTTCAAGACTATGCTGCCAGTTCAAGCTCTGGTATACCTATTATTTATGGTGTAGATGCAATACATGGTGCAACATACACTTCTAATAGCACGCTTTTCCCTCAAGAAATTGGTCTAGCTGCTAGCTGGAATCTTAGCCTTGCTAAAACTATGGGGGAAGTAACTGCCTATGAAACAAGGGCTTCTGGCATTCCTTGGAATTTTTCTCCAGTTTTAGATTTAGGAAGAACCCCTATTTGGTCCCGGTTTTTTGAAACCTTAGGTGAAGATGTTTATTTAACAAAAAAAATGGGGGCAGCAATCGTAGAAGGCTATCAAGGGGGCAGCAAAATAGATGATAAACATGTTGCGGCATGTCTTAAGCATTATGTAGGATATAGTGCTCCAAGATCTGGAAGAGATAGAACTCCTGCGTTAATACCAAGCAGAACAATGGAAGAGCTTTACCTTCCTCCATTTGAAGAGGCAATTAAACAAGGGGCTTTAACAGTAATGATTAATAGTGGTGAGGTAAATGGAATTCCTGGACATAGAAATAAATACTTAATAACAGATGTTTTAAAAAACAAGTGGGGGTTTGCGGGCTTTACGGTTTCAGACTGGGAAGATTTTATCTTGCTACATAAAGTTGCCCAAACTGATTCAAGCATTAAACAAGCTGTTGCAAGCGCAATTAATGCTGGTGTTGACATGAGTATGGTTCCAAATAACCCTGAGTACAAAATATATTGCAAACTTCTAAAAGAACTTGTTGAAGAAGGCTCTATTTCTAAAAAGAGAATTGATGATGCTGTAAGAAGAATATTAAGGGTTAAGCATCACCTAAATTTGTTTGAACAGCCAACAGTAAACTATAGCGACTATCCAGATTTTGGCTCTAAAAATCACTTAAAAAAAGCCTACAATGCAGCAACAGAGTCTATCACATTATTAAAGAATACAGATAATATTCTTCCATTAAACAAAAAATCTAAAATTATGGTTGTTGGCCCAACAGCCAACAGTCTTAGTTGTTTAAACGGAGCGTGGACACATACTTGGCAAGGAGTAGAAGAAAAATATAATAATAACCACCCAACAATAAAAGAAGCTATTGAAAAAGAGGTTGGCAAAGTAAGTTATTTTAAAGGGTCCGTAATGAGTATGAAAAATGGTGATGAGATTGACTCCCCATCAAAAGATCTTACTGCTGCGGTTAGTGCTTGTAAAAATCATGATGTGGCTATTGTTTGTCTTGGAGAGCTTCCTTCTACAGAAAGACCTGGAGACATATACTCGTTAGATATGGCCGAAGAACAAAGGAACATAATAATACAACTTTCAAAAACAGGTATTCCAATAGTTCTTGTACTGGTTGAGGGAAGGCCTAAAATAATTAATGATATTGAACCCCTAACATCTGCTGTTCTACAAGCTTATCTTCCAGGGGATCAAGGAGGCAGAGCGGTCTCTGACATCTTGTTTGGGGAAATTAACCCTAGCGGAAAACTACCATATACCTACCCTAGACACAGCGGAGTTATTATGCATTATGACCACAAACAGTCAGAGCTAATAAATGGTAATACTTGGCAAAACACTTTCTTTGATCCACAGTGGGAGTTTGGACATGGACTAAGTTATACCTCATTTAAATATAGTGACCTTAAACTAAGTAAAAAAAATATGTCCTCTGATAATAAGGACTCTATTGTTATTAGCTTTATCATTGAAAATACAGGAGAAAAGGCTGGAAAAGAAGCGACGCTTCTTTATCTTAAAGATCATTACGCCTCAATTACCCCTCAATTAAAAAAACTTATCCGTTTTGATAAGGTAAGCCTTCAGCCTGGGCAGAAAGAAACCATAAAATTTGTTATTAAAAACAAGGACCTTGAGTTTTATGGATTAGAAAATAAATGGGCTTCGGAAGATGGGGCTTTTTCAATTATTATAGAAGATCTTCAACAGTCATTTAACCTTAAAACTTTATAGTGAAAAGTACAAAGGACAAAACCTCACTGCTTTTAACGGCTTTAGTTATTTGGGGATTTTCTGTAAACACTCTAAAGGCACAGGATTCGCTAGGTATTGCTTATAAAAGCGCAAGCTATTCAATAAAAGATCCTGTTTCAAATATAAAGCTAGGTGGAGTGTTTAGGTTTTTAACATACGTAAGAGATCTGCCAACAATATATCCTCTAGCAATTCCCAGTTATTACACGGGGCCCTACCCACAACAAACATTAATATCTGTTGGAACAGGCTATAGAGAGCCTATGCTTTTACTTTCTATTTCAGGAACAGCAAAAAAAAACATGACGTTTGGTACGGAATTAATGTTAAATAGTCCTTTTAATGGAGATTTTTCTAATAATTCAATATCTCTAAACCTTGGAACAAATTTTTACTCTACCCTAAAATCAGAATTTGGTAACTTTAAGGTGCATGCTGGAGGCATATCATGGTATAAGCAAAGTAAACTTACCGTCTGGGCAGAAGAGGGTTATTTAAGATATAGTCTTTTTGAGAGAGCTCCATATGACCCTCTAAATAAAGAAAGTGTAGAGCGTTATAGCAAATACTATGAGCAAGGCGTTATTGATCAAGATATTAGATTTAGTAATGTTGCTTTTCAAGGAATAACAATTAGTGGGTCTGCTTTTCCTTGGCAAATGGCAGACGGTCTTTCTTTTCAAACAATTCTTGGAAAAACTCAGAATAACATTTCTAAAACCTTATCTGACAAGGCTGATGACTACTCTTTTGGATTTAAAATCTCACACAAGCTAGACTCTAAAAGAATGTTTGGACTAAATTACTTTTCTTCAAAAACAGCAACAGACTCTATGTCGTTATTAAAAAGAGAGTTTAGTATGTCTTCGCTAGAGTTTGACTACAAACACAACGGAATGCGATTATTTGGAGAAATTGGCTATGGAAGCTATCAAAGCAGTAATGTCGCTCTTTCAAGTGGAGAGGCTATTGTTGTAAATCTTGCAACAACAAAAAAACAAACTCTAATTCCTCTTCAAATACAGTATTGTAGGATCTCACCAGAGGCTGTAAATGTAAACGCCTCTTTTAAAAACACTTCTGTAGTTGATCTTGTTGAAACAACAGTAATAGAAGAAGGGGCTAACGCAACGGTAATGACTTCTTTTGGAGGACCAATAACTAATTTAGGATACCTAGCAAATAATCGTCAGGGGGTGAGTCTAAACACTGAGTTTGAGGTTGGTGATTTTACAATTTCGGGAGGTTTAGGTTTTTATTCAGAAATTAAACGAATTAATTCAAACCTCTCTTATAACCATATCTCTACAGGTCTGTTGCTGTCTAGAATATCCTATTTTAGTACTGGCTATGGGCCTTATGGCCATTTAAATTCTTTTTATAGAGGGGTTTATGAAAACGTGAGTGTAACCGATAGCAGCATGATTGACTCAACAGGAGCTCCTCTTTTTGATAAGTTTTTCTGCTCTTCTGATTTACATTTAAAATATAAAACAACCGTTTTTGGAAAAGAACTTTATCTGTTTTCACTAACAAACTATAATACAGCGCAAGACTTTTTTAGCGCAACACCTGTGATAAAGCCTACTGCGCTAATAAGACAATTTAATCATAGGCTAGACATCTGCTATTCGTTAAGCAAGCGGGTGTCGCTAGTTCTTAAGTCTGCTTATGAAAGGGTTTTGGCAAACAATTCAACAGAGCTAGACAACTACGACCCTTTCCCTATTGACGCTACTGGTCAAGATCTGGGTATTCAGAACTATATCCCAAGCTATAAGGCAAGAAATCAAACAGGACAGATATTTGGTTTGGGTTTCGATATAAAACTAAATGACGGCGCCTTTCTGTTTTTAAGACATAGTCAGTTTAAGTTTAATGATAAAAACTATGCAGAAACAAATATAAAAGGAAGCGAAACGACACTTGAAATTAAAATTAATATCTAATGAAAACAAAGCACACCTATTTATTTTTTGTCTTTTTTCTTTCTTCACAATTACTTTTTAGCCAGATAGATTCTCGCGTCTGGTATGATGGTAACTCACGAGCTATGTTTTACAGAGACGCTTTGGCGGGGGACTTAAAAAAATCAGACACAACCTCAGCAAGAAGCAATGGTGAGGGATATACAGCTATTGATTTAGGAATTCATTTTAATCCTTCAAAAGAAATAGAGATTTTTTCTGAAATTAGAATTAAAAATGATTTTGGCTATATGTGGGGCTCTGGAGCCTACGTAGACTTGCGTAGGCTTTCAGTAAGAGGTATCTTAAATGATCGAGTAAGTTTTAATTTAGGAGACATCTATCTAAAGCAAACTGAGTTTACGCTTTATAATAATGATCAAGAGCTTTCAAAATACGAAAGCTCTGTTTTTCAATCCTATAATGATCTTATAAATTATGAAAACTTTTATGAAGAAAACTATTGGAGAACGCAAGGGGTTCAATCTAATTTTTCATATACTTTTTATAACGCCATAAAATCATTAGAACTTGACGGTTTTGCATCTAGAGTTCGGGGAAATCAGTGGCTTGGAAAGCCAGAGCTTTTAATGCTTGGAGGTTCTTCTATATTAAGGTTAGAAAACAATATTAAACTTGCTGGACACTATATAAACTCTTTTGAAGTTCAGTCAACAAGCAACGATTCAGCCGTATACAAAAACCCTGTTTTTAACATTCAAGCTTCATATTATAAGAAAATTAATAACAGAACATACTCGATGAAAATTGAAGGAGGGTCAAGTCTGCGCTCTTGGGAAAAAACTAACGGCTCTCAACAGAGCATTGAAAAGTCACAAGGGGGTTATTTTAAGTTTTTCAGCAAGGCAAGAACCAAGAAATCTACAATAGACCTTAGTTTTAAATATGTAGATCCTAACTTTAGAAGTGCAGGAGCGCAAACAAGAAGAGTTATTTACGAGTCATCGCCTTCTTCCTACCCTTATTTTACAAACAACACTGTCTTAAGACCTGTTAGCTTAATGGACATAACAACAGACCCTAACATATATAATCAAAGGCTCTCAACTGTTTTAATGAATTTTAATCCTCAATATGGAGCGGTTAATCCCTACGGGGAAGCAACGCCCAATAGAGCTGGTGTTAGTGGGGGCTATAGGTATAGTGGGAACTTTTTAACTGGTGAAATAAAACTAAACCTATTATCAGAGATAATAGGACAGGGAACCACAAATAAAAGGTCTTTACTGTCGTTAGGGACTTCTGTTGTTGTAAGACTAGACAAGGTTTTAAAAACTAAAAACAAACTAAATTTTGAAATTAGTTCATATTTAGAAAATGTAAGTAGAGATGGAAACTCTATTGAGGAGATAGATTTTCACTCCAGGCTACTAAGCGCGGGGTTATCTTATGAGCTTTTTGAGAATTTAAAATTAATTAGTGGTATTAAAACTTTTGTTTCAATTGGAAATGAGGTGGGAACAGAGAGAGATGAGTACGATAAAATTATTGGCTACTCTCTATTTAATTTCGACTCTGAAGAATCAATACAATTAATTGGGTTACAGTATAATTTTACTGATGACATTTATTTTAGTCTTCAAACCAATAATATTAATTTTGTTGATAAAATGTCTTTAGGCAAGGAGCTTAAGCTTGCAAGAATTTACTTTATGTTTAACATGAATTTATAAAAATGAAATACACATATATTATAACAACAATAGTTAGTTTAGTTCTGTTTTCTTGTGGAAAGGAAGGTCTTGAAGGCCCCAATTTAAACGACCTATATGGAGAACTCAATATTGAAAGCACACTTATTATTTACGGAGACAGCGTTAGCTTTGCAGATCAAGAAGAGGTGTTTTTTAGTGCTGAATTTTCTAAAATAGTAGATTGGACAATTAAAATTACAGGAATAAGTTCACAGTCTGAAAAAATAATTTCAGGGAAATCAAACTCTATTAACAAAAATAACAGTCTCTGGATTGGAGACGTAACAAGTCTTCCTTTTTTTAGTTCAGAAGATTGCTCTGTATTATTGTCTTTCAAGAATCATGATGACTCAATATTTGATATACTTAATATTAGCAGCCAAAAAATTTATGGAAACGGAAAAGAAGTGTTGATTAGTGATTTTGAAAATGGTTTTAATCCAAATTTTACAAATTTTTTTCAGACAACATGCCTAAAGAAAATTGAAATTGGCAACGCTGGTGAGGGTACAAAGTTTTTAAGGCAAGAAGGGACCTGTGACTGGGACTGGCTTATAGGATATGTTGACTATCCTAAAGCAAACTGGTATCAGCAAGAGGTTCTTAGCGCTAATCCAGACAACGTTTATTTTAACATTATGATTTACGGCGACAGTACATTATCGCCTACAAATGAAGCAAATTCTTTATTTAAAATTGAATTTTACGAAGACGAGAACCAGGATAACTACTACGACCCAAATTCTGAAGATAGATTAGATCTTGAGTTTAATATAGACTGGAACGGATGGAAAATGATTAGCGTACGATACAGTGACCTTGTATTAGCAACAGACCCAAACGGAGGGGGAGTAAACGGTAATGCTATAAGAGAGCCAAATAAGGTTTTTAAAGTAAGAACTCTTTTGCTTGCAAACCCGGTTTCTGGCTTTGCAAAAGCAGATGTTGATTATATTATTTGGTCAGAAGACTCTCCAATTTTAGAACAATAACATGAGAAATCTATTTATTCTTTTATTACTTAGTTTATCTGCCTGTTCTAACATAACTAAGCTGGCGCTTTATGATATAGAAATAGAAAACACAGAAGGGATAAACGGCTTTACCTCAACTGAAATTTTTAGCAAAGGCGGGGGTGATGAGGTGTGGGGAATGGATGACGAAAAGTGCAATCCTTTTAGTTTTTCTGCTTATGATGCAAGCGTTGATTACTCAAAAGCATCAAAGAAACAGAGTTCTGAAAAAACAAATGAATTGGAAGAAAAAATTAAAGGGAAATATACCCTTCCTATTGTAAAAGTAAAAGACAGAAGATACGTTGTCAAAAACTCTATTCACTTAAAATCAAGCAAAAAAAATTCTTGTGAATGGATTGGAATGGGTATTGGATGGGACGGTTGGCAGGGGAAGGACATTAGCTACATAATGGAGGATGCTGCAATAGAAATGCTTGTTAGAGTAGAAAAAGGCTCTATTTCAAATCTGCCAATAGTTTTTATTTTGGAAGATTATTCAGAAAACCAGTGCTACGCTACAACTAATTATTTAGGAATCGAAGGAGGGGAAATAACAACAAAATGGACTAAAGTGATCGTGCCCTTACAGTCTTTTTCTTACAACACAAATAAGATTAACCTTACAAATATTAAACAGCTTTTAATGCAATGCTACGACGCTACAGATGTCTTTATTGATAATATGAAGATTATTAAATATAGTAATGCTTATAAAAAATTAGAAAATAATTTAACAGTTTTTGATAGCCTTTCACCTGTCAGCATTTTTCAAGATAGCTTAGTTGGTAATTGGGGAGTGAATAAGAATGCGTGCTCTAATTTTAAACATATCAAAGACTCTGTTTCTTCGCCACATATAAACATAAAGATAGATACTTCTTTTTGTAATTGGAAAAGCTTTGGTTTTAGCTGGAACAACTGGAAGTACACAGACATAAGTACTTGCATAAAAGAATATAGCTTAAGTTTTAGCATTTCGTCCCAAAACTTTATTCCGTTCAATGTTTATTTTGAAGACTACTCAGGCAAAAAATTGAGCTATTTAATTACTAAAAGCATGGTAGGCGACAATAATAACTGGACAGGTGTTTCTATCCCTTTATATCTTTTTCCAATAAGGAAATCAGAAGTTAATACCAAAGAAATAAAACAAATTGTTTTTGAATTTGAAAACAAAACAAATATTAAACTTGATAATATTTTATTAACAAAAAAATAATACTATGAAAAAAACTATTACTTTATTATACTTTCTTTTAGCAAGCGCTTCCACTGTTTATTGTCAAATTTTGTGGGATGATTTTGAGCAAAATAGAGTTGGCTATTATGAATTTGTTCACGGAGGAATGACCGATAGGTTTCCTAACCCTGATATCAACAGCTCTATTAACAGCAGTCCATTGTGTGCGCAATATGTTAGAAACCCTGGGGAAATGTGGGATGTTTTAGTAATTGTAGCAAACGGATCTATTAACAATGTAAGCGATTATGTTAGTGGTAGCAGGCAAATGAGCGTAGATGTATATAGTCCAATGCCTAATATTCCTATTCAAATAACCCTTGAAGACTCTTCGTTGGCAGGACCAACAAATTATCCAACAGGAAGACACAGCATATATCTTGGAACTACATCGGCTACAAATCAATGGGAAACAATTACTCTAGAGTTTGATTCAAGACCAGACCCAAATATGCTTGACACAGAACTAACGTCGGTAATATTACTTTTTAACGGAGGAACAAACACTTCAGATACATATTATTTTGATAACCTTAATGGGCCGGAGTTTAATAATCAATGTGAAGGTCTTACAAACGACCCTGTTCATAATTTTGCTGACTGGGACTGTAATTGGAATCTTTCAATGTGCCCATCTCAAACCCAATGTAGTGATTTTGATTATATGAGTGGGTGGCTAAATCAAAGCTATAACCCCGAGACTGGAGGGATAAACACTAGTAAGTATAGTGGGGACTACACTAGAAATCCTGACCCCACCGGAGAGGATGTTCTTATTGCTTATTTTCAAGAACAAGATTTAGATGTTGGGCTTTTTCCTTATTTTAATATGAAAATTTATGGTCCTCCAACTCCACTTTATGTCTCCTTTCAAAATAATGGAACTGAAGTAATTGGTTTTGAAAAAAATATCTGGCAGAATAATACTTGGCAGCAATTAAATTTTGATTTAACTAGTGTGTCTGCTTCATCAATTAGTATTGATCGTGTTGTTTTCTTTTTTGATCAAGGCATGGTAAACTGGAACACCTACTACTTGGATGATCTTGGACTTTCTTCTGCTCCTGTTGCTGTTGATGAAAATAAAAATGAATTGTTAGCTTCCGTATTTCCCAATCCCGCAAAAAACAATGCTTCTTTAAGACTTAGTCTTTCTAAAGCCTCTAATGTTAAAGCCGAGGTTGTTAATATGCAGGGAAAAGTAGTTGCTAATTTAATAAATACTACAAATTTAGCTGAGGGAATTCACACATTTCAAGTAGGAAAAGGCTTATCTGCTGGCTTGTATTTTATCAAACTAATAACTGATGAAAAATTAACAATTAAAAAAATGGAGCTTCTCAAATAATTAAAATGAAAACAAAATTATTTTTATTAACCATTATTCTTTTTTTAACAGCTAATAATAAACTTGTTTCTCAAGACGCTTTTATTAATACCCAAATAATTAAAACAGATAAAGGGTATCAGTTGTTAAGAAATAATAAAGCTTATTATGTAAATGGGGCGGGAGGTAATAAGCATTTAAAAGAGCTCGCTGATGTTGGGGGAAACTCAATAAGAACCTGGTCTACTGATAATGGATTAGCCGTCTTAGATAGTGCCCATAAATACGGCTTAACAGTTTGTATGGGTTTGTGGGTAAATCACGAAAGACACGGATTTGATTACAATGACGAGTATTCTGTAGAGGCACAGGTTAAAGGATTTGAAGATGATATTTTAAAACTTAAAGACCATCCGGCTCTTTTAATGTGGGCAATAGGGAATGAGGTTGATCTATTTTATTCTAACTTTCGGGTGTGGAGTACTATTGAAAGAATTGCAAAGATGATAAAAAAACTAGACCCAAAACACCCCACTATGACTGTTACTGCAGGAATAGATGTCTCTGAGGTTGCTATGATAAATCAGTTTTGTCCAAGTATTGATGTTTTAGGAATAAACACTTATGGAGGAATTGGTTCCTTGTCGGATCAAATAAAAAAGTATGGATGGGAAAAACCATACATGGTTACAGAGTGGGGTCCCTATGGACATTGGGAGTCTCCAAAGACCTTATGGGGAGAATCTGTTGAGGCAAATAGTTCTGAGAAAGCAAAAATGAGACTTAATGGTTATAAACATATAAAAAAAGACACTCAACAATGTATTGGGAGTTATGTTTTTCTGTGGGGGCATAAACAAGAACAGACCCCTACCTGGTATGGAATCTTTACAGAAGATGGCAAAAGTACAGAGAGTGTAGATGTGCTTAATTCATATTGGGCAAAAAACCCTTCGAAAAATAAGGCTCCTGTATTAAAGTCTTTTCTTTTAAATAGCTTAAATAAATATCAAAGTATAAAGGTAAAAAAGAAACAAAGCTGTGTATTTGAAATTAATGTTAGCGATCTTGAGAATGATTCTTTAAGTTTTATCTACGAGCTAATGGCTGAAAGCACAAATAAAAAAGCTGGTGGAGATTTTGAAGCTAAGATGGAAAGCCTTCCCTATCATACACTTAATATCTCAAATAAAAACATTGAAATTAAAGCCCCCTCTAGATCTGGAGCTTATAGGTTTTATGTGTATGTCTCTGATGGATTTAATAATGTAGCAACAGCAAATATTCCTTTTTATGTTAAATAATTTATATAAATAATGTCTTTAATAAATCTTTCTATAGACTGTGTAATCCTTGGTTTTGATAATGATCAAAAGCTTAAAATTTTACTAATAAAAAAATTAGTAAATAAAAATAACGATTATCAATATGCTATTCCTGGAGATCTTATAAAAAAAGACGAAGACCTTTTATGTGGCGCAAAAAGAATTTTGAATAACCTAACTTCATTAGACAATCTTTTCTTAAAACAGTTTAGTGTTTTTGGAAATCCAAAAAGAACAGGATATAAAAAAGATCAAGACTGGCTAGAAATGTATAGGAAGAATCCTCATGAGAGAGTAATAACTGTTGGTTATCTTTCTCTTGTTAAAATGGAAGACTATGTTCCGCACCCCTCTTCTTTTGCAATGGATGCTGAATGGGTAAGTTTAAATGATATTCCAACTGATTTAGCTTTTGATCATAATGAAATAATAACAGAAGGACTAAGGTATTTAAAAACCGTTATCGATCATAAAATTATTTCTAATCTTCTTCCTTCAAAATTTACTCTTTCTCAATTACAAAATATTTATGAAATTCTATTAGATGAAAAACTAGATAAAAGAAATTTTAGAAAAAATATTTCTAAAATAGGGGTGATAAAAAAAACCAGTGAAAAACAAGAAGGGGTTGCTCACAAGCCTGCATTTCTTTACACATATGAAGATTTATAGTTTTTAATTTAGTTTTATTCTTTCGTCTTTATTAACTATTTCCCATGCAGTTAAAAATATAAGTCTCGCTATTTTTTCAATTTTAGAATAATCAATTTTTTCTACAGTGTCTGTTTCTTTATGATAATCCTCATGTATACCGTTAAAATAAAATATTACCGGAATATTATTTTTTGCAAAATTATAATGGTCTGATCTATAGTAATATCTATTTGGGTCATCTTCCTTATTAAATCTATAATCTAAATCTAATTGAGTATATTTTTTATTTATATCTTCACTTAAATTATGTAAATCATTACTAAGCATATTAGAGCCTATTAAATAAACATAGTTTGAGCTATCGTGCCAATCATCTAAGCGCCCAATCATATCAATATTTAGATTAGCTACGGTTTTGTTTAAAGGATATATAGGATGGTCTGTATAATATTTACTTCCTAGCAATCCTTTTTCTTCTCCAGAAACAGCCATTACTAAAACACTTCTTCTTGGTCCGTCTCCTTTTTCTTTAGCTAACTGAAAGGCTTCTGCAATTTCCATTGCAGCTACTGTTCCTGAACCATCATCATCAGCCCCATTAAAAACTACAGAATCATGCATGCCTAAATGATCATAGTGAGCTGTAATAATTAGTAGTTCTTCTTTTAAATCTGTTCCTTCTATATAAGCTAAAACATTTTCTCCTTTTATCTTTTTTTTATTAGAAATAAGATTTTTAATAAAATTAACGTCACAATCCTCACATTTACACAGATGTCTTTTGGATTTAACTTTAAACTTTTGATAATAAGTATCTTTTTTAAAAGGAGGTATTCCAATAGATCTAAAAAAAGAAGCAATATAATCTGCAGCCATTTTTTGACCTTTTTTTCCTGTTTCTCTTCCCTCTAAAGAATCTGATGCTAATATATTTAAATGTCTTTCTAAATCTTTTTTAACTATTGTTTTAGAATATTTGATGTTATTTTGAGAAAATAAATTATAAGAAATTACTAAAAATATTACAGTAAATATTATTCTCATAATATCTTATTAATTTTATTTACTCTACGATTGTGTCTTCCTCCTTCAAATTCTGTAATTAAAAAAATATCTGTTATTTCTTTAACCTCTAACCAAGATAAATGTCGAGCAGGCATTGTAAGAATATTTGCATTATTATGTAGTTTAGACTGTTGTGCTATTTCTGGCTTCCAACATAAAGCAGCTCTAATATTTAAATGTTTGTTTGCAGTCATATTTATACCATTACCAGTACCACAAAATTGTATACCTAAATCATTTATATTTTTTTCAATTGAATGACATAGTTTATGAGAAAAATCTGGATAATCTACACTTTCTTCTGAATAACAACCATAGTCCTCTACTGTGTATTCTTTTAATAATAAGTATTCTTTTAATTTCTCTTTGTGAGAAAATCCTGCATGATCACATGCTATTCCTATTTTCATTTTATTAATATCTTTTTAATTATATGTTAATAAGTATACTTTAAATTTTTGATAAATTTTAATAAATAAAGCCTCTTAATATTTTAAAAATTATAAGCCTATATAAATTTTAAAAGTCAATTTATTTTATTGTTTTTTTTATTAAAGTTATAAGTCTTGTTATAAACTTTTATTAGTTACAAAATTAAATATATTTATTAAGTTTTTAGTGTTTAAATTTATATTAACAAAATAAAATTATTGTTAATATTTATTATAAATACTTAATATTCAATATATTCAGTTTTAATGTTATTAAATAAATTGTTATTAATTTTTAATAAAATATAAATCAAAATATTACTCTATTTATTTATTAACTAACTTAACAAACCATTATATATATCATCTCTTTAAAAGTTTTTTTAAAAAGAATAGTATATATATTATATATAATTGAAAACAATAATAAATAATTTTAAATAAAATTTGTATTTTCACATCCTTAAATTAAATAAACAATTATGAAAAATATTATACTAGTTTTATCTATACTTTTATATTCTACTAATCTATTTAGTCAAAGTGCACCTCTTTACTTTTGTGATGACTTTGAAAGTTATAATGTAGGAGATCCTATTGCACAAACATCACCAGATTGGAATAGTTGGGCAGAATTAATGAATGGTGTATCTGCACCCTTTGCAGACGATGCTTTAGTATCAAATTCTTATTCTTCTTCTGGAAATAATTGTTTAGCATTTAATGCAAATATTCCTGTAGCAGGACCTGAAGATGTAGTTCTTCCTATTGGACTAGGAACTCCATATGTTTCAGGAGTTTTTACTTTAACTCAAATGATGTATGTAGTTAGTGGAGCATATTTTAATATTCAAGCAGAAAATGTTCCAGGTATAACTTGGGCTCTAGATGTTACTTATGATAACTTAGGAGGTGTTAATTATGCTTCTTCAGGAAGCGCTCAATCTTATTTAATGTCTACTTATCCTATAAATCAATGGTTTGAAGTAAGTATTGTATGTGATTTATCAAATAATTTATGGGAAGTATTTCATGATGGACTTTCTCAAGGATCTTTTTCAGTTCAAGTTAATCAGGTAGCATCAATTGATTATTATCCAACTATTGGACAAGAATTTTATATTGATGATGTTTGTCTTCCTTATGTACCTGCTCAATTAGATTCATTAAACGCACAAATACTTTCTGTTTCTCCTATTTCAGGATTATCAGGACAAAATAGATTTCCTTCTGTTGATATTAGAAACTTTGGTTTGTTAGATATAAATTCATTTGATGTTACTGTTGATTATAACGGCTCGCAGGTAACAGAAAACTTAAGTGGCCTTGCATTAACATCTATGTCAACAACAACAGTTGATTTTGCTAACTCGATAACTCTTGGAAGCAATATGTCCGCAACTGTTTATATACACAATATAAATAATGGTCTTTCTCAAAATACTTCGGATGATACTTTAGTATTAAATTTAAATATAGTTATTCCTGCTCCGGGAAAATTAGTTGTTGGTGAAGAAGCAACAGGAACATGGTGTGGTTGGTGTCCAAGAGGAGCAGTTGCTTTAAATTGGATGGATAACGATTATGCAGGATTCTGGCAAGGAATAGCTGTTCATAATGGAGACCCTATGACGGATGCTACATATGATGGAGCAATAGGAAATTATATTGCTGGTTATCCTAGTGGTCTTGTTGATAGAGGTAATGCTATAGACCCTGGAGCATTTAGTCAAGATTTTGTTCAAAGGGTAGTTATAGAACCTCATGCTCTTATTACAAATGGAGCAAAAATTGATAATAATATTCTTAAAGTATCTTTAGATATAGATTTTCAAAAACCTGTAAATGGAAATTGGAGATTAACATGTGCCATTGTTGAAGATAGTGTTACAGGAACAGGACCTCAATATTTTCAAGCAAACTATTATAGTGGAGGAAACTCAGGATCTCTAATAGATGTAGATGGAACAGATTGGGCAAACCTAGGGTCTAATGTAAATGCTAACATGATGATATATAGACATGTTGCTCGAGCTATTAACCCTTCATTTTTAGGAGATGCTCTACCTCAAAATTCATATTCTTCAGGTACAAGTGAAACAGTATGTTTCGAATTTGCTATAGATCCTAATTGGGATTTAAGCCAGATTCATATTGTAGGAATGCTATTTGATAATAATGGTAAAACAGATAATGCTTCTTCTTCTTCAATAAACACAGCAGAAACTAATGGTTATCAAAACTGTTCAGGATCTACTGGAGCTATTTATCTTGAAGGACCTGATAAATTAAA
>ENA-OSJC01001595-OSJC01001595.1-marine-metagenome-genome-assembly--contig:-NODE-1595-length-18333-cov-5.088135_pt1 | contig 18333 bp, 15 predicted proteins | sample MGYA00237885_ERZ534234 | MGnify/ENA primary metagenome ERZ534234 (study PRJEB26413, sample SAMN06343907) | marine metagenome | isolation source: coastal waters | place: Atlantic Ocean: West Antarctic... | reverse complement strand
CCAATAAATGCTCTGTTCCCGTTTCTAATTTATTCATCAATTCTTCTCCTTATCACCTATGGTATTTTTATAGCTTGATTTTTCTCCTTTTTAATAAAATGTTATTCGCCTTTAAATACAGGCTCTTTTTTTTCTACAAATGCTTTCGTTGCATTTCTGTGATCTTGAGTTTGACCGCAATGAATATGATGAGTTGCTTCTAGGTCTAAGCAATCATCCACCTCTCCATTCATTGCCCTATTTAGATTTTCTTTCATGTATCTATAAGCTACGGAAGGGCCATTTGCGAGTCTATTTGCAACCTCCATAGTTTTATCCATCAAATCTTCGGGTTCACAAATCCAATTGGCTAGACCTAAATCTAGGGCTTCTTCAGCAGAAACTCTATCAGATAAAAAGTAAAGCTCCTTTGCTTTTGCTGATCCTATTAATTGAGTCATAAAATAACTACCTCCGTAATCCCCAGAAAATCCAACTCTGGCAAAGGCAGTTGTCATGATGGCTGCCTTAGACATGACTCTTAGATCACAAGCCAAGGCGTAAGAGAGACCTGCTCCAGCTGCTGCTCCAGGCAAAGCAGCTATGGTAGGTTTTGGCATCTTAAATAATTTTCCTGAAGTTGCTCTTTGATGAATCCTTTGTCGATGTATAGCTGCATCAATTGTATTTTCACCCACCGTTCCGTCACCCGAGGAAGCCATGCCTTTTACATCACCGCCTGCACAGAAACCTTTTCCAGCCCCGGTTAATATGACGCATCTTATCTCAGGATCAACTTCAATTTCTGAAAGGGCTGTTTGCATGGCTTCATTCATTTCACCAGACATAGCGTTTCTAGCTTCAGGCCTATTCATTGTTAATATTGCTACTCCATCACCTTTCTCAAAAAGAAGATGATCAGTACCGGTGTTTACTTTCTCCATAATTTTCCCTCACATTAAGTATCTTTGTTATTCTATAACTAAATTCTATACAAGATGAAAATAAAAATAGATCGTTTTAAACCAATTTTATATTTGTTCCTTAGCTTCTTTTTTTTGGATATCCAAGGAGCCGATAAACCATTAATCTTGGAAACTGAAATTGAAAACCCTAAGTCCATAGTATTTATAGGAAACAGTTTCTTTTATTACAACAACGGTGTGCATAAACCTACTTTGGGCATGGTAAAAGCCAATAAAAGTTTAGGTAAAGGACATCGGTTTAGGAATATTACGATCAACAGCTCTTCACTGGAGTGGCATGATGTTGAGTCCTATGTAACAAATGAGCGAATTGGGTCTTTCTCAATAACTTCAAAGAATAAATACAAAAGGTATGACCCAGAGAACTATCAATTAGCTATCATGATGGATTGCAGTCAGTGTCCTATTCATCCAGATAGAAAAGATTTATTTAATTTTTATGCGGACGAACACAGTAAGACTTTAAGAAAACATGGAGTTGAACCCTCCCTGTTAATGACCTGGGCTTACAAAGACAAACCGGAGATGATAGAAGGACTTTCCTCCGCTTACATATCAGCAGGCAATCGAAATAAGATCATGGTGTTTCCGGTTGGTTTAGCTTTCCAGAACTCTGAAAAGAACAATCCTGATATTGATCTTTTTACCCCTGATAAAAGACATCCCAGTAAAGCGGGCACTTATTTGATGGCGGCTGTTATTTATTCATCAGTTTACAGAGTATCCCCTGTGGGTAATTCGTATGACTATGGGCTGGATAAAAAAATTCAGAGAAAGCTACAAGAGGTGGCCTGGGAGACTTTAAGTTATTATAAGAACCATTAATTAGAGGATAGTAATGATAAAAAATATAATCATAGGCGTTGTTGCACTTGTTGTTGGTGCATTCATCGGATTCAAAGTGACGGAATCCTTTGGAAGGGAATACATAATGAACAATCTTCCTATTCCTAAAGGTACTTTAGACGACAAAGATGCCTTTATTGAATTGGTTCCGGCAGATAGTGTTCTTAAGCCTAAGGCCCTAGCTTCAGTGGAACAAAAAGCAAAAAACATCATTCTTTTAATTGGTGATGGCATGAGCATTAGTCAGGTATCTGCTTATAGACTATTAAAGGGCGGTCCAAATTCTAGAATCTCAGTGGATAGGTTCCCTTATTCCGGTATTGTTCTTACGCATGCTGAGAATGCTGTTGTCACAGATTCAGCATCTTCAGCTACTGCTTATAGTACAGGCCATAAAACTAATAACGGTGCCTTGGCAATGGATTCAGAGAATAACAAACTTGAAAACTTAACAGAAACTCTTGACCAGTATGGCTTTGTAAGCTCTTTATTGGCTACTTCAGAAGTTACTCATGCAACCCCTGCTGCCTTTGCTGCTCATGTGGACTTGAGATGGAAGACTGATGAGATTAGTGCACAGATGATGCAATCTAAAGTGGCCACATTCTTAGGGGGCGGCAGACATTTCTTTTTGCCCGAAGAAATGGACGGTAAAAGAAAAGATGAAAGAAATTTACTTGAAGAAGTAAGTGCTTCCCACACACTCTTAACAACAAAAGATGAAATGAATGACTTCAATGATGATAAATTAGGCAAGATCTTCGGCTTGTTTGCAGATGAGCATCTTCGTAGTGTTGATACTCCTGATAATCATCCTAGCGAACCTTCTTTGAGCGAAATGCTTCAATTTGCTGTTAAACGTTCTAATCAATTCATTGGCAATGGATGCAAAGGGTTTTTTATTATGGGAGAAGGATCCCAAGTAGATTGGGCGGGACATTCCAATAGCTTGGAATATCTAAAAAGAGAAATGCAGGACCTAGACTCTGCTGTAGAGTGGGCCTTTAATTATGCTAATGAGAATACAGATACTCTGGTAATAGTAACCGCAGATCACGAAACTGGCGGCCTTCTTATAGAGCCAGCTAATCCTACAGACTATGTTGGTAATGATGTAAAATTCTCCTTCAATACTGCTATTGGAAGAGGTTCTCATACTGGAGTTCCAGTTCCTATTTATGCTTACGGGCCTGGTGCAGAAAATTTTACTGGAACTTTAGATAACACAGATGTCTACAGAGCAATGATTGCTGCTTTAGACCTAAGCGAAGAAAGTGGTTCTTGCGTAGGAAATTAATTCATTCTGAATTTAACATGGCTAATAAAAGTTTATTAGAGCGAAGAGCACTTTCAATGGGATCTTCACCTATCTTTTATAAAGAGCCGGTGCATCTTGTAAAAGGAGAGGGCATTTGGTTGTATGATGATTCAGATAATAAGTACATGGATTGCTACAACAATGTTCCATGCGTTGGACATTGTCACCCTCACATCGTAGAGGCCTTAAGCAAACAAGCCGGTCAGTTAAATACTCACAGTCGCTACCTCAGCAAGGTTGTAGTTGATTATTCTGAACGACTAATGTCTCTTCATGCCGATCCATTATCCGTATTGCAAATGGGATGCAGCGGAACGGAAGCCATAGAAATAGCCATTAAGATGGCCAGGCTTGCAACGGGAGGCAAAGGCATTATTTGCAGTAATGCAACTTATCATGGCAATAGCCATGAAACGATTCGAATGACGATTGGACCTTTTGAGCCTGATTTCAAACGCGTCCCTTTCCCAGAAAAATTCAGACCTCTTAAAGAAGGTTTAGCAGAGAACGAGCTTTGTGATTTATATCTTGATGAAATCAAAAGAGCAATTAGTGAATTTTCTGAGAACAATATTCCTTTAGCCGGTATGTTGTTTTGTTCTATATTTGCGAATGAAGGACTGCCTGATATTCCTTCTGGGTTTATGCAAAAGGCAGCAAAACTAGTAAGAGAAGCAGGTGGAGTGGTTATCCTGGATGAAGTGCAAGCAGGGTTTTGCAGAACCGGCAGTTGGTGGGGTTACGAAGTTAATAAATGCGTTCCCGATATCGTGGCAATGGGTAAGCCTATGGGATCGGGTTATCCGCTGAGTGGAGTAGGGACCAGTCCTGAAATAGCAAAGATTTTTCATGAAAAAAGTTATTATTTTAATACAACGGCCTCCACCCCATTACAGGCAGCCGTGGGGAATGCCGTTCTTGATGTGATAGAGGAAGAAGATTTACTCGGTAACGTTAATTCTGTTGGCGATTATCTGAAGGGTAAGGTGCAAGGCTTTGCTAATAAATATGACATGGTCGGAGATGTAAGAGGGCTGGGACTCTTTGTGGCAATTGAGTGCGTAGAAGGTCAGGGGAGTAAAAAACCAAACAATAAGTTAGCTGTAGAGTTTGTAGAAAAAATGAAGCAAAAAGGATTTTTAATTTCAAATGCCGGTCAATTCAGAAACGTTTTAAAAATACGACCGCCTTTAGTTTTTAAAAAAGAGCATGCTGATTCACTTTGTAAAGTTTTAGAAGAGACCTTAGAAGAAGTTCACAACTAAGAAATGGTTAATGAAAAGGCGCTTGCAGATTTAGCCAAAACAGCAATAAAAGAATGGGATTTAGATGTAAAGAGCATCAATCTGTATTTTCAAAGTGAGAATACAGTATTCAAAGTAGAGGGAGCTGATGGAAATTATTACGCTCTAAGAATTCATCGAAAAGGATATCATGATTTAGATGAGTTAAATTCTGAGCATGCCTGGATATCATGTTTGTCTGATGATGGTTTACTAGTTCCAGAAGCCGTAGCAACTAAGAATGGTGAAGCTTACGCAACCGTTTCTTTTGAGGATTCTGATGACTACAGATACGTAGGACTGGTTAAATGGATAGAAGGCATCATATTGGATGACTTAATTCTAGATCTAGAAGAGAAAGATGTCGGTGATTTATACGAATCACTAGGCAAAGTTGTAGCTAAATTTCATAAAGCCACTGTAGCTTGGAAAGTGCCTGAAGATTTTAAAAGACACTCTTTTGATACCGAAGGATTTCTTGGAGATCAGCCTTTTTGGGGTAGGTTTTGGGAAGTTAAGAATGCAACCAATAGTGAACGTGAAAAACTAACATTAATAAGAAAAAATATAACCAAAACTTTGTCTCAACTTCCTAGGGATATAAATTATTTTGGCGTGATTCATGCTGATATGCATTCGCAAAATGTCTTAATTCAAGAAGAGAACCTCTCTGTAATTGACTTTGATGATGCTGGTTTTGGCTGGTATGGCTTTGATCTAGCGGTGGCTATCTGGGACAGACTAGAGTTTACCGCTGGAGGATGTCATTTTGATGTAGCCCACAAAGCTTTGATAAAGGGTTACTCAGAGGAGCGTCCAAACGTTGAAGATATAATCAAAACCATTCCCACTTTTTTATTGATGCGAACCATGATGCTTATTCGCTGGATTGAGGATAGACCCGAAGCTGGTTACGAAGGCTTCATACCAGTTTTAATTCAAGCTTCTATAGATCAGGCTAAAAAACTTAAATTATTAGATTAAGTATTCAATTAGAACGGCACTTATGTAAGATATACAATCTCAATCTCAATCTCAATCTAAGTAAGAAGGAAGCTAATATGACACACCCGCTAGATCAAATAACATCAGATGAAATAAATAAAGCTGCTGATTTATGTAAATCCCATGAGAGTTTTGATGAAAATACTATTTTTATCAATATCAGTTTGGTTGAACCTGAGAAGGCTTTTATTAGAACTTATAAATCAGGTCAAGAGTTCCCAAGGCAATTAAAAGTTCGTGGGGTAGATTCTAATGCCGACGGAGGTTTTGTGGCTATTTTAGACATGAAAACTAATGAAATTAGTAGTCTTGATCGAGTGTCGCATGAAGCTCAAGTTCCTTATAGTTTCCCGGAAATATTCATGGCACAAGAGTTAACCAAAGCCAATAAAGATTATCAGGATGCTTTAAGTAAGCGTGGTATTTCTGATATGAACCTTATTCAAATTGATCCTTGGCCTGCAGGAGGAATCGTTCATGAGAGTATTGAGAAAGGTCATAGAGCTCTTAAAACAATATCTTTTTTAAAAGAAAATGAATCAGACAATGGCTATGCCAAACCTATTAATGGAGTAATTTCCCATGTGGATTTAACCTTAAAGAAGGTAACTCATGTTGAAGACTTCGGAGTTGTACCTGTACCAAAAGCTCATGCTAGGTATGACGCGGATTCTCAGTCTGAATTAAGAGAACATCCAAAAAAGATCGATATCACACAACCTGACGGCCCTGGTTTTGATATAGAAGGCAATCAGATTAGTTGGGAAGGCTGGCAGGCTAGAATCTCTGTTCACCCTGACGAAGGGCCTGTACTTCATCAAGTATCTTTAAATGGAAGGCCAATATTGCACAGGGCCGCTCTGTCTGACATGGTAGTGCCGTATGGAACAGCAGATCCTATGCATAGCTGGAAGGCTGTGCATGACGGTACTGAGTTTGGTTTTGGAACCTTGCTAAATTCTTTGACTCTAGGTTGCGACTGTTTAGGAGAGATTCACTATCTAGATGCAAATCTATTTGGTTTTGGTGGTGATGGATCAGCCCACACTATTAAGAACGCGATCTGCATTCATGAAGAAGATTTTGGGATTCAATGGAAGCACACAGACATGGGCGGGGGGGCTAATGAGGTCAGAAGATCAAGAAGATTGGTTATAAGTTCTTTAGCCACTATAGGTAATTATGATTACGGTTTATTTTGGTACCTTTATCTTGATGGAAATATTGAATGCGAAGTTAAATTGACCGGTATTGTTGGCATCAGTGCTTATGATGAAAAGACACATCGAAATGATCAAGATTTTAGAATCACCGATGAATTAGTGTCTCCTATTCATCAGCATTTATTTTGTGTTAGGTTGGATTGGGATCTTGAAGGCGGAAATAATCAATTATTAGAGTCCAATGTAACGGCCTTGCCTGTCAGTGACGAAAATCCCCACGGCATGCAATTTACTGCTGTATCAACCCACTTAAAGAAGGAAAGTGATGCTAAAAGAGACATCTCACCTTCTTCAAGTAGAGTTTGGAAAATAATTAACCCTAATAAGACCAATTCTTTGGGAATGCCCGTAGGCTATAAACTCCTACCAGGCAATACACCTACTTTATTAGCTCACCCTGATTCACCTCCAGGAAAAAGAGCTTCTTTTTCAAAACACAACCTTTGGGCTACCCCTTTCCATAAAGATGAAATGGCTGCTGGTGGGCCTCATTCAGTTATGCATTCCGGTCAAAGAGGTTTAGATGACATTACTGCATCCGATAGAGACATCAGCGAGTGCGACTTAGTGACTTGGCACACCTTTGGAGTTACGCATACTCCTAGACCTGAAGATTGGCCGGTAATGCCTGCGGAGTATTGTGGGTTCCATCTAATTCCAGTTGGTTTCTTTGATCAAAACCCAACAATAAATCTTCCTCCAACGTGCAAGGGAGAAAGTAAATCCAATAAGGAGTAAGAAAGACTCAGATTTTATTTATAAGTTTTTATGGGTGCCATCACACATGGCGCCTTTCTTGCTCATCTTGCAACCGCAAAGGTAAACATCTTTCTCTTCTGCCACTTTTACTTTTTCAGGTAAAAAATCTGACCCTTCATGAGACCCGTCACAAAAAGGTTGCTTAGAGCTAAGACCGCATTTGCACCACCAATAGCTTTTATTGGCTTCTAAAGAAGTCTTGAAAGGAAACTTTTGTACTACGTTTGGTTCTGCCATAATTAAAACTTAACACAGCCAGAATGACTAGAAGTCCAATGAGATATGTTCTCAATTGGGTTATATTGCTAAAGAGGTAAAACGTTGACGGTAAGAAGAATTATTAGAATGGGCAATCCACTCCTTCGGGAAGTGGCGGAACCGTTTACAAAAGAAGAGATTTCTTCAGATAAAGTCAAAATTTTATTGGAAGACATGTGGGACTCTTTGGAGTCAGCAGGCGGGATAGGTTTGGCAGCTCCTCAAATTGGCGTTTCTAAACAGTTGGCAATAATTGAAGTTGCTGATGCATCAGAACGCTACCCTGAGGCAGAGTCATCCAAGCCCTTTGTAATTTTTAATCCAATAATTACAGTTTTGGATGACGACTTACAGGGTTTTTGGGAGGGATGCTTGAGCGTTCCTGGAATGAGAGGTTACGTAGAAAGACCCAGGAAGGTTCAAGTGGATTATTTAGACGAAGAGGCAATGCCTCAAAACGTTGTGCTTGAAGATTTCTTGGCTACCGTTTTTCAGCATGAGCTTGATCATTTGATAGGCAAACTCTTCATTGACAGGATGAATGACATAAGTACTTTGGCCTTTGAAGATGAGATGATCTTATTGAATGAAGGCGAAGACGAGATTGAAAAGTAAAAGTTAAAATTGGGGACTTCAATGGATAAAAACACAATAAGAGCGGCATGGGAAGGAAGAATTTCTGGTTGTTTATTGGGGAAGCCTGTGGAGATTATTTCTATGAGGGAAGGCAAAGAAGGTTTGCATGCTTTCCTCAAAGAGTCCAATTCCTTGCCGCTAAGAAACTACGTTAATTATCTAGAAAATGATTTACTCAGGGGTCCAAATATAAATTGCTGTTTGGGAAAGATAGACAGAGCTGTTCCTGATGATGACATCACTTACAGCGTCTTGGGTTTGATGATGTTGGAAAAATACGGCGTTGGATTGCAAACCGATGACGTTGCCAGAAGTTGGATAAACTTGCTCCCAGTAGGGGCGACCTTTACCGCTGAAAGAGACACGTATTTAAAGTTGATTGAGAAATCTGATACGGCTTACCAATTTGGAGGGAAGCGTGATTTTAGTCTAGAAGAAGTAAACGACAGCGAATACAACGAATGGATAGGCGCTCAAATAAGAATAGACATGTACGGATGGGTTTTACCGGGCAGGCCCAAGCTGGCCGCAAGTCTTGCAAGACAAGATGCGCAGTTGTCTCATCGAGGCTGTGCCGTGGAGGCTTCAGCTTACATTGCTGCGTTGTGTGCACTGATTCCCACTTCTCCTTCTAGAGAAGACGCAGTTAATGCTGCACTTTCTCTGATTGATCCAGATTCTGAAGCTGTAAAGGCAGTTAAATTAGGTATAAACCATCAAGGAAAAGATGCAGAAACTTTGCATAAGGAGTATGGAGATATGTCTCCCGTGCACAGCCTGAACAATCTTTCGGTTGTTGTTTGGTCTTTTTTATCTTTCCAAGATTCATTTGATGAGGCAATAGGAGAGACGATTTGCTGTGGTTGGGACACGGATTGTACTGGAGCAACCGTTGGTGGTTTGATTGGTTTAGACAAAGGTTCAATACCCCCTCTTTGGACGGAGCCTTGGCAGGGCAGAGTTAACACTTCTATAGCTGGAGTTGGAGAGCTAGCACTTGACGATCTTGTCGATAGAACTGAGGCGTTGGTAAAGAAATTTTCTTCTCTTAAAGATCCAGATTAGTCTTGTGACGTCTCCCATTAGTGTCTTCGGAAGTATCAACATGGACTTAGTGGTTTACTGTTCAGCAGAACCGCTTAAAGGTGAGACTATCTTTGGTAACAGTTTTGAATTTTTTCAAGGAGGAAAAGGCGCAAACCAAGCGGTTGCCATCGCAAGATTGGGTTCTGCAGTTTCACTAATAGGAAAAGTTGGAACCGACAGTTTTGGAGATCAACTGCTAAAAGCCTTAGGCGATGAGAACATAGACACAACTATGTTAAAGAATCATTCGGGAAACTCCGGTACTGCCTTTATCTACGTTTATGAAGAATCCTCCGAGAATCAGATTATTGTAGTTCCAGGATCAAATTCATTCGTTGAAGCGGATCAAATAAATGATCAGACTCTGTCTTCTACAGATATAATTATCTCTCAACTTGAGACTCCTTCAGAAGAAACTCAAAAACTTTTTATCAGGTCAAAGAAATTTAATTGCTATAGTATTTTAAATACCGCCCCAGCAATTTTAGTGAACAAGGATTTGATCAAATACTCCGATCTTCTTATTATGAACGAAACCGAATTGAGCGCTTTAAGTGGTGACAAAATTTTCTTTGATAGTTCACCAAAGGAAATAGAAGATTCTTTAAAGAAGATACTTTCGAACCAGAAAAAATCCGCAATAGTAACTTTAGGTTCTAAAGGTGCTTACATTTTTGAAGAACAAAAAGGAACCTATGTTCCTGGGTTAGAGGTCGTCGCTGTTGACACAACGGGCTCAGGGGATTGTTTTGTCGGTGCTCTTGCCAGTCATTATTCTCAGCATCATCATTTGGTGGATGCTGCTTATTTTGCAAACCAAGCTGCCGCTTTATCCGTTACCAAGAAAGGGGCTTCTGCTTCAATGCCCTATCTTAATGAAGTTGTAAATCCGAGCTAAATTACTTAATCTAACTAGCAAATAGAGAAAATATGGAAAACAATTGGAATGTTAAAATAGAATACAAGCATGTGCCTAGATTTAATTCTGGGTCTGCAGAAAGTTCTGAATACTTAGACGAGCATGGCTATGTCATTATTAAAGAAGCTTTAAGCAAGGAAGAAACAGAAAAAACTTTATCCTTGCTGTGGAATTACTTGGAAGACTTAGGAACGGGGATCAATAGAAATAATAACGAAACTTGGGGCAATGACAGATGGCCTACCTGTGCACATGGAGCAATTATACCTAGCTATGGAATAGGCCATTGTGAATCTCAGTGGTTTCTTCGAAGCATCCCCAATGTAAAAAAAGCCTTTGCTGGAATATGGAAAACCGAAGAATTATTGACTAGCTTTGATGGTGTCTCTCTCTGGAGACCTTGGAACATAAACCCCGATTGGAAGACCGAAAGCGGACAGAAATGGTTCCATATAGATCAGCATCCAATTTCAAGACCAGGAAAACAATGCATTCAAGGGCTGGTAAACTTATTGCCAACATCTGAGGAGATTGGAGGCAATGTAGTTGTTCCCGGGTCTCATAAGTTTTTTGAGAATCTTCCTATTGAATACAAAGAAAGATTAAGCAAACTGCCTTTGGGTATTGATCATTTCCGCTTCCCCAATGACGATCCTAAGCTTTCATCTAAGACACCCATAATGTGTCACATGGACCCTGGGGATATGCTGCTTTGGGATTCAAGAACCATACATTGCAGTAACTCAGGAACAAAAATACCTGAAGAGAATGCAGAACTCATCAGGGCAGCTTCGTTAATATGCATGATGCCTAAAGACAAATCTAATGAGGAAGTTATTCAACAGCGGTGGGAGGCGGTTGAAAAACTGATCTCCACTACCAATTGGTCCGACACTTTTACAAATGCTGATGAATTCCCTTTAATCCTTGAAGCAAAAGATAGAGATAAATTTAAGTGGCCAGAGAAACCAGTATTAACCGATTATCAAAAATCTTTAATTGGCTGATATGGAGACTCTTCAAGAATACATGGCCGTTGGCATGGGCATTGCTTACCACGCAAACCATTACCCTGAAAAAAAAGCTGTTGTTAGTGATTATGGGGAAAGGACTTTCAATGAACTGAACGCAAACAGCAATCGTTACGCTAATTTTTTAATAGACAAAGGACTGCTTCCAGGAGATGCCGTCGCCATTCTTTGTAAGAATCGCCCTGAGTTTTTAGAAGCTTTATTTGGTCCTCTCAGAATAGGCCTCCGTATCACTCCTATAAATTGGCATCTTACCCCAGAGGAGGTTTGCTATATTGTGGAAAATTGTGAAGCTAAGGTTTTAATTTGTGACTCTGAGTTTAAAGATAGCATCAAGGCCATTCGTAATGAATTGCCCAAAGTCTCAATTTTGGTTGTTGATGGTGATAATTCTTTGGCGCCCTCTTATCAAGATGCCCTAGATAAATTCAGCGATTCTAATGTCAACAATCCTGTCGCAGGCAGGTCCATGCTTTACACTTCCGGTACAACCGGCAGGCCAAAGGGGGTGTTCAGAAAAGAAAATCCACCACCCTCGAAAACGGAACAATTTACTTTAGAGACGGCAGATTTTAACCCCGAAACAGATTTTTCTATTTGCCCGGGACCTGCTTATCATGCTGCTCCCTTAGGACTTAACATCAACATCTCTCTCATGGCGGGGGTGGGTGTTTATCTAATGGATAAATGGGATCCTGAAAGAATGCTTTCATTAATTAGTGAATATCAATGTACCCACACGCACATGGTGGCAACAATGTTCCACCGAGTCTTGAGGTTACCGGAAGAAATACGATTAAAATATGACGTCTCTTCGTTAAGATGGATCTTGCACGGAGCAGCTCCCTGTCCGGTAGAAGTTAAGCAAGCGATGCTGGACTGGATGGGGCCGGTCATTTATGAATACTACGCAGCAACAGAAGGAGGAGGGTGTTTCATCCAACCTGAAGAATGGCTTAAAAAGCCTGGCAGTGTAGGTCAAGCTAATGAAGGAACCGAAGTTATTGTTTTAGATGAAGATCATCAGGTTTTAGAAACTGGAAAGGAAGGTACTATTTATTTTAGCGCCCCTTCGAAAGGGAGATTTGAATATTACAAAGCAAAAGAAAAGACGTCAGGCGCCTATTGGGGTGACTATTTTACTATGGGTGATATTGGTTACTGTGATGAGGATGGGTACTTTTTCCTAACCGGAAGAAGCGCAGACACAATCATCTCCGGAGGAACGAATATATACCCTCAAGAAATTGACAACATCTTGCTGATGCATGAAAGGGTTTTAGAGGTTTGTTGCATAGGAGTCCCTAACGAAGACTGGGGTGAAGAAGTAAAGGCAATAATAAATCTTGAAACAGGTGCGGACAAAGAACAGGTACAAAAGGAACTATTATCTCTAGCGGAGGAAAAACTTTCTGGTTTCAAAAGACCAAAATCATACGAATTTTGGGAAGAGGAATTGCCCAGGCTACCAACTGGAAAAATTCAAAGAAATTTAGTAAAAAAAAGATTTTGGGACTAACTTCCAAGGCCTTTTAAATATCCGGTTACTCTTTCTTGGAATAGTTGATTAAATTTCTTAACGTCCAGTTCTAGTGCCACTTTGGCATTAAACTTTTGCTTGAGTATTTTTCCCATGATGGATTCATTGAATTCGCAGACCGTTTCTCCTGCTGTCAAAATACCTGCAGTTTCAGTCCTCACATAAGCGCTTTTATAAGTCAGTAGATTCGGTGTTATGACACTTGCCATTGCCAAGGAGTCATACAAATGCAACCCTTCATCGCTTATCAGGTCCGTTCGAATATTGATCCAAGGATCCACGGCTTCTTTTATAAATTGACAGAAAGGATGAGGATTCTCACCGATAGAAATTAATTCTTCACGACTCATTCTTGTTTGATGACACACATCCAAAGGTATCATCACTACAGGAATACCAGAGTTGAAAACCATATCTGCCGCTTCTGGATCGGCCCAAACATTAAATTCTGCAGAAGGAGTTATATTTCCAGGAATTTTTGCTGCTCCTGCCATCATGGTTATTTTTGGAAGATGATCTTTTAAATCAGGATAATTTGATAGTGCGATTGCAATATTTGTTAGTGGGCCGATGGTCACTAATTCAATCTCACCTGAGTTTTGCTTGCAACTTTCGTAAATAAAAGAGGCAGCATCCTGCTTATCTCTGTCTGGTTTTAAAAGAGGTGTTAGTTGTTCCATATCCTCGCGCTGACTTAGCCAGACCCTTTCTTTGTTTCTTTCTTTATCAAAAGTATGACTCGGTCCTGCTTTCAGAGGAATATCTCTGTTAAATTCATTAAGAAGATAGGCTGCGTTACTGTAGCCTCTTTCAACGGGGACATTGCCTTGAACGGTTGTTATTCCCATCACTTCAAGCTCAGGAGAATTAAGAGCCATCATGATTGCAAAGCAATCTTCCGGGTCTCCCCCTTTTGTTCCCATGGCTGGATCGGTATCGATAATTATCTTTTTCTTTTTATCCATCTTCTGATTAGGTAAAAGCCTTTAAATTGATTTATTTAATGTTAACTCTTAATGAAGTTTAGAGTTAGAATTATTCGTCTCGAGATATAGGGGAGATAAGCATGTCCACAACAGTAGAAGTGCATTCAGGAAAAGTACAAGGTTACAAAGAAAGTTTTAACGGAACAGATGGTTTCAGCTTTAGGGGTATTCCTTATGCCGCTGACACTTCAGGAAAAAACAGATGGAAAGCACCCCAAGACCCAGAGCCTTGGTCAGAAACTTTTAATGCTATGTCTTTTGGTCCACAATGCCCGCAATTCAGAATGGGAGAAGGCGGCTTTCGAGGCGCGATAGCCGATGCATATGGAGTAGAAATTCCCGTTGAAGAGCCTCCCACTGAATCTGAAGATTGTTTAAGGCTAAACGTTTTTTCTCCAAATTTAAATTCAGATAGTAAAAGACCCGTCATGGTCTGGATACATGGCGGCGCCTTAAGATATGGATCTGGTGATCCTTACTTGCCGGATGGGTTCTTAAAAGAAGGACAAGTATTGGTGACCATCAATTATCGTTTAGGAGAATTAGGTTTTTTTGCACACCCTTCCTTGAATGACGGTGATGAAATATTAAAAACTAATTTTGGACTATTAGATCAAATTAAAGCTCTTGAATGGGTACAACAAAATATAGATAAGTTTGGTGGAGACTCTTCTAATGTAACCATCTTTGGAGAATCTGCTGGGGGTTTATCTGTGGCAGCGCTTTTAGTTTCTCCCTTATCAAAGGGTCTGTTCCATAAAGCGATCGTACAAAGCGGCGGGTTCGCTCGTATGAGATTTCATTCTGAGAAGGTTTCTGAAGAAGGTATTTCCGGAGCGACTCTGGGAGTTTCTTTCGGTAACAAATGCGGAATCCCGGAAGGACCAGATCAATTAGAAATGATGCGAAACCTACCCATTGATGAACTTATAAAAAATGGCATTGGATTTCCTGCTTCAATTCTTGTTGACGACGTTTCTATGTTGTCCAATATTATTCAGGGTTTTGAGGATGATATAAACCATAAAGTACCAACCATAATTGGAACTAATTCAGACGAAGGCACAGCATTGTATTGGGGGAGTCCTTTGGTGGATGTACCTCCGCCAGTCAATTCCAAAGAGATTTTTAAAAAAATTATCGAAGAGAAATTTCAAGAAGATTCAGGAAAAGTATTGGAAATTTATCCGGCCAACAACGACACAGAAATGTTGGATTCGAGCAAAAGGCTGTTAGGAGATTCTTTGTTTGGAGCACCATCGTATTACGCTGCTAGAGCCATGGCTGACAGAGGAGAGGATATTTACTTCTATCATTTTAATCAGAAGCCTTCAGGAAAAGCCGGAGAGATTTTGGGAGCGTTTCATGCTTCTGAGATTGCATACGTATTTGGCGTTGGCGGGTTAGGGCCGATTGAAGATCTTGAGTTATCTAGAATCATGCTAAAGTATTGGACTAACTTTTCACAAACAGGAAACCCAAACGGAGAGACGTTACCGGATTGGGAAACCATGAAATCAGAGCAGGATACCTGGCACTTACTCGGACCTAAGATAGGACCGGAGAATATATCTAGAATGAATATTTATAATTTACTAAGGAGGATCTCTTAGAGCTCATGAAAAATACAAAACTTCTTATCACATCACTTTTAATTCTATTTTCTGTTGGAATTTATTCCATTGAAGCCAATCAGAAAGTGGAGAATTTTAGATTAAATGACCAACTGGGCAACTCCCATGAACTCTTCTATTATTCAGATCAAGAGGCTTTAATCTTTCTAGTGCAAGGTAATGGATGCCCTATTGCAAGAAATGCCTCCGTGCGTTTTCATGAATTAGAAAAAATATATTCTGGAAAAAAAGTTAAGTTTTTTATGCTGAATTCGAACTTGCAAGATACTAAGGCAAGCATTTTAGAAGAAGCCGGATCGTATGATTATAAACTACCTATTCTCATGGATGACACTCAGCTCATTGGAGAGGCATTAGAGATTACTCGCACAGGTGAGGTTTTTATTGTTGATCCTAAGACATGGCAGGTAGCTTACACCGGAGCTTTAGATGACCGCCTTAGTTATGAAAATCAGAAAAAAGAAGCTTCTCAGCATTTTTTGAAGGACGCACTGGATGAAATGATACAAGGGAGAACGGTGAGTCTTTCTTCTACTGACTCTTTGGGTTGTTTAATTAATTTTCCAGAACAAAGAAACAAAGCAGAGCATAAGCTCATCTCATACTCAGATGACATAGCTCCAATACTTATCGATAATTGCACAGCGTGTCACAGGAAAGGAGGTCTGGGTCCTTGGGCAATGACCGATTACAACATGGTGAAAGGATTTTCATTGATGATGAGAGAGGTTTTAAGAACGAAAAGAATGCCGCCATGGCATGCAGATCCAAGCATAGGTCATTTCAGTAACGACAGATCTTTAAGTATTGATGAAATGAAAACCCTTGTTCACTGGATAGAGAGTGGTTCTCCAAGGGGGGAGGGCAACGATCCGTTATTGGAAGCAGAAATCAGTGAATCCGTTTGGTCAAATGAATCAGAGCTTGGACCGCCTGATTACGTAATTGAGATTCCCACCACAGATATACCAGCAACGGGTGTTGTTGATTATAAATATCATTTTGTGAAAAATAAGATTGGAAAAGATATATGGATTAGGGCTTCGGAGATAATTCCAGGCGATAAGGCTGTCTTGCATCATGTACTCACTTCTTTTGGAGAATTAAACGCGAAAGGGCCGAGAAAAGGTCGATTAAATTTTAGAACCATGAAAGGTCTTCGGGGATATGCTCCTGGTATGAACAGTAATCCTTTTCCAGGCAACTCAGGTATCTTCTTGCCTGGTGATGTTACTTTCGAGTTCCAAGTTCACTACACGCCAGTGGGCAGAAAAACAGTTGATTCTTCAAAAATGGGTATCTGGGTTTTAGATGAGGCTCCCGAACATGAGATATTTACTAGGTCTATGATTAATTCAAGGATTAAGATCCCCGCAGGCGCAAATAATCATCAAGAATATGACACCATGACCGTTAAGAGGGATTCTCTTTTGTACAGTGTGCTACCTCATGCGCATTACAGAGGTAAGGCGATGGAAGTGAGTGTAATTTATCCTAATGGTCAAGAAGAGGTTTTATTGTCCGTTCCAAACTATGACTTCAATTGGCAAACTTCTTATGATTTTAAAGAGCCGGTATTTATTCCCAAGGGATCTGAGCTTAAGCAAATAAACTGGTGGGATAACTCAAAGCAAAATCTAGCCAACCCCGATCCTTCTGTTGATGTTTACTGGGGGGATCAATCATTTGAAGAAATGTTATTTGGTGCTTTTATGATGAGGGCCTTGAAAGAAGGCGAGGTGGCTTTGGTTCCTGGTTTAGAAAATTACAGAGCAAGCACAGGAGATTAAGTTACTCTTGCGAGGCCTCTCTTATGGCCTTAAATTCACTTCCTTCGTACCACTCAGGCCATTCATCTGAGTTGGCTAATCTTAGAACCATCTTGGTGGTGATGGTTAATTGATCATTAAAACCACTCAAGTCCCAGTCTTTGCTGTATTCATCTGAAGGTTGATGGTAATCATTGGCGGTATAGGCATTGGCTATCTCAGACCCTGCTTTCACTCCTCCAATTGTTTTATCAAGTCCACCATCAGCGTAGAGAACAGGTACACCTTTTTTAGCTAAGCTAATGTGGTCTGAACGATAAAAATAACCTTTCTCTGGTTGGGGGTCGGGCGTGATGTATTTATTTATTTTATCTAATTCAGATTTTAATATATCTTCAAGTTCAGATGCTCCGTAACCTACAACAACAACATCGTGAGTCTTTCCTACCGACAAGACCGCATCAAAATTATAACCAGCTACCACTTTTGAGAGGTCTATTGGTGGGTAATCAGCAAAATATTGAGATCCCAAGAGTCCAGATTCTTCAGCAGTAACAGCTAAGAATAGGAGGGACCTTTCGGTTTCTATTGATTTAAAATAGTTCGCAAGTTCTAGTATTCCTGCGACGCCGGATGCGTTATCTACGGCCCCGTTGTAAATGTGGTCGTTGGTATCGGAATGTTCGTCTTTTGTTCCTAGGTGGTCCCAATGTGCCATCATCAGAACATATTCGTCCGGGTGTTTGCTTCCTATCTTTATTCCAGCAACGTTATGCGAGTTAGCAAAACTAATTTCATTGAAAAGCATGGCATTGGCTTTTAAATCTCCCATAGGCACAGCGGTAAAATTTTTATCCAGAGCCTTCTTTTTTAACACTTCTAAATCCAATCCGGATTCATCAAAAAGTTCTTTTGCAACTCTTGAAGTTATCCAACCTTCTATTTTTGCTCTGTTGGCTCCCATGTCTTCTCGTTTAAGATCTATCTGCTTACCGGTCCAGCTTGTTTCAACAACTTGCCAAGGGTAAGCCGCGGGCGCTGTTTCATGAATGATTAAAACGGCTTCTGCTCCTTG
>ENA-OSJC01001594-OSJC01001594.1-marine-metagenome-genome-assembly--contig:-NODE-1594-length-18344-cov-4.370504_pt1 | contig 18344 bp, 20 predicted proteins | sample MGYA00237885_ERZ534234 | MGnify/ENA primary metagenome ERZ534234 (study PRJEB26413, sample SAMN06343907) | marine metagenome | isolation source: coastal waters | place: Atlantic Ocean: West Antarctic... | reverse complement strand
AAAGATATGGGTACCCCAGAAAGATTGGAGTGTGTTAAGAGAGATATTTTGTCTGGTAAAGCTAACGCACTGTTAAAGTCAACCAAAAAAAGGGCATTTTTTCTTGATAGGGATGGAGTTATTAACAAAGAAGTTGGTCATTTAAATAATTTGAACCAATTTGAACTTATTCCTGGAGTAGCTGATGCAATTCAAAAAATTAATGATGCGGGAATATTGGTTATTATTATTACTAATCAGCCAGTTATTGCGAGAGGTGAATTAAGTGAAAAAAAATTAAGGGTTATTCATAATAAAATGGAAACTCTTTTGGGTAATTCAGGTGCATATATTGATGCAATCTATTATTGCCCACACCACCCTCATACTGGCTTTAAAGGTGAAATAATTGAATTCAAAATAAAATGTGAGTGTCGAAAACCACTGCCCGGAATGATACTTCAGGCCGCCAAAGAATTCAACATTTTATTAAAAGATTCATGGATGGTTGGTGATAGTTCAAGTGATATATTAGCTGCGAGAAATGCTGGAGTGAAAAGCATTCTAGTAAAAACAGGCCACTCTGGAAAAGATGGTAAATTTAATTCTATTCCTCATTTTGAGGCTGATAGCCTAAAAAAAGCAGTCAACTGGGCATTATCTAGTTAAAAATTTCAGCATAATTTTAAGGGTTATGGATTTCAACGTTAGATGGTTTGGCAAATTGTTATACTTATTGAGTAACTAATTTTTTTTATTGATTTGTTTAAGGAGTTAGAGTGATTGTTAGTAAAACCCCATTAAGAATGAGCTTTGTAGGTGGTGGTAGTGATATACCTGCCTATTATCATTTTGAGGAAGGTGCCGTCCTTTCTACTTCGATTAATAAATATATGTATGTTAGTGTTAATAAGAAATTTGATGGTGACATAAGATTAAGTTATTCCCTAACTGAAGACGTAAATGACGTAGAAAAAATTAAACATCCGATTGTTCGTAATACGCTAAAAATGCTTGAAATATCGGGCGGAATTGAGATAGCTTCAATGGCAGATATTCCTTCAAAAGGTTCAGGATTAGGCTCTTCAAGCTCATACACTGTAGGATTATTAAATGCTTTATATGCATTTAAGAATAAATCTATATCTCAATATGACTTAGGTAAGCTTGCAAGTCATATTGAAATTAATTTATGTGGTGAACCTATAGGTAAACAAGACCAATATAGTGCTGCATATGGGGGAATCAACTTGATTAAATTTCATTCTGATGAATCAGTAACTGTAGAGCCTATTATTTGCAAGAAAAGCTTTATAAATCAACTTGAAAAATCTATACTAATGTTTTATACAGGTAGAACTCGTAGTGCATCGACTTTACTAAAAGAGCAGTCAGAAAATATGAATAATGGTGTAAAAAGATCTTTAATTAAAGAAATGGCATCCCTCTCTTATGATTTAAAATATATGTTTGAAAATGATGATTTGGATTCTATTGGTGAGTTATTAGATAAAAACTGGAAATTAAAATCTCAAATTTCATCAGGAATTACAAATCCACAGATTGATGACTGGTATCAAAAAGGGATTAATGCCGGTGCAACAGGCGGTAAATTACTTGGCGCGGGTAATGGAGGGTTTATAATGTTTTATGTGTCGCCTGAAAAACAACAAAATGTAATTAATTCTCTAAAAGATCTTAAAAGAATACCCTTTTCTTTTGATAATTCAGGAAGTAAAATTGTTTTTAATCAACAAAACCCTATAAAATTTCAATAATGAAATTTAGTATAAAAAATTACATCACACACCATAACACTGTTATGAGTTCTCTTGACTTAATTGAGATAGAAGAAGCTATTCAACTAATTTCAAAAAAATCTTTAGCTGGAAAGACTATTGCAGTTTGTGGTAATGGAGGTAGCGCCCTTGCAGCCTCTCATTACATAACTGACTGGAATAAAATGGTGAATCTGCAAACTGGTAAAAGATTTAGTGGCTTATGTCTATCAGACAACATAGGACTGGTTACTGCATATGCTAATGACCTTTCTTATAATGACATATACTCAGAACAAGTTCGCAACCTATTATTACCAGGAGATCTTTTAATTACAGTAAGTGGAAGTGGTAATTCTGAAAATGTCATTCGAGCAACAGAAGTTGCAAATGATATTGGCGTCAAGACACTTGCAATTTGCGGCTATGATGGAGGTCGATTAAAAGATATTTCAAATCAATCGGTTTGGATTCGCTCTTTTGATATGCAAATATGTGAAGATGCGCATTTAGTATTTGGTCATTTAGTAATGAAATCAATTTGTAATATGGAAGTCAACACAAATTAAATGAGTTTTTTACCTCTTCTTGTATCTTTTCTTATTGCCCTATTCTCGTCATTTTTAATCATTAAATATAGGCATTTACATAAAAAATTTTCCTATGATGATGACTTATCTAGTGTTCAAAAATTTCATACAGAGTCAACGCCTAGAATTGGAGGAATCTCCTTATTTCTTGGCTTAATAATTGGTTTTTTTATAATCGAAAAAACATCTATACCCCTTTTAATAATAATATCACTACTCCCTGTTTTAATTATCGGACTAGCTGAGGATCTTACAAAGTCAATCTCTCCAACTATAAGATTAATTTTTTCATTTATTAGTGCTTTTATTGCAATTTATTTATTGGATATATCCATTGAAAGTATTGGTTGGGAATGGTTTGATTCAAATATCTTGGAAATGAAGTTTGTCTCTGTAATTATAAGTGCATTTATGATTGCTGGCATAACACAATCAACAAATATAATTGATGGCTTTAATGGTCTTCTACTAGGTTATAGTAAAATTGTTTTACTTATTTTACTTTGGGTAGCGATTCAAACAGAAGATCTGTTGATTGTATCAATTTTATTTGCTTCATTAGGCTCAATCATTGGAGTTTTCTTTTTTAATTTTCCTAAGGCAAAAATTTTTACTGGTGATGGTGGGGCTTACTTAATAGGTTCTTTATTATCAATAATTTGTTTATTACTAATTAAAAGAAATGATGATGTCTCGCCCTGGTTTGCCTTACTACTGATGTCATATCCAGTTTTTGAAACTTTTTTTTCAATTTATCGTAAGAAATTTTTAAGAAATATTTCGCCTAGTATGCCTGATGGCATACATTTACATATGTTGAAATATAAAAGAGTAGCTCCTCTTTTAATAGGACAGGTTACTCGAGACTACAAAAGAAATGCAGCTGCTTCAGTATTAATATGGTTATTTATAACCCCATCAATTCTACCCGCCATATTTTGGTGGGATAATAATTTAATTATGATTTGTTCAATTATTCTATTTTGTACATATTATCTTTGGGTGTATTTTTCTATTGTCAGATTTAAATTTGGGTTAGGATCAAAAAAAATAAAATGAGTATTAAATCTATCTTAATTACTGGTGGTTTAGGATACATTGGCTCACATACTTCAATTGAACTTATTGAGGCTGGATACAAGGTAGTTATTATTGATAACCTTTCAAACTCATCAATTGAGTCTTTAAGTCGCATGAAGAAAATAATTAAATATGATATTCCTTTTTATAATATTGATATTAGAGATAAAGATAAATTAAATCAAGTTTTTCGTGAAAATAAAATAGATGGTGTAATTCATTTTGCTGGACTAAAGTCAGTGAATGAATCAACATTAAAGCCTCTTGAATATTATGATAATAATATTAATGGAGCACTTACTTTAATTCAAGTAATGAAAAGTAATAATTGTAAAACATTTGTTTTTAGCTCATCAGCAACAGTTTATGGAAACCCTTCGACTTTACCAATTACTGAAAATTCTCCTCTTTCAGCTACCAATCCATATGGTCGTTCTAAGCTCATTATTGAAGAAATACTGCAAGATGTATTCAGATCAGATCATAACTGGAGAATAGCTATACTCAGATATTTTAATCCTGTAGGCGCTCATAAAAGCTCTCTAATTGGTGAGAGTCCAAATGGTATACCTAATAATTTAATGCCTTATATTTCTCAAGTTGCTGTTGGCAAACTTAAGACACTAAAAGTATTTGGAGGAGATTATGAAACCCCTGATGGTACTGGAGTGAGAGACTATATTCATATAATTGATTTAGCAAAAGGTCATATTAAAGCTCTAAAGGTTTTAGTAATAAAACCACAAATCTTAATTGCCAATCTTGGAACTGGAACTGGTTACTCTGTTCTAGAACTGATAAATGCATTTGAAGTTGCTTCAGGTTGTCAAATTCCGTATGAAATAGTTGGGCGTCGCTCAGGAGACATCGCAGAATGCTATTCTGATGTTACTTTTGCCAAAGAGAATATGGATTGGGAAACTCATTTAAACTTAAGTGAAATGTGTGAAGATACTTGGAAATGGCAATTATTGAACCCAGATGGACTCTAAGAAAATAGTAGCTTAAACTACTAGGTAATGAACCATTTGTAGTAATAGTTGCTGAAGATTTATGTAATTATGAAAATTCAAGCGTTATCGCTCAATTAGTGAGAGTTTATGCTAAATATCGATGTTCAATTGTTGCCATAGAAGAAGTATCAATGTACCAAACTCATAGATACGGAATTGTTTCTGGTAGTTTTATTAATGATAGCTCAGAAATCTTTCAAGTATCTGGCATGCTAGAAAAGTCTAATATTGAAGATGCTGATTTAGTTTTTGGCCATTTGTTCATGAAATCAATTTGTGATATGGAAATAAATATAAATTAAATAGGCTCTTAATATCCTGATAAATATTTTAATTTTTAATAAAGTCCCATGAAAGTGGCGTACCATGAACTATATCATTAGCAGCAACTTTTCCTAAAACATCTTGATAATATTTTGGTTTTAAGCCAATCCCTGGCCTAATAGATCTAATATTTTCGCTAGTAAATCTTTCACCTTTTTTTACATCTCTGACAATATATAAAGACCTCCTACCAATTTTTGATTCAGATTTTTTAAGGTTATAGCCTGCCATACCTAATGATTTCCAAGCTAACTTAGTATCTACACACAATTTTTTTAACTCTTCTGGCTCTAATGAAAACTCACTATCTGGACCTTTATCAGAACGGCTTAATGTAAAATGCTTTTCAATCACACATGACCCTAGTGCGACAGATGTTGTTGCTACAATAGTGCCCATTGTATGATCAGATAAGCCAGTTACAAGATCAAATCTGTCTGCTAAATCAGAGATGGTTCGCAAATTAGAATCTTCAATTGGAGCTGGATAACTACTAATACAATGTAATAAAATCAGATCTTCACAGCCATTTTCTTTGGCAGTGTCTACCGCCTCAGAAATCTCCTCTAAATTTGCCATCCCAGTTGAAATAATCATTGGTTTTTTAGTCTGAGCAACGCACTTAATCAAAGGCAAATCAATAATTTCAGGTGATGCTATTTTATATGCAGGAGCGTTTAATTCCTCCAATAAATCTACAGCTGTAAAATCAAATGGAGAACTAAAGATAGTTACCCCTATTTTTTTTGCATAATCAAACAACGCCTTATGCCACTCATAGGGTGTTCCTGCCTCTTTATATAAGCTATAAAGGTCATATCCATCCCATGGTCCACCTTTAATTTGAAATTCTTCCCTACTGCTTTTAATAGTAATAGTATCAGCTGTATAAGTTTGAATTTTTACTGCATCAACTCCAGCTTGCTTAGCAGCAAATATAATTTCAAATGCTCTTTTAATATCTCCATTATGGTTTGCAGAAAGTTCAGCTATGATATATGGTTCATTATTAAGAGATATTGCTCTATTATTGATAGTAACTTCATTCATATCTGTTTTTTACTAAATCCTTTCTTCAGTACTTTAAAATGCTTACTTAATTCTTTTGGAAATAAAGACTCTTCTTCATAGTATCTTTTATCACTAACAATCTCTTTAGTATTCCATCCAAGAGTATTCAATGAATAATTCCATATATCTTCCTGAATTTCAATAAGATAGAGTCTATCAAGCATGTCCTCATCTAAATATTTAGATGGAATAACAACAACACCAGAGTCATCACAAATAGCAATACCTTTGTCATATTTTTCTAACATTGATTGTTTAAAGTCCAAAGGAAGAGCGAAGCTTTCCTTTAAATTATTACAACCAATAGGAGTAAATCCCTCACTCCAGATTGGGTATGCTTCTTTATAAAGTCTCGAAACATCTCTTATCTTTCCAAGAACTACCAATGCTTTTACTTGTTGATAAGTTAAAGCATATTTTGCCATTACTTCTCCTAAAACAGCAACACCATGAAACTCATAACAACAAACTAACACAATCTCATCTTCTTGAATTTTTTTAAAATCTTCATGAACATTATAATTTGTATTATCCCAAGCAAAACATGCTCTGACATATCCAGCTTTATAATCTCCTATGTTTAAAGGCGATACCCCTTCCACCAGTCCTGTCTTTCCCATAGCATCAGCAACCTCTGTTGTTGAGACTTTATTCTTAATAATGTAATTAAGAATCTTATCTTTAATATCCATAAGAAGCCTTTTTGTTTAGTTGAATAGTGAACTCAAATAACGGATAGTCATGATAAATATTGACCCAGTTAGTATTTTTTTTTGCATAAGAAAATATTTTTTCTGGTGAAAAGTGTAAATTTTTATCTAGCTCAAAGTCAACATAGCTAGACATAAAATTTAAAGCTAGAGTTTCATCAGCGTACGAAAATAACTTTTGAATTATATGCTCAATATTATCTTTGTTATCTGAAATATTAAAAGTAAGCATGCCAGATGCAACAATTAAATCAGCCTTAGGTAACTCTTCATCAAAAATATTTTGAACTAAAAAATTTACATTTTCATTTGGATGATTACTTATTGCTTGTTCAATTAATTTTTCTGATAAATCTATGCCTGTATATTGGAAATCTTCAGTACTTTTATTATTTAAGTAACTTACCAAATCCCCCAAACCACAACCTAAATCTAAAATACTTTTATTATTGATATCTATACCTCTAAAAAGCATATCAAATCGTAATTTTTGATCCTCAATACTACCCCAGCCGACAGTTTTTATATCATTTCCATATTTTTCCAATCTATCTTCATACAATGACAGGAGATTCTTTCGATCCTCACTCTTCATCTCTCAATCCTAATAATTTAGCAAAGTTACCGCCCATTATTTTTCTTAGATTATCATCATTTATACCAAATTTTTTAAATTCAACAAGTGATAGATCTAAGCTATCATTAATACTTCTATCTGGATAATCAGAGCCATAAAAAACTCGATCAAAACCCATTGACTGCATGCAATAAATGATATTCTGAGTTACGGAACTCCCTCTATAGTATAAAAGTGAATATGAGCAATCAAAATAGACATTAGGAAGCCTTTTAGCCATCATCATAAAATCTACACAGTGGTGTCCACCAAAATGAGCAATAATAATCTTTGTTTTAGGAGATTTTCTTGCCAGGCTCATAAATTTAAGAGGATCAAAGCCCATAGTTAACCAATCTCCATCAGGGAAAGCATCGATCAATACAGGAACATCTATTTCACCTGCAAAAGAAATTAAATCTGAAACTCTTTGATCACTTATTTCATATTTCTGAAGTCTTGGATGAAGTTTTAATCCTTTAAATCCTAAATTTTCTATTGAATTTCTTAAAGAGTCTTTACAATTATTATCAAAAGGATGTATATTTGCAAAACCTATTAACCTATCGTTTTCAGCAATAGCTTTGGAAAATTGATCTAAATTCCAAGGCTGAATATCTAAATGCAATACAACTCCCAAATCAATATTAGAATTTTTTAGATCCTGATTTAGGGTTTTTGCAAGAACAAAAATATCTTCTGACAGCCTGTTATCAAAATGTAAATGTGAATCAATTATCATAATATTCCACCACAATATTTTTTTCAACTCGATTTGCTAATAAAAATACTTCTGAAATTGAATTACCTTTAGCAGCAATAAATCCTACGCGATTATTATCAACTGATGCATCTTGACTTATATCACCAACTTTCATAAAACTTCCAGTTTTAACATTAGAAATTTGACCACCCTGTTCAAAACCTTTTAAATTTTTGATTATTCCTTTTTTACTTGGAATGAATCTTAAAATCACTTTATTATTCAGATTTATTATTTCCTTTGGATTAAATCCCATTGCTTGAACAACACAGGCTTTGTTTAAATTAAATCCAGATGCAAGAGGTACTAACAAGTCCGATAACATAAACCCCCCTCCCCTTCCTGCAGACTCAACAAGGAAAAGCTTTCCATCACTCTTTCTTTTAATTACTTCTGAATGACCTGCACCAAAATTGTAGTTTAATACTTCAAACACCTTATTAATAAATGAATTGAGTTCATCGATTTTTGATAAAGGTAAATCTGTTGAAAATAACTCATTTGCTAATGTTTTTCCTAGTTTACCTTTTTCAGTAATCAATAGCACAGTTGTTTTGAGTCTTTGTGTAAAGGTCTCTATTGTATATTCTATCCCATCTATAAACTCCTCAATAATAACCCTTCCATTACTAGAGTAAGATGATGCGTCTGCAATTGATTCTGCTAGACTATCATTCTCATAAACAACTGATACACCTCGAGAACCTGCTGAATCAACGGGCTTAACAACACATGGAAAACCTATTTTTTTATCAATATTAATTTGCGCATTATCATTTTCTATTATCAAAAACTTAGGAATATTAATTCCTACTTTATCTTTTAAAGTTTTTCTTTGCGCCTCCTTATTAGTCATATTATGTGCAATATCTAAAGTCATTCCAAACAAACCAAACTTCTCTCTTATAATCGCTGCAGGCTTTTGACCAATATCTGAAACTAAGCAAATCACTCCACTTAATTTTATTTTTTGATCATTAATAATATTTATGATTTTATCAGTGTCATAAATATCAACAACATAATGTTTGTCTGCAATCTTAAATCCTTCTGCATTTTGATCAGCATCAATTGCAATAATTTTATAGCCTAATTTTTTAGCTTCTATTATGCCATCAAGCTGCCAATGGCCCGCACAAACAAATAATACCCATAAATCTTTTTTTGTCATTCAATAATCTCTTCTATATGGGTTAATAATCTTTTAACTCCAAGTCCATCAATCATTTTTTGTGCTTTTTTTGCAACTTTTTTAATTGTTACAATATTAGGTATGCAAACTGGGGCGCCTACACCCAGCAAACCACCCTCTTTAAATATTTTAATCGCCAATGCTTTTTCTGCATTAGTTTGCGGTAGGACATAGATTGGCATGCCTAATGCCATAAGTTCTAGCATAGAGCTACCACCATTTGAAATAGCCCATAAACTGCTATGCATAATTTCAGCAATATTTTCAGGGTTTTCATAATGAGTGCAATATTTATATACACTAGCATCAATACTTTTCTCTTTTTCAATGATAACTGTTTGAATTTTTTTATCATCTAATAATTTGATAACACCATCAGCAAAATGATTAATATCATATGCACCAAGCATAATCAACACACTCTCACTTCTAGCTTTATCTTTATTAATTAAGTTTAAAACATTTTCTCTTATAATGACATAATCCAAACTATTAATCTGGTTATTACCCTTATACCTTGAATAATCAAAAACATTTATAACTAAGTCAAGCTCAGCCTCACCATGGTAATCTAAGCCAATAATCTTATTATTATTGTCAATTTTCTTAAATAGAAAATCACCATTATAAGGCAAATCAATGATTACATCCTTATCAACAAAAAGAGTTTCTAAATTAATAGTTGAAAGAACAATAACTTCTACATTATGGCCACTCATGATTAAGAAATTTGCTAAGGTTTGGCTGCGACTAATATGTCCAAATCCAAACTCTTTACTGCCATCAGTTAATATTATTAAATTCACTAGAAAAACTCCTAAAAAACGTCATCACAATTTTTATATAAAAAATTATCTACCCTATTACAATGGTAACTAAATATATTGTGTATTTTTAAATTGACATTATTAAAGATTACTTATTAATTTTGACAGCCTACCTAATAGAATTTATCTTACTTTAAATAAAGGCTGCAGAACATCTCCCTTAATATTCTCTAGTAAATCACATGCTGAAATATGTTTCTTAATTATTGGCAAAACCTCAACATAACTTGTTAACAATTTATTGACTTCTTTTTTGGAGTGAGAGAAACTTAAGTTATGTGAGCCCATGACTAGAAAGCCTCTTTTAAACATCTCTTGTAAAAAAAAAGTTTTTATTTCAAAAGTATTATATTTCTGCTGCTCTTTAATATGCAAAAAACTCCAAGATGGGTGGCCAGAAACCCAAAAAATATCACCTAAATCATTTTCAATAATTAATTTATTTAATTCTTCAATTAAATAAATTCCAACCTCTGATAAATGACTTATTACACCCTCCTTCATATATTTATCAAGAACTGCACTAGCTGCAGCTAGTGATAAAGTCTCCCCCCCAAAAGTGCTTGAAAAGAAAATATCCTCAACTTTTTGCATTACTACATTACTTCCTACAACTGCAGATAAAGGATGTCCATTAGCCATACCCTTGCCAAAAGTTGCTATATCAGGTAATACCCCAAAAAACTCTTGCGCCCCACCTAATGAATAACGAAAACCAGTAATAGTCTCATCAAAAATCAGCAAGGCATCATTTTTATGCACTAGATTTTTGACTTTTTCCAAAAAGTCATCTTTTGGATATTCAATATTCATCGGCTCCATTATTACACATGCAAGCTTATTCTCTTTAAAAATTAGCTCTAACGATTTAAGATTATTATATTCAAACTTATGAGTCAAATCTTTCACGCATTGTGGGACTCCAAGATCACGCGAAGTTGACCCAATATACCAGTCTTGCCAACCATGATAGCCACATACAGCAACATGCTCTTTACCTGTGAAGGCTCGTGCTATGCGAATAGCGGCAGAAGTTGCATCAGTTCCATTCTTAGCAAATCTAACCTTCTCTGCACAAGGGATTATCTCTATTAGCTTTTCAGCAACTTCTACTTCCAATGCATGTGGTAATGAAAAAGTTACCCCATTCTTCATTTGCTCTTGAACTGCCTTATCAATATCTTTATCACAATAGCCAAGAGTTACTGCTGCCAATGAATTAACAAAGTCAACATACTCGTTTCCATCAACATCCCAAACCTTTGCTCCTTTGCCTTTTTTAATAAAGAATGGTGATACTCGCCTAGGATATTGTGTCAAACTTTTACTAAAAGTTTGAGATCCTAATGGAATAGACTGAATTGCTTTATCTAATAGTTGTTCTGATTTTTTATACATTTTTTATAGTTCTTTAAAAAAATTCATATCCTGTAAGTTGATGTATTATAGTTTAATAGTAGTTTTAGAATAAAACCTCTAACGCAAAATATCGATATGTTTTAAAGCTTAAATAAGCGATATCTAAGGCATTTGTTAAATTTTAATTTAGTAATAATTAAACTATGCATTTATTATTTATTTAGAAAAATTTCATTTGGTAAGAATAATAATCTTTTTCTAAAAGGAGTCCAACTCCTAGGAGCAATTACTGCTCCTTCATCATCACCCATTAAACTTGCCCAAAATGAAAAAGTACTAGAAGATAAAATTTTAAAGGGAAAACTCCCAATAGATCTAAAGTCATTCTCTATAGTACTGCTCCGAAACTCAAATTTAGAGTCATCTTGATTTATGATTTTTTTTGCAAAGATTTCATCATCAGTAATAATTAAAAAACTTGTAATACCGTGCATATCTTGCATAAATTTTATAGCTGAATAATAATATTCAGATGGTGCAATAACATTCCAACCAAATTCAACAAAATCCCCTCCCCTAATATGAATCACACATCTTAGTGGGCTGACATTAATTGGCTTATTGAAAATGAACATATTTTTAACTTGTTTTGAAATATAATCAAATTTTTCCTGTGTAAAACAATCTTGAAAATATCCATCCAGTATATAAAAAGGAAGTTTTCTTTTCAAAGCAGTAGTAAAGTTTTTGTCAGAGACAAACGAAAGAATTGGTATTATTTTTGGGACTCTAAATTTTGTAATAAAATTTTTTTTACAGGAAATTTTTATATTAGTCTTGGAAAAGTCAAGAAATTGAATAAGCATATTATTATTTTTAATTTTATAATCAATCAATGCAGTATCATCGATAATAATTTCTTTTATTTTATGAGTTTTAGCTAACAATAGCGCTGCACTAAATTGAAATAATTGATTCCCAAACCCTCCAGCTAATCTAATAATAATCATTTTATTTTTATACTTTTATTAATAGAAAAATCTAAAAAAAATTTCAATTTACTTATGATTTTTAAAAAAATAAAATTTAATAAGTGAACTAGATAATATAGTCTTAGCCGAGTCAGATTTTTAGTCATTAAAACTGTATGATATTTGTTAGCTCGATATTGTTTATATAATTCGAGCAATGAAACTTTATCATACAAATACAGATCTTGATATGCAATAGCATCTTGAAGTACAAACAACTTAACAAGGTTTTTCCTTAAAATAGAGGAGTGAATCAAATCCTCACTATAAGCTTTTCCATTAAATGGATAGTAATTTTCTAAAACCAAATTCTCTTTTTTATGAAGAACACAACCGCCAGAGAGCCAATCTACTTCATTAATTCTTTTTTCGTTATTTTGAAAATCAAAAAGAAAACCTATGCCTATTAGGCTTATTTTTCCAGGAACATATCCAACACTTCCATTCATCAACCAATACTTACATTTTCTAAAAAAAGAATTGTGATTATAGGACATTTTAACGGCTCCTAATAGATCATAATAGATAGGAGAAACCGATGCATTTTCTTTATTTTCAGTCATAAATTGCATCAATTTCAAAATGCAGTTCTTATCCAGGATGATATCGTCATCCAACTGTAAAACGAACTCTCCTCTAGCTTTAGAAAATCCAATACACCTTTGAAAAACTTGACCATTATGTTGTGTCCATATTATTTGAACACTCTTATGAAACTTTTCATCTAACATCAACTCATTAGATTTAGGAATACATATTAATATTTCATCCACAACTTGCGTACTGCTCAGAATGGATGAAATAGTATCATTCAACTGCTTACCACCTAAAGTGGGTATGACAATAGATAGCTTCATTGGTTTACTTATAATTTGAGACATAATTCTTTGAAATACCTGCAAATGACATTCCAATTATAAAACAGTACTTAGAGTATAAAAAAATGGGGTTCAGTGTAAGTGGAGCTAGCATTATAAATAAAAATAAAAATAAGATAATCAGGTTTTTTTTAATTGAAAGAATTTTGTAAGAAAAAAACAAAGTCGCTAAAACTAGCAAAGTATTAGATAAATTGAAGTTATATCTAAACTGCTCAATATTAGTTGACTCGATGTCTAGCCTGACAGCAACACTTGTTGCTCCAGAATTAAATGAATAATTTTGTGAAAAAGCAAATGGGAGATAATAATATATTAAAACAATACTAAGCAAGAGCCCACAAACGAACCATATCATTTTTTTGTTAAATGAAATCGATAATAAAGCAATTACAGCAATTATAATTGCCATTGAGCTTCCTGATAATGGAATCATTAGGCCAGCAAAAAAGAATAGAAAAATACTAGAATTTTCTTCATAAAAAATCAAATATCCAAAAAATGTCAATAAAAATAATGTTAGATAAATTGTATTAGTAAATAATCCAGGTGGTCTTAACTGTTCTCCTGGAATGCTCGCACGACTATATGTGTCTTGCAAAAAACTATAGTCCAATGGTGAGTTAGAGCCTAAAAAATTATGGGGTTCAACATAATTTTGAAAAATAAATAATGATTCATTCAAGCCTAAAACTTGGGCTAGTAGAGTTAGTGCATTTATTATAAAAAATAAGCTCAGGGCTCGCCCTATTTTCTGTGACTTGTATCTGAACATATAAAAAGAAAATACTATAATAATTATATTAAATAATAATGCTTGAAATAATGCAAAAGGGTCATCTAATATGAGAAAAAAAGAACTTATAGGGATTACTTCTATAAATAATAAAAAACATACTAGGGTATAAGAAAAAATTACATACAGAATACTTTTATCTACCCGTAAATAATATTTAGTAGTAAACATAAGCATCAAAGGAAAAAAAATCAGGAATATTTTGAGGGATAGATTTATGAGCGAAGATTCTATTTCAAAAAAAATAGAATCAAAAAGAAATTGAAATACACTTTCAAGAAAAAAAATGCACAGAAATATAAATACAAATACATTGCCAATATAAGAAACATGATTATTATGATTTTTCACTATTTATTTTATTTTTGTTAAAAAGAGAAATAATCATTGAGTAGTCTAATGGTGTATAAAAAAAATTTGAAAATTTAATTAACTCCTTTTGATCAATTTTATTAATTGGGGCACTTGTCAAAGCTCTAAAATCTTCAACGTTACTTACGATTAGTTTTCCTTTTTCTTTTTGAAAGAGCAAGTCATTTGGTATCATTCCATATTCAGAGTAATAAATCGGCCTTAAACCAGCGTTAATTGCATTAATTACTGCAGTTGAGCCCCTATAAATAACGTTATCACAACTTTTAATATCCTTCTCTAAAGATTTGTTAGATAAGTAGATATTATTTGGTAAATTCGTAAAAATATTATTTTTTTTAAATATTTGATTAAAACTAATTATTGGATGAAGTCTCCAGATAAATTTATAATTTGGTAAAGATTTAGCACACATCAGGCTAAATTCAAAAAGTGCTATGCATTCTGAAATAATACCTTCTGGTATAACTAAAAAAGTATCAGATTCAGAGGGAAGAATCTTATTAATACTAAATTTATGTGACTTTGCAGAGCCTATATTATAGATAGGAATTTTTGGCAGTTTAAAAATGACTTCAAATTGATCTTTTGCCACTGATCCAGATGTTAATATTACATCCGCATTGTAAGCAGGTAGCAACTCTCTTTTTATAGAATGTTGGTATGCAAATACTGAAGAGTGTTGGTATGCAAAGCATTGGATTGCAGGATTTATCTGGCGAGCCTCATAACATGCCAACCTCTCCCATGCATGACCCTCATAGGTAAAAACTAAATATTTAGGATTGACTTTTGAAATAATTTTTGATAGCTGCTTAGATATCCTAAGGGAACTAAATGATCCAGAAGACATCATTCGGATAGAGGCTTCCATTCGAATTCTTTTATTAAAAAAAGACCCTAAAGCTCCTGTATTAAAAAAAATAACCGCCCTTAACTGAGAAAAATATAGACTTAACTCATCAACAAAGCTCAATGTTTTCTTTAACAACACCCTTGGAACTAAAGATTTATTATTTAATTTTTTGGGTATTTTATTATGATCTATCAATGCCACCATAGTTGACAGCCCTCGATTATTTAATTGATCAGGAACATCATAATAGTACATATCTTTTTCGCAATTCGTTTCACTATTTACTAAGTGGGAAACTAATAGCACATCAACTCCATCTGAACATATTTCGTCACAATGACGACGATAAATGGTGATTGACTGAAAAAGGCGAAAAACTGAAATAGCAGTATAGCGAAAAACTAACTTTAACATTCTTATCCAAAATCTAGTAATAGATTCTTTTTTAAATATATGTGAATATTTCTCTAAAAAATCACCTTGAGGCCTTTGTATATGGAGCCAAGTATTGCTTACAATGTTAGGTGTTATTAATTTTGACAGCAAAACCTTATCAAATAATTTACATAATTTTTTGTATTGAATAATATTAATCAAAGTAATATTGTTTTTAATATTTCTTGCTGTTCTTTGTTTGTCATTATATAGTCTAATACAATGCTTGCTTCATGAGGCTCATTAACAGATGAAAGACTAGGCTCAACTGGAACAGAGATCAAATTAAAATAATTTTCAATAATAGCATTTACCATAAAAAAGCATGGTCTTTTGATTCAATAGCACAAGGCCCTTCAAAGAAGGCAAGTGATCGATTATCTCTAACTTCAACTTTTTTAACCTTACCATAACCAATAGTTATAATTTTATTATTCATAATTTTTATACTTATCTCAAAAATAAGAAATGCTAGTTCCCTTACAATATCTAATCTAAACTAAATCTTATTAAAATTCAATAGTTTTTTTTGATTCAAACGAAGCAGCATCTATATCAAAAGATAATTTTATTATCCATGAAAAACATTAACATCATTTCCTTGAAAAGAATATATAACAGGTCGTGCCATTACAATCTTACTTTCAATAATCAATCTACTAGGACTAGATAAATTTTTAATAGGCAATAAAAAGACTTGCTTAGATTTTATAATAATATTTTCGTTCATTCTAATACTATTATCAAACCCTACAATTGTAAAATTAATTTTTTTACTTTTTAAATTAGCATTTATCAAAAAAATTTCATAATCTTTATTTGTTTCTAGTAAATATTGTAAATTATATGTTCTTTTCAAAAAACTACTTCCACTTAAAGGGGTTAAACTATCATCTATTGCATCTAAATTTCCATGAACATAAGAGCGGAGTGGTGAATTTTTTTGCTGATAACTTGCATATCCGCGCTCTGCAATAAATGACTGAAACTTCAGAATGCTATTTGGAATTGTTTTATGAAAAATACAGAAAGTCCCATACTCACTAGGCAATTGGCTTAGCACTGATAAAAGCTTAGAAATATCCAATACTTTCCTACATAGTCCATTTAGTTCGATAATTTGCTGGTGAAATTTATCACCATTGTTATCAAAAAAAACAATGTCTACTTGATGATTGCCCTTTTCACCAAATAAACTTGCTAAATCTAACAATTCAAAATAAGTATCCCAGTCTTGATTACATCGCCAAATAAATAAATCACTAATAGCTGATTGTGAACTCCTGGGCTTTTTAGTTAAGCGTTGACCTAAAATCCATGGTATTTTTTTTACCTTTTTAAGTAAATTACTCATAATGTTTGAGTTGTGAAAACCAATAATTTTTCAAATGCCTCTGGGCTGCAAAACGGTCGCCGTGAACAACGAGTGATGCAGGAGGATGCGTATGCTCCAAACTTAAAAACTCACCCTGATTTGCACAAGAAAAATACAATGGAATGCCAGACATTTCTCTAGATATAACTACAGGTAAATCATTTTTAGAGAACCCACAATCATCCAACGAGATTATAGTAATATTATTTGAGGATGCAGATTTTTCACATTTTAATGCTTTAGTTTTTGCATCAAAAATCTCCACTTTAACTTTTCTATTATCTGCTTTTTTTTCAATATTTAAAAACAATAAAAAATTTTCAACTTCATTATTAAATTGTAAAAAGGGAGAGAAAGTTAATAATGAAGCTTTTGGAGGAAAAGGGTTAAGTTCTCCTTGGTAGCTAGTAGCTGAATATTGAGATTTTAAATTTAATGTTGATCTATGGTCTGGGACACTAGTCTGGTTACAAACTATTTTAGGCAACTCTTTGCTTTTCTTATCCAATTTATTATGTGATAGAGATAATAACGGCAATGCATTATCTGGTAAAAAATTTTTTATATCTTGATAGTTAACTACTTTGTAATCTCCATAAGCCAACTCGCCCAACTTACTGCTATGCCAATAAACACCATCGGTATAGCTTAAGTTAATAGTCTGACTCCTCTTATATACAGACTCCCAATTATTTGGTGAAAAATTATAAAGAATAGTCTGGCCATAACAGTGGGGGGCTTTCAGTATTGGGAAATATGACATTATATTTCTCTGATTATTTTTGCTAGCATACCTAGTTCTAAAACGTTACTTGGAACATCTTTACTGACAGCACTTCCCGCAACAATAACCACATTATCTCCTATCGATACATTAGAAAGAATCACTACAATTAACACTATCCCTTCATAAATAATTCTATTAAATATAATCTCTCTAGGACAACCAATAGACAAGATGACAACCGAAGGATTATCTCCAAATATCTCCTCACTGTCTCTGTGCGGTTTAATAGAATCACCAAACCCTCTATATTTATTCATTAAAATCGAATCAAATATAGCATCGGTTCTAAAACCATCACCAGCACACCCAACCGCCCCTCTGGTGAACCAAGTCTGAATATCCCTCTGGATACTGTAGAGCACTGGAGTATACATCCTCGCAACCCATCTAGGATTTTCTAGATCAGTCCAATTAGCTCTGTCGCCAAAATTACCACCACCATCACAAACCCACATTTGTTCTCGAGGAATATCTCCAAAAGAAGTTTTCCCGCCGTAAAATTCCATCGTTTC
>ENA-OSJC01001593-OSJC01001593.1-marine-metagenome-genome-assembly--contig:-NODE-1593-length-18349-cov-4.299037_pt1 | contig 18349 bp, 19 predicted proteins | sample MGYA00237885_ERZ534234 | MGnify/ENA primary metagenome ERZ534234 (study PRJEB26413, sample SAMN06343907) | marine metagenome | isolation source: coastal waters | place: Atlantic Ocean: West Antarctic... | reverse complement strand
TTTAGTATTTCTAAACTAGACCGGAAAGTTTCTATTTTTTGATTAGTTTCTAATTTATTTAATGGTTTTTTAGATTTTTTAGCTAAAATTTCTGTTTGTCTTACTGAGAGAGATTTAGTTAGAATTTTTTTATAAACTTTTAACTGATCTTCTTTTTTTTCGACTGTAACTAAAGCTCTTCCGTGTCCCATGGAAATAAACCCATCTCTAATACCAGTCTGGATAATTGGATTTAACTTTAAAAGCCTTAAATAATTTGAAATTGTAGATCTTTTCTTTCCAACTCTTTTGCTCATCTGTTCTTGAGTTAACTTGACTTCATCAATTAAACGTTGATAACAAAGTGCAATTTCTATAGGATCTAAATTTTCTCTTTGAATGTTTTCAACTAATGCCATTTCTAAAGATTGTTGATCATTTGCTATTCTAACAAAAGCAGGTATTGATTTTAGTTTTAAAAAACTAACCGCTCTAAATCTTCTTTCGCCGGAAATAATTTCAAATGATTTAAAACCAGTTTTCCTGACTGTAATAGGCTGTATTATTCCAAGTTGTTCTATTGAATTAGCTAGTTCTGAAATTTTTTCACTTTCGAAATTAGTTCTTGGTTGAAATGGATTTATATTAATTTGGTCGATAGAAAGTTCAATCACATTTCCTATAATTTGATCTGCATTTTTATCTTCAGCTGATTTAATATTTTCAATTGAATCATTTAATAATGCTGAAAGACCCCTGCCTAATGGTTGTTTGTTATAAGCTTTTGCCATTTAAAAATTATTGTTTATTAATTCATGGGCTAATTTAATATAGTTTTTAGCCCCTTTACTTGTAGCGTCGTAATCAATTATGTTTTTTCCGTGACTTGGAGCTTCACCTAATTTAACGTTCCGTTGAATAATTGTTTTAAAAACCATGTTGTGAAAATGTTTTCTTACTTCATCAACAACTTGGTTAGAAAGTCTCAATCTTGAATCGTACATAGTCAAAAGGAGCCCCTCTATTTCTAAATCTCTGTTGTGTATTTTTTGAATACTTTTTATTGTATTTAATAATTTCCCTAGTCCCTCCAAAGCAAAATATTCGCATTGTATAGGTATTATAACAGAATCAGCTGCTGTAAGTGCATTTAGAGTTATTAAACCCAGTGATGGAGCACAGTCAATAATTATATATTCGTAAGTACTTTTGACTTCCTTTAATGCTTCTTTAAGCATAAACTCCCTGTTGGGGTGGTTAACTAATTCTAATTCAATAGCTACTAAATCTATATTGGATGGTATGATGTCTAAATTAGGAGTTTTTGACTTTAATATAATATCATTTATTTTTTGAGTGTGCTCTAATAAATGATAGGAAGATTTTTTAACTTTTTTTAGATCTATTCCAATTCCAGAAGTTGCATTTGCTTGAGGATCAAGATCAATTAAAAGAACTTTTTTTTCTAAAATACCTAAGCATGCAGCAAGATTTAATGATGTGGTAGTTTTTCCAACCCCACCTTTTTGATTTGAAACGGCAATAATTTTCCCCATTATTATAAATAGATATTTTTAAAAATACAATATTTTGAAGTGCCAGTTTAAGGGTTGGAATTCTTTTTGTTAACTAGTTTTTAAGAGTGTCTTGAAATTCTATTATGTAAATTTCTTCATTATCTTTTTTCATAAAAAACTTTTCTCTGGCAAAGGCCTCATAATTATCAATATCGTTGAGATTTTCGATTAACTTTTTGTCTATTTCTATTTCTGTTTTTAGTTTTTCCTTTTGTTCTTTTAAATACTTAATTTCTTTATTTAATTCTTTGTGAAAGAGAAGTGAATTAGCATCTATAAATAACATCCAGAAGAAGAATATTACAGAGGATAATATGTACAAATTAGTGAAAAATTTAAAATAATTACTTGAACTAATTTTTTTAAAAAAAATTAACATCTTATTTTATTTAAAATTAAATTTAATACATTTTTAAATGATATGTCTTTTGATTTTAATATTATATCAGCGTGTTCTTTTGAACAATCAATATACTTTTCATGCATAGGCTTACACATTGTAAAATATCTTTGTTCAACTTCCTTTATAGATCTACTTCTAGAACTAACGTCTCTTTTAATTCTTCTTTGAAGCCTAGTGTTTTCGTCTAAATCTAGATAGATACCAAAATCAATTAAATTAATTATTCTTTTATCACAAAATATGTGTAAACCTTCAATAATGATAATTTTTTTTGAAAATAGTACTTTATTTTTTTTTAATCTTTTATGTGTTTTATAAGAATATATAGGTTCTTCTACTTTTTTATTACTTTTTAAACTTATTAAATTGTTTTTTAATAACTCAAAGTCTATGGACTTAGGATGATCATAATTTAATTTAGATCGTTCTTCTAAATTTAAATTTAAATAATTTTTGTAGTAGGAATCAGAAAGAATTTTAACCACACTTTCATTTTTAAAATATTCTACTATTTTATTAGCTATTGTGCTTTTTCCTGATCCAGTTCCTCCACATATTCCAATTAAAATCATTTTATTTTTTTAAACTTCTGACATAATCTTCCATTATCATTGCTTCATGTTTATTTCCCCAGCTATTTAGTGTATAGTTCATTATATCTGCTATTTCATCGTCATATAAACCCATTTTTTCCATTTTAGAATTATATTTAATTCCGTTGACTGTTATCTCACCATCTATTCCACCAAATTTAATTGCTTTTATACTTTCTTCCATATATTTAAATAGAAAATCAGATTTTGCCAGTGGAGGATAAATTCCCTCAATTCCTTTTCCATTAGGCATATGACATCTTAAACAAAAGTCTTCGTAAAGTGATTTTCCATTTTTCATTGAAACACTTAGACTTTCATTTTGAGAAAAAATAAAAAAAGGAATAATAAAAAATATAATATTTATAAATTTCATTTTTTTGGTAAAATTTTATAGACCCCTTTGTTTTCTATTGAAACATAAATATATCCATCAGGACCTTGCTTAACATCTCTAGGTCTTCCTAAGTTTTCGCCTATTTTCCATCTTGAAATAACTTTATTATTTTTTAATACAATTCTCTCTAAATAATTAAATTTCAATGCTCCAGCTAATAAACTTCCTTTCCATTTTGGATAGATATCACTTGAAATGTATTCAAATGAACTAGGTGCAATTGATGGTATCCAATAATACAATGGTTGTTTTGTGTTTGGAAGGCTTTTATTTTTTGTTATTGTGGTTCCGCTATAATTAATTCCATAAGTGGTTTTGGGCCAACCATAATTTTTGCCCTTTTTTATAATATTTATTTCATCACCTCCACGTGGCCCATGTTCATTTGTCCATATTTCACCAGTGATCGGATGTTTAAACATCCCTTGAGGATTTCTATGTCCAAAAGAATAAATAGCTTTTTTAGAATTAAGAGTTTCAAAAAAAGGATTATCAAACGGTATTGTTCCATCGTCATTTATTCTATAAATTTTTCCACCATCTAAAGATATATTTTGAGGATTTACATCCCTATTTCCTCGATCTCCAATTGAAAAATAAAGATAATTTTCATTATCGAATTCTAGTCTTCCTCCGAAGTGTTGTCCTTTTCTGGAATTAGGAAAACCCTTATATAAAACCTCAAAGTCTGTTAGAGAATCTTCTAATAGTTTTGCTCTAGCTATAGTTGTGTTACCTCCTTTCTCCCCAACATCTTGAGAAGCATATGACAAATACAGCCATTTATTTTTTTTAAAATTAGGATGGAATGCTATATCCATTAATCCTCCTTGACCTCTTAAATATATATCTGGAAGTCCTTTTATTTTTGTTTTTATTCCTTCTTTGTAGTGAAAAAGAGATCCAGACTTTACAGTAGCAAGTATAGACTTATCTTCAAAAAATTCAATAGCCCATATTATATTTTCATCTTCGAACACTAATTCCATTTCATAATTTATTTCAGACAGAACTGTATTTTTATTTTCTTGTGCGCATGATGTGTTTACAAGAATTAATCCTGCAATGATAATTATAGAAAAAAGTTTATTCATTATTAGATTTATTTAAAGATAAAACTAAAAAAAAATATGTTAGTAATTCTATTCAGATAAAAAAAGGTATTTAATTTAAAAATAAAAAAACTCTTAAAGTGTTGAACCTTAAAGGTTTATAATTAATTTTAGTCGGGGTGGCAGAATCTGAATCTACCCTTGTTTCCTTCGTGTTTATTGGGAGAAACCCTGTTTTTTACTTCATTTTCACTCATTTTGGATACCATGGGTATCCATGTTTTTTTATTGACTAAAACTCACCTATTTCCTCTAAAAATATAGTGTTTCAATTCTCTACTTTAAAGTGTTTCTGAAAGTTTAATTAAAGTTTTTAACAATAAATTTTTCTTATTTTTATTGAAATATGATGGTTAAAACATCTAATTTATATAAATATGGATAAGTGTAACAATTCATCTTTAGAGCTTTATACTAATTCTGATGTCAACCCTTGGGATGTTTCAAAAATTAGATTTATATACAGAAGATTAGGTTTTGGTATTTCAAAAGAAAAAGCAAAGGCTTTATTGATTAACTCACCAGATGAATTAATAAATAAAATAATTAGTTCAGCTAAAAACAAGCCACTTACTTCCTCGCCTGAATGGGGTTTTTGGAATAATGATAAAATAAATAATTCTGAGAATAATCAAAATTATTACAAAGAATTATGGCAAAAACAAGCTTTTTTAAATTTCATTAATGATGGGTTTAGAGAAAGACTTACTTTGTTTTGGAGTAATCATTTTGTCACAGAATATTATGATTATAAAAGAGCGCCGTATTTATTTCAGTATCATTCTACACTTCAAGAGTATTCACTTGGAAACTTTAAGGATTTTGTTAGTGCCATTGGATTGGAACCTGCGATGCTTATGTATTTAAATGGCTATTCAAATAAAAAGAAGGCACCAAACGAAAATTATTCAAGAGAGCTTTATGAATTATTTACTCTTGGCGAAGGAAATGGTTACGCATCAACCGATATTACTGAAACATCAAGAGCATTAACAGGATATAATAAATATTCAAATGGAAATGGAAGTGTTATTATTTTTAATCAAAATACCTTCGATGATGGAGAGAAAACTATTTTTGGAAAAACAGGTAGTTGGGGTTACCAAGATGTTATAGATATTTTATTTAACGAAAAAAAAGAATTAATAGCGAATTTCATTTGTGAAAAATTATATAAATATTTTGTTAGCCCGATTGTAAACAAAGAAATTACTGCACAATTGGCATTGACTTTTATAGCGGCAAATTTTGAATTAGTTCCAGTTTATAGGCAATTGTTCAAGAGCGAACATTTTTTTGATTTAAAGTCTAGTAATGTATTAATTAAAAGTCCAATAGATCTTTTTGTCTTTATCCAAAATGATTTTGAGTTTACATTTCCAACAAATTTTCAAAAAACACACACCAATTATTTAAAAAATAAATGTATCGAAATGGGACAGGAAATATTTAATCCTATTGACGTAGCAGGTTGGCAAGAAAATCACGATTGGATTAGCACAGGAACTTTACCTATGAGATGGGACTTTATAAAATATATATTCAACAGACATTGGGCCGGTAATAAAGAACAGTTTAGAACTTTTATTATTTCATTAGTTGGAAAGGGTGAAAAAGACCCTAAAGTCATTGTCGATAAATTGAAAGAATATATGTTTTGTAAATACAACATAAAAGAAGAGGAACGTCAAGATGCTATAAATGTTTTTAAAGGTGAAATTCCTGATAATTACTTTGAAGATGGTACATGGACTTTAAGTTATGAATCGGTTCCAAATCAAGTTTATGATTTAATTTTATTTTTTATTTCATTACCTGAATTTCAATTAAAATGAAAAAAAAGAATTATTTACAATCAAAAAAACATATTGCTGAGCACTCAAATTGGGGTAGAAGAGGTTTTTTGAAAACTTTAGGAATAGCAGGAGCAGGAGCTATTTCTTTGGGAAATAATTCTTTGTCAGTTTTAAACTCTAATTTTTTGACAAATGCTCTTACTGACGCTGCTTCTGATAGATCGCTAGTTTTGATTAGGTTGAGGGGTGGTAACGATGGTTTGAATACCATTGTACCCCTAAATGATTTTGAAACGTACGTTAACAAAAGACCAAATATTTATATACCTAAATCTAATTTGATTAAGTTAAACGATAACTATGCTATGCCAAACTACATGAGTAATTTAGAACCTTTATGGAAAGATGGTGAAATGAAAGTTGTAAATGGTGTTGGATATGAAAATCCTAGTGGATCTCATTTCAAGTCTTCCGATATTTGGGCTTCTGCTACAAATAACAAAAAAATTTCCACTGGTTGGCTTGGAAGATATTATGATGAAAAATATTTAGATTATCTAACAAACCCAACTGAAAAACCTATTGCAATTCAAATTGGTAAAAGAGGAAATATGATATTTAATGGAGATAAAACAACTTATGCTTTTGCGGTATCAAGTCCTGAAAGATTAAAGAAAGTTGCCGAAAATGGTACCTTATTTGACACAAAAAACTTACCTGATTGCACACACGGAGATCAAATAGAGTTTCTCAGAAGAATATCTAATTCTACATTTAATTATGCCTCTGTTATTCACAACGCTTATAATGAATCGGAAGATTTTAATAAGTACGATGCTGAGAACAGTCTAGATTCTCAGCTTAGTTTAGTGTCCAGGCTTATTAAAGGTGGGTTAGGTTCTAAAATTTATATGGTTTCATTGGGAGGTTTTGATACTCATGGAAGTCAACCTAAAAAACATCAAAAACTATTAACAACTTTATCTGATTCTATAAAAGTGTTTTATGATGATTTAAAATACTATGGACTTGAGAAAAAAGTTCTTTCATTAACTTTTTCAGAATTTGGTAGAAGAGTTGCTGAAAATGGATCTGAAGGAACTGATCATGGGACTGCAGCGCCAGTCATGTTATTTGGACCAGCTTTAAAAGGAAGCGGATTTGTTGGTGATCATCCAAGTTTAAGTGATCTGAATGATCGAGGAAATTTAAAACATAAATTAGATTTCAGATCTATTTATACTACAATTTTAACGGACTGGCTTTGTGGAGACAAGAATTTTATTAATAAAGCTATGCTAGGTAATGAATATTCGCTTTTAGGATTAGGAATAGACTGTAATGATGAGACAATAAACTATGATGATATAATTCCTTATCATGCTGCAATATACGCTTCAAACAAAGTAGAATTAAATTTAAGAATAAATCGAGATCATCATATTAAAATATATATTTTCGATATTTTGGGTCGTAATCGTGGATTGATTTATGATAATATAATTAGAAGAGGAACACATGTATTTCCAATATCAATAAACTTAACATCTGGTCAATATTTTTATAATATAAAGATTTTAGGAGGAAAAGATCTAAATAAATCTTTTGTAGTTAGATAATTTCTGTGACTTTAAATTAGAAATCACAGAAATAATACTTAAATAACCACTAAAAAAATTTAAAATTAAAAAATCCCTTATTAACATAAAGAAAATAAGGGGTTTTTTTAAAACTTAGTCGGGGTGGCAGGATTCGAACCTGCGACCTCCGCGTCCCAAACGCGGCGCGATAACCGGGCTACGCTACACCCCGAGGTGAGCGGCGCAAATATAGGATTATTTCAAAAATCATCAAACATTAAAGCATAATTATATTTTAATAATTTATGATGATAACTTTTTATAGTTTTTTGAAAAGAAAGTGATCAAATATTTTAAATTTATACTCATAAATATTAATATGTCGATAGAAAAAATTAAAACCTTAATTATTGGTTCAGGACCAGCAGGTTATACCGCTGCAATCTACGCTGCAAGAGCAGATTTAAAACCTGTCCTTTACACAGGAATGGAGCCTGGTGGGCAATTAACTACAACAACAGAAGTTGATAATTTTCCTGGTTACCCTGACGGTGTCGATGGGCCAACTATGATGGTTGAATTACAAAAACAAGCCGAAAGGTTTGGAACCGACGTTAGAATTGGTTTAGTCACTAATGTTAACTTTAGTAATTCTAAAGGTGGAATACACAAAGTTAAAGTTGACAATGATAAAGAAATTGAAGCTGAAAGTATTATAATTTCTACTGGAGCTACTGCTAAATACTTAGGAATTCCCTCAGAAGAAAGATTAAAAGGTGGGGGAGTGTCCGCATGCGCTGTCTGTGATGGATTTTTTTATAAAGGTCAAGATGTTGCCATAGTAGGTGGAGGTGACACTGCAGCTGAGGAAGCAACTTATTTAGCCAACTTATGTTCTAAAGTTACTATGATAGTTAGAAAAGGACAGATGAGAGCCTCTAAAGCAATGCAGCATAGGGTAGAATCTAGAGAAAATATTGATGTTAGATATTTTTCTGAAATTGAAGAAGTTTTAGGTCAAGATGTTGTCGAAGGAGTCAGAATTGTTAACAACCACACAAAAAAAATAGAGGATGTAAAAGTTACAGGTCTTTTTATTGCTATTGGTCACAAACCAAATACGGAAATTTTTAAAGGTCAATTGGATATGGATGATGCTGGTTATGTTATTACAAAAGGAAAAACTACTGATACAAACTGTCCTGGTGTTTTTGCTTCTGGGGATGTCCAAGATAAAGATTATCGTCAGGCAGTTACAGCTGCCGGTACAGGTTGTATGGCAGCACTTGACGCAGAACGTTATTTAGCAGGATTAGAATGAAAAGTCCATTTCAATATAATATTTATACTTTTTTTAAACTCCCCTCAGTCTGGTGGTGTGGAATTAGGGTTAAGTCTGTAAATGAAGAATCTTGTTTAGTTGGTGTAAAACATCGTTGGATAAATCAAAACCCTTTTAAGTCTATGTTTTGGGCAGTTCAAGGAATGGCTGCAGAATTGTCCACGGGTTTATTATTAATTAATGAAATATCAATAAGTAAGAAAAAATTTTCAATGTTGGTTCTAAACAACAAAGCTAATTTTTCAAAAAAAGCAACAGGTAAAATATCGTTTAGTTGTAATCAAGGAAGTGAAATCAGAAAATCCATAAATTTGGCAATATCATCAGATCAGCCTCAAACTATTTGGCTAAATTCGTCAGGAACTGACTCTTTAGGAGATACTGTATCCAAATTTAGTTTTGAATGGACACTAAAGGTAAAAAATAAAAAACTACACTCTTAACGCTTCTCTATTTTTTATAGGACTAATAATATTTATATCATTAAAATTATTCTGTTTTTTAATAAGCTCACTTAAAAGATATTTTATTTCGTTTATAATATGAATCTTTAATTCATTTTTGTGATAAACTAGGCTTATTTCTCTGGAGGGCTTTGGGTTTTTAAAATTATGCAACATTTGTTTTTGTCTATCGTTTAATCTTAATGTGTTTAAATATGGCAAGAAAGTAATTCCTAGTCCTTTGTCAACCAAATTTATTAGAGTTTCAAAACTCCCGCTCTTTATTTCAAATTTTCCTTTGTATTCATTGCAATCAAAACATAAGTTTTCAACACTGTTTCTAAAGCAATGTCCATCTTTTAACAGTAAAAGATCGTTGGAATATAAGTCTTCAGGAGTGATTTCTTTTTTACCAAAATGTTTATTTTTTTTAGGTAAATAAGCTACAAATGGTTCATAATAAATCGGCTTCTCGATTAGTTCATCATCTTCTAAAGGAGTTGAAGCTATAATTAAATCTAAACGGTTATTTTTAAGTTGATTTATAAGTTCTGAGGTTGGTGATTCATAAAATGAGACTTTAAGCATTGGATATTTATTTACTAATTCATCTAAAAAAATAGGTAAAAGAGTAGGCATAATTGTAGGAACAATTCCTATTTTAAAATTACCTTCAATTACTCCACGATCTTTATCTACTACATCTTGCATTTTTTCAGATTCACTAACAATTTTTTTGGATTGTTGAATTATTTTTGCTCCAACATCTGTAAGTGCAATTGGTTTTTTTCCTCTGTCAAATATTATAATATCTAATTCTCCTTCAAGTTTTTGAATTTGCATACTCAAAGTAGGTTGGGTAACAAAACATTTTTCTGCAGCGATTGTAAAGTTTTTGTATTCAGCAACTGCTATTGCGTATTTTAATTGAACTATCGTCATTTCTTATTTAGTTATAATCATTAATATAAATTATTACTATTAAATATAATAAATAAATAAGAATAAGTAATAAACGTGTTGTTTATTTCATTATAACAGTCTTAAATCTTACATTTTCTAAAGGCCATTCTCTTTGATCAGTTTTTAAATTTGCAATAATATCCACTACACTCATTCCTTTTATCACTTTACCAAAGACAGTATAATTTCCGTCTAAATGATAAGCTCCATCCTTTTTTTGAACTATAAAAAATTCATAAGGAGAGGCAAGTTTATGGGGGTTTTCAATTTCACTACTTGGCATTGAGATAACTCCTCTGTGATGTTTATATCCTTTTTTTGTATCCGGTGGAAGCAAGTATCTTCCTATTGATTTTCTTTTTTTAGATGTTTTTCGGTGATCTGAATTACCCCCCTGAATAATAAAATCTTTAACAACTCGATGAAAAAATTCTCCATCAAAATATTTTTTTTTTGTTAAAAAAATAAAATTTGCCCGATGAAATGGGGTATTATTAAATAATTTAATATCTATATTTCCAAAATCAGTTATTATTCTTACAAGATTTTCTTTATTATTTTTTTCATATTCATAAAAAAAAGGAATTGCATTTTCATCAGTCAATAAAAAAGAATCTTTTTCTTTTATGATCTCATTTTTATTTATCTTTTTTTTTATTATTTTTTTTGAAGGCTTATTACTAATATCTTTACAAGAAATTAAGCATATAATGCTTAAAACCATAATTATATTTTTTAGATGCATTTTTCTGATTTTAAAAATATTTTAATAAAAATAAATGATTTTAATCTACCAGGATATAAATCTCTTTTAAAATTAGCTCCTCCCAACAGACTTAAACAATATTTTGAAGGTTATTTACCTACAAACCCTAATCAAGCTGCTGTAATGTTATTGTTCTATGGAGATCAAAATAAAAATACTAGAATGATTCTTATTTTAAGAAATACATATAACGGAGTTCATTCAAACCAAATAAGTTTTCCAGGTGGAAAAAAGGATAAGTCTGATCTTGATTTAAAACATACTTCGGTTAGAGAAACTGTGGAAGAATTAGGTGTTGATGAATCTCTAATTAATCTTTTGGGACCTTTGTCTGAAGTTTATATTCCGCCCAGCAATTTTAATGTACAACCCTATATAGGTGTTTATAACGGTAACCCTTTTTTTAACCCAGATCCTAAAGAAGTTTCAATTATAATTAAACCTCTATTAAAGGATTTATTAAATATGAAGAGTTCAGAATCTCTAGTTTCTGTTCAAAATAAAAAAATGATAGTTCCAAGTTATATTATTGAGGGTCATGTAGTTTGGGGAGCTACTGCGATGATAATTAATGAGTTTATTACTTTATTTAACGATATTGTTAATTCTTAATATATTTACAATATATAAATTTAATAAGTGAATATTTTTAAAAGAAATCCCTTTGGTCACAATCTCTTTATTAAGAAATGGTTAATTAGGGTTTTAGGTTTTTTATCTCATACGAGATTTAACCGATTTAATAAGTTAAAGATTGAAGGATCTGAAATACTAAGATCCCTTCCTAATAATAATGTTTTATTTGTGTCAAACCATCAAACCTATTTTGCAGACGTATTTGCAATGTTTCATGTATTTAATGCAAGTTTAAGTGGTAGGGATGATTCAATTAAAAACGTAATGTATTTATGGCAGCCTAAATTGAATATTTATTTTGTGGCTGCAAAGGAAACTATGAAAGATGGTTTGTTCCCTAGAATTTTGGCTTATGTGGGATCTGTTTCTATAGATAGAACGTGGAGGTCTCAAGGAGAAGATATTAATAGACAGGTAAAAATGAGTGATGTCAGTAAAATTGGGACTGCGCTAAATGATGGATGGGTAATTACTTTCCCACAAGGAACTACTACACCTTTTAAACCTATCAGGAAGGGAACAGCCCATATAATTAAAAAATATAAACCAATAGTTATCCCAATTGTTATAGATGGGTTTAGAAGATCTTTTGATAAAAAAGGAATTAGAATTAAAAAAAGAAATATTTTACAGTCAATGGAGATTAAAAATCAACTTGAAATAGACTATGATAACGAATCTGTAGAAAGTATAGTTAAAAAGATAGAAATAGCCATTGAACAACACCCCTCTTTTTTAAAAGTTTTAACCGAGCATGAAATTTCTGAAATAGAAAAGAGTAATAAAGAAAGAGAATGGTAAAACTAATTTTCAGAATTTAATATAGCATTATCTATAATAATTCCTCCACAACTTATTCTAGATCCAGCTGCTCCTGAGGGTTGAGATTTAAAATCGTCTATGCCTTGGTGAACTATTATAGCTTTTCCTAAAATATTTTTATTTTTATCTGCACAATTTAAGCACCATAAATCGGTTGAAAAATTAATTTTTCCAATCCCATTTTCGTCAGCAATAAAATTACCGATATCTCCTACGTGAAATCCATTTTCATCACCCCATTTTCCATGGTTTGTTAAAGTTGGATTCCAATGGCCTCCGGTTGATTTACCATCATTGGAGGAACAATCTGATTTTTCATGAAGATGAATAGCGTGTTTACCGGGTTCTAAGTTTTTAATTTCTGCTATCATTGTAACAACATCTTCCATTTCTGTAAAAACAACATTTCCAATTACATTTGTTGTGTTTTTGGATTCAAGTTCTACAACAATAATATTTGGAATACTACAACTAAAAATAAATAAAGACAAAATAGAAAACATTACAATTTTATTCATAACATATATTTTTTCAACAAAATTACTAAACTATATGAATTTAGCACGATATTTGTAAATTATTGATTATGAAATATTACTATATTATATTTTTTTTAACCCTATCATCCTGCGGTTTGTTGTCGGAATCTAAAAATGGAACTGAATATACAAGTGAAGAGTATGGTAATTTCAAGCCATCTCCTTCCCCAAATTATGATCTTTTAAAATCCTGGGCTGTTCATCCAGAAAAAGAAAACAAAGTTTTAGAAGAGTTTATTAATAAAGATGATTTATTGCCAGTAAATATTTTCTTCATACACCCTACTTTATTTTGGGACAAGAAAAATACATCTTGGAATTCTGATGTTTATGATCCCAAAATGATTGAATTTGTGAATACTTCTAGTGTTAAATTTCAAGCATCTGCGTGGGCATCTGTTGGCGAATTATATGTTCCATTATATAGACAAGCTCATTTAAGAGTTTTTAGAGAATCTTTTTGGTTTAACGGAGGAAAAGAAGCTTATGAATTAGCTTATACTGATATTAGAAAAGCTTTCAAGGTATTTTTGAAAAAATACAATAATGACAAGCCAATCATAATTGCTGGGCATAGTCAGGGAGCAGGACATGCTAAAAAAATTTTACAGGAATTTTTTGATGGTAAATTATTACAAAATAAATTAGTTGCGGCGTATTTAGTAGGAACCAAAATTACCAAGGACGATTTTAAGTACCTAAAGCCTATGATTAATAAAAACGAAATAGGTGGTTTCGTTTCATGGAATACCTTTAGATTAATTTCAGAAAAAAAGCAAGCTAAATTTTCTTATACTGTTAATTATAAATATTTAGAAGGTGCAATTTGTTCTAACCCTATCACATGGGACAATACTAAGACATCCAAATACGACGAACATAAAGGATTTCTTTATTTAAATAAAAAAATATATCCAAAAACAGTTAAAATTGAGAATATTGATAGTAAAGTATATATAAAACTTCCAAAATTGAATTTCTTTAGAAAAATATTGCTTTCATCTGTTAAAGATTACCATAAAGCTGATATTAATTTGTTTTGGGAGGACATAAGAATAAATTCAATTAATCGAACAAATTTTTTTTTAGACAATGAAATATAAAATATTATTTTTTTTATTTTTTTTATTTTCCAAGTCATACTCACAACAATATTTAACAGGATTTATTTCTTATTTAGATGAAGAAAATAAATCAATTAATTTAGAGGGAGTTAGTGTTTACTGGTTGGACTCATCTGTTGGAGTTATCTCAGATCAAAACGGATTTTATTCCATACCGTTAGAAAAATCTTACAATAAATTGATTTTTAAAATGCTGGGATTTAAAGAAGATTTAATGGTCATTGATATACAAGAAAAGTATAATCATATAATGACAGAAGATTCTAATGTACTGGATGAGGTTATAATTTCCAAAAGAAAAAATACAATTCAAAAATCATATTTTAAAACACAAAATATTGTCAACGTTTCAAGCGATGAATTATTAAAAGCAGCTTGTTGTAATATTTCAGAAAGTTTTGAAACTAATCCTTCTATAGATGTTAGTTTTTCCAATGCTATTACAGGTGTAAAGCAAGTAAGAATGCTCGGTTTGGAAAGTCCATATTTGTTAATTACTGAGGAAAATATTCCAATGGTCCGTGGTGCATCTCAAGTATTTGGATTGTCTTTTATTCCTGGAACTTGGGTGGAAAGTATGCAGATAACAAAAGGAACAGGAAGTGTAGTCAATGGATTTGAAAGTATTTCAGGTCAAATTAATGTTGAATTGAAAAAACCATTAAATGATTCTCTATTTTTTTTGAATTTATTCAGATCTAATATGGGTAGAAATGAATTGAATTTACATTTAAATAAAAAAATTAATGAAAGACTAAGTACTGGTGGTTATATACATGTTAATGAGAATAATAGTATAAATGATAATAATTTAGATGGTTTTTTAGATCATCCTAAATCTAAGGCTTTTAACTTGTTTAACAGATGGCAGTATATAAATACTGATAAAGGATTAGTAAGTTTTTTGGGTTTAAGAATCATGAAAGATGAAAAAGAATCTGGTGAAAATACTAAAGAAATGGCCTTTATTAGAAAACCTTGGGTCAGTGAAATTAACACAAAAAGATTTGATTCAAATTTTAAGTTTGGTTACGTGAATCCAAATATTCCTTATCAATCTGCAGGTTTTCAAATGGCTTATTCAAGACATGTACAAAAATCTTTTTTTGGATTAAGAAATTATAATATAAAACAAAATAGTTTTTATTCAAGCCTTCTTTATAATTCTATTTTAGGAAATACTATGAATAAGTTTAAGACAGGTTTTAATTATTCTTATGATGATTTTAAAGAAATTGTTGATACAGAAAAGAAAATTTATAATAGAATAGATAAATCAATTGGAGCCTTTTTTGAATACAGTTATGATAATTTAGATAAACTAAGTCTAGTAGCTGGCTTAAGATACGATGTTCATAATAATTTAGGATCTTTTTTTACACCAAGATTTCATCTTAGATTTCAACCACTAGAAAGGTCAGTATTTAGATTTTCTATTGGATCAGGGAGAAAGTCGTCAAATATTTTTTCTGAAAATCAACGAGTTTTCTCCTCTGGTCGTAAAATTTATATTGATAATCAAAAAGGCAATTTTTATGGTTTACAATCAGAGAAAGCTTTGAACTATGGAGTTAGTTTCAGACAAGGATTTAATCTAAACAACCAACAAGGAGACATTACTATTGATTATTACATCACTGATTTTCAAAATCAAATTGTAGTAGATTGGGAAAAACAAGGTGAATTACATTTTTATAATCTTGATGGAAAGAGTTTTGCTAAAAGTTTTCAAATTGAATTAGACTATTCTATTAATAATAATATCAAACTTAAATCAGCCTTTAAAAATTATAATGTAAAAAAGCAATATAGTTCAGGTTTTAAACAAAATCCATTAACTCCAAAAAATAGATTTTTTACAAATTTAGATTTTTCTTCAAATTTAAATGAAAACGGAGGGCAATGGAGATTTGATTTTACTTACAATTGGATTGGAAAGCAAAGATTGCCATTGCATTCTGAACAATCTTTATTAAAAGGTTTTTCTCCATCTTATAATTTGATGAATACTCAACTTACAAGAGTTTTTTCAACAAAATTTGAGGTATATGTTGGAAGTGAAAACTTAGGAAATTATAAACAAGGAAATCCAATACTTGGAAAAAATGATCCATTTGGATTAAACTTTGATAGTTCATTAATTTATGCTCCAATTTCTGGAACTATGATTTATTCTGGACTTAGATTAAAATTGTAACTTTGAATTTATTATGAAATATTTATTTCTTTTTCTTATAAGTGGCTATATGTTTAGTCAGAACGCTGAATCTAAAAATGTAAAGGCTTTTTTTAAAGTTAGCGGAGTTTGTGACATGTGTAAATCAAGAATAGAAAAGGGAGCAATTAAGGTCAAGGGAGTTAAATATGCCAGTTGGAATATTAATTCAAATAATTTATCTATTATTTATAATTCTAAAAAAACATCTCTAGATAACATTCATAAAAACATTTCTGATTTAGGTCATGATACCGAAATTTACAAAGCAAGTGAAGAAAAATATCAAAGTTTACCTGAATGTTGTTATTATAAAACATTATCAATCCATTAAATTAAAACCATGAATAAAAATTTAAAAATTATTGTAGGAGGGTTAGTTATTAGTTTGCTAATTTATAGTTTCTTCTTCTTTGGAACTTCTCCATCTACATTTTCATCCGAAAATTCAGAACCTAGTCCTGAAAAAATTGTAGAACTTATGGGTACTGAATCTACTTTTGGAGTGAAAGGAAATTGTAAAATGTGTAAAAAAACTATTGAAACAGCAGCCAATTCTTTAGACGGAGTTCTTAATGCTGATTGGGACGTACAAACAAAGCAAGTGAATCTAGTTTATGATTCTCAAATAGTAGATTTAATGAGTATTCATCAAGCTATAGCTAACTCAGGATATGGAACTGAATTAGTTGAAAACAACATGGATTCGTACGAAAATCTTCCTATGTGTTGTAAATACGATCCAAAAATGGATGTAAAATCTAATTAATTTTAATATATTAAATAAAAAAACCTATGAAAAAAATACTTTTATTATTTGTTGCGGTTCTATTTGTAAGCTGTAATAATACAACTACAACAACTGCTGTTGAACTAGTTGTTAGTACAAACGGAGAGCCAGATGCTTCCCACACATCTACTGAATGGAAAGTTTGGGCATATAGTACAGCTGCTCCATCTTTTATTGCTGCTAATTGTACAGTAATGGATGCAGACGGAACTATGTTGAGAGAAGGAACCAATGGATGGACTGCGATGCCAGCAAATCCAAGAGGACCTGCAGATCCAGAAAATGGTTGGAAGGATGCTCACGAGGCCATGGCTATGGTTGGTGATGCTCAATCTTTTAAATGGGTAACTGCTTACATGAGTAAAACTAAGCCTGAAATGGATTCTGATGGATGGGCTTGGATGTTACATGGTGATATGGGTGAAGATAATTCAAAACAAATGGTATTGAATAAAGAAGATGCAGCCGAAGGCCAATGGATTGAATCTGGATCACATTTAATGTTAATGCCAAAAGACCCATCAACGCTTGCTGGACAAACCACTGATTTTATGAGCGGAGCTCCTTATGTAATGTTTCAAGGAACCGGATACGATCATTTAATGATCCCTGTCGAAGGTTATTTTGATTATCAAGGAAAATAACAGAAAATAAATATTAATTATTTAAAACCCTTTTATTTTTTAAAAGGGTTTTTTTTTCATAATAAAGTAAAAGGGAATTCCGATTATTAATAAAATAGACCCAAAGAAAATAGTTTCACTTTCAGATCCGAATATTGCCCATATTGAATAAATAATCCCTAAAAAACCTAATATAGTTGATTTAAGAATTTTAAGCTTAATATATTTTTTTTGAATGTGAAATAGTATGTAGGCCGCACTAACAAATAGGTAAGGAACTAAAGTGGACAAAGTAGTCAATAGTATTAAAAACTCAAATCTAGAAACTAGCCCTTCGGAAAAGTTCATAGTCATTACAAATGAAGTTAGTATACTTCCAAAAACTAGACTTACAATTGGTGAACCTTTAGAATTAGTGTTTTTAAATACTTTAGGAAATAAATCATCGTTAGCCATAGATATAGGCATATAACTAGTTATTAATATCCATCCATTTAGTGCTCCTATTGCTGATATTGCAGCTCCTGCAGAAACAAAATAACCTGCATATTTTCCTCCGATAACCTGGCCAGCTTCAGCAAAGGGAGCAGGTGAGTTAATTATTATTTCGTTTGGTAATATTCCAAATAAAATAATAGTTCCAAGAATA